>JAEEGF010610307.1_pt1 | contig 11619 bp, 7 predicted proteins | sample 9134171 | NCBI WGS metagenome assembly JAEEGF01 (sample SAMN16246542, study PRJNA631951) | gut metagenome | biome: gut microbiome; feature: rumen; material: AP-attached | host: Bos | place: Iran: Karaj | collected 2018-10 | reverse complement strand
AAGTACTTCCTCGGCGGCACCGACATAGAATTCCGTGTTGGCGATACCGTTCAGTGCCGCATTTTCCTTTGCATTTTCTATGGCCTGCGGAATGATCTCGACCCCGCAGACTCTGGCCGCGGACTGTGCCAGGAAAAGGGAGATGGTGCCGATCCCGCAGTAGAGATCCCAGACCGTCTCCTGTCCCGTGAGGGCTGCATACTCGAGTGCCTTACCGTAAAGCACCCTCGTCTGGACCGGATTCACCTGGAAAAAGGAGAGCGGTGAGATCCGGAAGGAGATATCCCCGATTTTGTCCGTAATATAGCCGTTTCCATAGAGGATTCGGAAAGAATTGCCCATAATGACATTTGTGTCAGCAGTGTTGGGGCTGTAGCAGATGCTGGTGATATGCTTGGGTTTACCGGCTTTCCTTTCGTCCGTATCCAACCCGGGTTCCGCGCCCGCCACTTCCGGAAAATTCATTTCCGACAGGATTGTCACAAGGTCCTCCGCCGCCGGAACACTTGTCCCGTTGATGACCAGACAGACCATGATTTCGCCGGTATAGAAGCCTTCCCGCAGCAGAACGTGGCGCACCAGCCCCTTCCCGGTCTCCTCTTCGTAGGCTGGGATGTGATGCCGCTTCATCCAGGCAAGGATCGCCTCCATAATCTTCCCGAAGCTCTCCGCACCGATCGCGCAGTCTGTCATGGGGATGATGCTGTGTGTCCGACCGGCATAGAATCCGGCCACAAGGTTCCCCTCGCGGTCTGTTCCGACCGGGTACTGGGCCTTGTTGCGATAATGCCAGGGCTCCTCCATCCCCAGGATCGGATTCCATATCGCATCGAGCTCCTCAGGGGAGAAGCTCCCGATCCTCTGCAGATTACTGCGAACCTTGTTCTCCTTGAGCCGCAGCTGCCCCGCATAATCCAGAGCCTGGATCTGACATCCGCCGCAGGAGCGGTGAACCGGACATTTTGGTTCTATGCGAAAAGGAGAAGGTGAAAGCACCTTCTCCAATCTGGCATATGCATACCCCTTCTTTGCCTTGAGGATCCTGGCCTCAATGCGGTCTCCGGGAAGCGCATCTTTTACAAAGACGGTATATCCGTCCACATGTCCGATCCCCTCCCCGTCGTTCCCGAGATCTGCGATCTCGAGCACAAGGCGTTCATTTTTCTCATATCTGTGCAAGGTATCTTTCTGTTTCAAGCGTTTGTCCTTCCTGCTTACTGCAGATCTCCCATCGTTGCATGCACATTGGAATCCAGCATCTTGTTAAAGCCGAGCCATCCGTAATTCCCCGGATTTTTCTCGAGGAGTTCCCGGAAAATCTCCATCTTGGCATCCGTATCGTCCGCAAAATTCAGTGCGATCGCCTCAACCAGTGCCGGAAGCTTTGGGGAGCCGTATTCGTATTTTCCGTGGTGCGCGAGGATACAATGCTGAAGCTCCTGCAGCAGGATCGGAGGGAATCCGTCGATCTGTGCCGCAAGCTGTGCCACCATCTGCGCCCCCATCACGATATGTCCCAGGAGCTGGCCTTCGTCCGTATAATCATTTTCCGGGAAAGCGGACAGTTCCTTCGTCTTCGCGATATCATGGCACATCGCGGCCGTGATCAGCAGATCGTATTTCAGGATCGGGTACGCCTTGCAGAAATACTGGCATAGATGCGTCACGCTCAAGGTGTGTTCCATCAACCCGCCGATGTACCCGTGATGCACGGCCTTGGCTGCGGACGATTGACGGAACTTTGCGATAAATTCCTTATCCTCGACAAAGAGCATCTCCATCAGGCGGTGATAATACGGATTTTGGATGCTCTTTACGACCTCGAGCACCTCCGCATACATCTCATCGTTGTCGCGGGGGCTGACCGGAAGGTAATCTCCCTGGGAATATTCCCCTTCGGTAGCCTTTCGCACCCTCTTTGCATTGACCTGAAGTGCCCCGTTGAAGCTGGTCACTTCCCCGGTGATCTCCACATAGTCCAGTTTTTCAAAATCATCAATCCCGGGATCCGTCGGGTCCCAGACCTTTGCGTCCACGGTCCCCGTCTTATCCTGAAGAATAATATTCAGATACGGCTTCCCGTTCTTGGTCATCGCGCTGGTGACATTTTTGCACAGATAGATGTCCCGGAGGCGGTCGCCTTCATGAAATTCACTGATATACTTCATCGCTGCAGCTGTCCTTTTCGCTTATTTTTTTGGGGGCAAAAACCCTGCTCCCTTATGATCTGCCTTCTACCACCATCGTGACGATGATTTCCTTATATTCGTCCTGTACCTGGCGCTGTACGCGCAGCTCCACGGAATCTCCCTCCCTGCGCGACTGCAGCTGTGAGGAATAGTCATACATGGAGGAAATCACGCTCCCGTTCATCGAGGTCACGATATCCCCTGCCTGAAGTCCCGCCGTCATCGCGGGAGAGTCCATCTCAACGCTTAAAATGTAGGCGCCGAAGGGAACTCCCAGACGTTCATTGGCCTCCCTGGTCACATCCATTCCCGTGATCCCAAGGTAGGAAAGTGCTTCTCCGTTCGCCATCTTTTCAATGCGGCTCTTGAGCTCCGAGATCCCGTACGCCGCCAGAAGGCTTTCCAGTCCGGCATTACGCTCCGAGGTAAGGATCCCAACCACCTGTCCCTGCAGATTAAAGAGAACGCCACTGCAGCCTGCGCTGCCCACGATATCCGTCTGAAGGAGCTTTAACGCGACATCCATTCCCGGCCGGTCGGTGCTGGAGGCACTGATCATGCCATAGGAAATGCTCCCGGTGGTGCCGAGCGGGCTTCCGAGTGCGATCACGGGACTCCCGAGGTACGCGTAGGAGGAACTCCCCAGACGCGCGATCGGCGGGTTGTTGCGAAGCCCGGAATCGAGACTCCACAGCTTGACCGCCAGGATCCCCAGACCCGTCTCCGGATCGACTTCCTTGATCTCCGCGTCCGCGGTGAGGCCGCCGTTAAAAATGATCCGGATCCTTTCCGCATATTTCAGCGTGCTTGCATCTGCCAGGATCAGCAGCTCCAGACCGTTCTCCGCCACGATCACGCCGGAGCTCTTCCTGCTTTCCACATCGACCGAGCTCAGCCAGTTCTCATCCGAGGTCTGCGCATCGACCACCACCATGCTGCGAGAGAGCTGACGCACGAGCGATGCCAGGGAAAAATAGAGCTGGCGATAGCTTTTCTCGTTCAAGGTCACCTGCGAGAGAATGCGGGAGATCTGCTCCTGACTCAGCGGAAGCTCCTCCGAAGAAGCCTCCTCCCCGGTGCCCTCCTCTCCCGTCTGCGTATCCTCCTGGTTCAGGGCAGCCTCCTGCTGCATATAGTCGGAAAGCATCTCCTCCGGGGACATCTCCTCCGAAGCCAGATCCTCGGGAAAAGTGACTACCTCAGGCTCTGCTTCCGGCGCCGCCGGAGTGATCCACCGGCTGAAAATCGGCTGAAGCACGAGAAAGGTAATGCTGGCTACGAGGCCGAACAGGATCCCCATGATGATCGTAACCATCGTTCTGCGCGCCAGGCGCTCCCGGTTGATCGGACGCTTTTTCTTTTTTTCCTTCAGAAATCCCTGTTCCTCCGTCTCAGACGACTGCGGGATGGGTTTTTTCTCCTTGGCCATATCCGTCTCCTCAATTCGTGATAAGTATATCGAACCCCCCGAAAAAAGTAAAGAAACAGGGGATTCTTTGTGATATACTAAAGGTTATGAATACGAAAACCTTAAAAACTTTGGAATATGATAAAATCATCGCTCTGCTGGCGGAGGAAGCCAGTTCGGAGCCGGGCAAAAAGCTGTGCCGTGAGCTGCTGCCCTCGATCCAGATGAAGGAGATCCAGAAGTCCCAGCTAGAGACAAGGGATGCGCTTGCCCGTATTTTCCGGGAGAGCGCGCCTTCCTTTGGCAACAACCGGGACTTTGGCTTCGCGCTGCGCAGCCTCGAGGTGGGAAGTTCTCTCTCTGCGCCGGAGCTTCTGGCGCTGGCCGGATTTATGGATAATGTGGGACGCATCAAGGCCTTTGGCAAGAAGGCAAACGAAGATCAGCCGGACGATTCGCTGGATCCATATTTTAACGATCTGGCACCCCTGACGCAGCTTGCGGCGGAGATCCACCACTGCATCCTCGCGGAGGACGAGATCGCGGACGATGCCAGCCCGGCGCTTCGGAATATCCGTCGTCAGATCCGCGTGACGGGAGACAAGATCCACACCCAGCTCCTTTCGATGGTGAACGGTTCCTACCGCACGTATCTGCAGGATGCCGTGATCACGATGCGCGACAACCGGTACTGTCTGCCGGTCAAGTCCGAGTACAAGGGACAGGTGCAGGGCATGGTACACGACCAGTCCTCCACCGGATCCACCTATTTTATAGAGCCCGCTGCGGTCGTCTCCCTGAACAATCAGCTCCGGGAGCTGGCTGTGCAGGAGAAGCAGGAGATCGAGGTGATCCTGGGGAATCTGTCCTCCGCCTGCGGCGAGCATGTCACGGAGCTGAGGGAAAATCAGCAGATCATGACGCAGCTGGATTTCATTTTTGCCAAGGGAAAACTGGCGCTGCACCAGAATGCGATGGAGCCGCAGTTTAACCGCAAGCATTATCTGAACCTGCGCAAGGCGCGCCATCCGCTGCTCGATCCGCACAAGGTGGTGCCCATCGATATCTCTCTGGGGCGGGATTTTGACCTGCTGGTCGTCACGGGCCCCAATACGGGCGGCAAGACGGTATCGCTCAAGACCGTGGGGCTTTTGTCCCTGATGGGTCAGGCGGGACTGCACATTCCCGCGGCCGACCGCTGCGAACTGTGTATTTTCAATGATATTTTTGCGGACATCGGAGATGAACAGAGCATCGAGCAGAGCCTGTCCACCTTCTCTTCGCATATGGTGACCATCGTCGATATCCTCAGCCAGGCCGACCAGCACTCGCTCTGTCTCTTTGATGAGCTGGGCGCCGGGACGGACCCGACGGAGGGGGCTGCGCTGGCGATCTCGATCCTGAATCATCTGCACAGCCGGGGCATCCGCACGATGGCGACGACCCATTACAGTGAGCTCAAGCTCTACGCACTCAGCACGGAGGGCGTGGAAAATGCATCCTGTGAATTCAACGTGGATACCCTTTCGCCCACCTATCGTCTGCTGATCGGCATCCCGGGGAAGAGCAACGCATTTGCCATCTCGCAGAAGCTCGGTCTCCCCTCCTATATCATCGATGCCGCCAGAGAGCAGATCAGCTCGGATCAGGAGAGCTTTGAGGATGTGATCGCGGATCTCGAGCAGAGCCGCATCCATGCGGAGAAGGATCGTCAGGAGATCGCGGAATACAAGGAGCGGATCCGCACCCTTCAGGAGCAGCTTCAGAAGAAAAACGAGAAGCTGGACCAGGCGAAGGAGCGCATTCTGCGCGAAGCCCAGGAGCAGGCGCGGGATATTCTGCAGGAGGCGAAGGACGCTGCGGATGAGACGATCCGCAACATCAACCGTCTGTCCGCCGGCGTCGATATGAAGGCTCTGGAGCAGGAACGTCAGAAGGTGCGCACGCGGATCTCCGAGAAAGATGACCGGCTCTCTCTGAAGGGAAGCAAGGCAAAAGCAGTACCCGCCACGGGTGCAGTGGATCCGGCGAAGCTGAAAAAAGGCGACAGTGTCCGGATCGTCAGCCTGAATCTGAAGGGTACCGTAAACACGCTGCCCGACGCGCGCGGAAATCTCTATGTTCTGTGCGGCATCCTGCGGACTCAGACCAATGTCTCCGACCTCGTCTATGAGGCGGATGGGGATACCGCGTCGCAGATGACCGGACGGGTCAGTGGCAATGGAACCGGCAAGATCCGCATGTCCAAGTCGCTTTCCGTATCCACGGAGCTCAATCTCCTCGGCCAGACGGTGGACGAAGCCATCTCCTCCCTGAGCAAATATCTGGACGACGCCTACATCGCCCACATTTCTCCCGTGCGCATCGTACACGGCAAGGGAACGGGAGCACTTCGCAAGGCGGTGCATGACTATCTGCGCAGACAGAAGAATGTCGCGGATTATCACCTGGGTGAATTCGGAGAAGGCGACGCCGGCGTCACCATTGTGACCTTTAAATAATCGAAACGGGGGAACCTGCCATGAACAAACAGAAAATCATGATCGTTGACGATGATGCCCATATCGCGGAACTGATTTCCCTTTATCTGGTGAAGGAATGCTTTGATACGCTCATCGTGGGAGACGGGGAGAGCGCTCTCACCCAGTTCGAGATCTATGACCCGGATCTGATCCTGCTCGACCTGATGCTTCCCGGCATCGACGGCTATCAGGTCTGCCGGGAGGTGCGAAGCAAGTCCTCCACCCCGATCATCATGCTTTCCGCGAAAGGGGAGGTCTTCGACAAGGTGCTTGGCCTGGAGATGGGTGCGGATGATTATATGGAGAAGCCCTTTGATTCCAAGGAGCTGGTGGCCAGGGTCAAAGCGGTCCTGCGGCGCTACAAGAAGCAGGAGTCCGCGGAGCGTGTGGACGATTCGGAGCAGTCCGTCTCCTTCCCGGATCTGACCATCAATCTGACCAACTATTCCGTAACCTGCAACGGGCGCAACATCGAAATGCCGCCAAAGGAGCTGGAGCTTCTGTATTTTCTCGCCTCCTCGCCGAACCGCGTCTTTACCAGAGACCAGCTGCTCGATCAGATCTGGGGCTATGAGTATACCGGCGATACCCGGACAGTCGATGTCCACGTGAAGCGTCTGCGCGAGAAGGTCGGCGACCATGCCAACTGGCGCATCACCACGATCTGGGGCAAGGGTTATAAGTTCGAGACCAATTTATGAGAAAAACACTCTATCTCAAGTTCATAATCGCCTATGTGATCTTCGGTGTCTTCGGATTTATCATCGTCACGGTCTTTGTGCCCAACATGACCCGGAATTACCTGATCACGGAGAAAGCGGAATCCCTGTACTCCGAAGCCACCCTGATCGCCAATACCTACGCCACCGGACTCTACACGAGCGAGACCTCGCTGGAGACCGTGGAGCTGCAGCTCGATTCCCTGGCCGTCTACATGGGCACGATCATCCGGATCATAAATCCCTCCGGACGCATGGTGCTCGACACGGGATCCCAGTTTTCCGTGGAAGATGTCGTATCCATCGAGGGCTTTGATCCTTCGGTCACGGGGAGTTCCTATTATGTCATCGGCGATTTTTTCCATTCCTTCGCCTTTGATGTGCTGACGGTCATGGCCCCGATCACCAATGATTACAAGGTCAAGGGCTATGTGACGATCCACGCGAGGATGTCGGATATCGAAGAGTCCTGCAACATGATGCTGAATATTTCCTACATCACGCTTGCCATTCTGATGGTGCTCTCACTGATCATCCTGATCTTCTTCAATCAGCTGGTCTATCGCCCGCGCCGCAAGATCACGAAGGCGGCGGAGCAATATGCTGCCGGCAATTACCATTACAGCTTTCAGGTCGACAGCGGAGACGAGATGGGTTATCTTGCGGCGAATCTGCAGTACATGTCCGGAACCATCGCGGGCGCGGAGGATGACCAGAAGAAATTCATCGCCAATGTGTCGCATGATTTCCGCTCTCCTTTGACCTCCATCCGCGGCTACCTCGAGGCGATGATCGACGGAACGATCCCGCCCGAAATGCACGAAAAATATCTCAAGGTTGTGCTGAATGAGACGGAGCGTCTGACGAAGCTGACGAACGGACTCCTCTCCCTGAACAATCTGAACACCAAGGGAATGCATCTTGACCTGGCCGATTTTGACATCAATCAGGTCATTCGCAATACAGCGGCCTCCTTCGAGGGAACCTGCCGCAAGAAAAATATCGCGATCGAGCTGAATCTCACCGGCGATACCTTTGAGGTACACGCCGACATGGAGCGGATCCAGCAGGTGCTCTATAATCTGATTGACAATGCCATCAAGTTCAGTCATCATGATTCCGTCATCAAGGTGGAGACCAGTCTCAAGAAAAACAAGCTCTTCGTCTCCGTCAAAGACACCGGCATCGGGATCCCGAAGGAGGATCTGAAGCTGATCTGGACCAGATTCTACAAATCGGACTCCTCCCGTGGCAAGGATAAGAAAGGCACCGGACTCGGGCTTTCGATCGTCAAGGAAATCATCGCCGCCCACGATGAAAACATCAATGTGATCAGCACCGAAGGAGAGGGAAGCGAATTTATCTTTTCCCTGGCTCTTCCCGATGATGATGAAATCTGAAAGCATTCCGGAAAGGAAGTGTATTTAAATGAATGCTTATTCGATACTAAAGGATCTGGCTATCATCATTGTCTTTGCAAAAGTCTTCGGTTTGATCGCCCGGAGACTGAGAGCTCCGCAGGTAGTCGGTGAGATCATCGCCGGTCTGATCATCGGACCAAGTGTGCTTCATTTGGTAAATTTGACGGATTTTCTGAGTCAAATGGCAGAGATAGGCGTCATTTTGCTGATGTTCTCCGCCGGTTTGGAGACCAATTTGAAGGATTTATTGCATACCGGCCTGAAAGCACTGTTGATCGCCTGCGCCGGTGTCTTTATCCCTCTGGTCGGCGGCACGCTTCTCTACATGGGATTTTACGGCAGTGCTCCCTGGGGCTCGGAGAAATTCTACACCGCTGTCTTTGTCGGCGTCATCATGACGGCCACCAGTGTAAGCATCACGGTTCAGACGCTGCGAGAGCTCGGAAAGCTCAAGGGGGAGATCGGTACCACGATCATGAGCTCCGCGATCATCGATGATGTCATCGGTATCCTGGTGCTGACCTTTGTCCTTGGCTTTAAAAATCCCGATTCCCAACCGGGCAAGGTAGTGATCAGCACGGTCCTGTTCTTTGTGCTGTCCTTTGTGGTCGGTATCCTGATCTACAAGTTGTTCAAGATTCTCGACTTTCACTATCCGCACACGCGCAGGATCCCGATCATGGGGCTTGCACTCTGCTTTGTTATGGCCTATCTGGCGGAGACCTATTTCGGCATCGCGGATATCACCGGTGCTTATGTGGCCGGCATCATCCTCTGCTCGATCCAGGACTCCGAATACATTGCGGAGAAGATGGATACCAATTCCTACATGCTGTTCGGACCGGTCTTCTTTGCCAGCATCGGGCTGAAGACGAATATTGAAAGCATCAATACCAATATCCTCCTCTTCTCTCTCGGTTTTGTCCTCGTGGCCCTCATTACAAAGATCATCGGCTGCGGACTGATGGCGAAGCTGCTGAAATATCACTGGGAGGATTCCCTGAAGATCGGCATCGGCATGATGACCCGCGGCGAAGTCGCCCTGATCGTGACGCAGCGCGGCCTGGCCGTCGGCATGATCGATTCCGTTTATTTTACGGCAGTCATTCTGCTGATCATCTGCTCCAGCGTGTTAACCCCGATTTTTCTGAAGGTATTGTATGCAAGAGACGCGCACCGGCCGGACCTCCAAGCGAAAGAAGCCTGAAAAAACCGGATCCGCCGATCAAAAGAAAAAAAAGAAGTCTTCGGCAAAGTCCTCCTCCCGCCGCAGGATTCCCGCCGGGGGCAGCTCCGAAATGCGCTTTGATGCTCCTCTGCAGGAAGATCTGGACCGCTTTCAGGCCGCGCTGGACCGGATCGTCGGCGTAGACCGCATGCGTCCCACCATCGGTACCCTGTCGGAGAAGACGGTACATGCGGTCGTCAAGAATTACCTGGAGCCTGATGAGGATCACCAGGAGATCCCGCTGGGCAAGTACGTTGCGGATATCTACCGGGACGGGCAGGTGATCGAGATTCAGACCCGTCAGATGGGACGGCTGAAGGAAAAGCTCAGCTGCTTTCTGCAGGAGTACGATGTGACGGTCGTCTACCCGGTGCTCCACCGCAAGACGCTGATCTGGGTGGATCCGGACTCCGGAGAGCTCTCTGCTCCGCGCAGGACCGGCACGGTCGGAACGATCTATACCGCCTTCCGGGAGCTGTATCTGATCCGCGATTATCTCGGAATGGAACATCTGCAGATCCGGCTGATCCTCATGGACATGACGGAATACAAGCTCCTGACCGGCCGCAGCAAGGATCGCAAAAAGTACGGGGCCAGGCGCTTTGACCGCATCCCGACCGCACTCGTTGCGGAGATGGTTTTCCGTTGTCCCCAGGACTATATGCAGCTGCTCCCCTCGGAGCTCCCCGAGGAATTTACCTCGCTGGATTTTGCCAGAGAAGCACACATCCCCAGAGATCTCGCCACGAATATTCTGCAGATTCTCCGGAATCTCGATATCATTGAAAAGATCGGGACCCGGGACAGAAGCTATCTTTACCGCTGCAGGTACTGAAGATCTAAACCACGAAAAAAACCGGAAAGCAGATGCTTTCCGGTTTTCTTATGCTTTTCTACGGCATTTATTTATTCTTCATCGGAATCGTCGCCGGTATCCTCCTCGGATTCCTCGTCTTCGTCTTCCTCCACCGGGAAGATCACATCTTCGTCATCTTCCTCGTATTCCGGAAGGGAATTCTCCGCATCCTCGAGGTTGTCGAATTCCTTTTCTCCGTTGGAAAGCCGGTCACGAACCTTTGCCGCCTGAGCGATCACCACACCGTCCTCGAGATTCATCAGCTTCACACCCGAAGTGATGCGGCTCAGAACCTTGATATCTTCCACACGGATACGGATGGTGACACCGTCCGTGGTCATCATGATGATCTCTTCATCCCCGTGTACGGCCTTCGCTCCCATGAGCTCACCGGTCTTCTCGGTGACTTTGTAGCACTTGACACCCTTTCCGCCACGTCTCTGGATCGTAAACTCGCCGATCTCCGTCCGCTTGCCCATGCCACGGTTCGACAGAAGCAGCAGATACTCTCCCTGGGTATTCAGCTGCATGGCGACGATCTCGTCGTCGGGATTGAGATTCATGCCGATGACACCCATACTGCTCCGTCCGGTGCAGCGAACATCGGTCTCCGCAAAGCGGATGCACATACCCTGCTTGGTAGCGAGGAGGATCTCGCTGTTTGCATCGGTGATCTTGACTTCGATCAGCGCATCGCCCTCGGACAGATTGATGGCGATCAGGCCTTTCTTCCGCACATTTGCGTACTCGGACAGCTTCGTCTTCTTGGCGATGCCCTTCCGGGTGATCATGAAGAGGTTCTTGCCTTCCTCGTCATAATTCCAGATCGGGATGATGGCCGTAATCTTCTCATCGGGCGTAAGCTGCAGCAGATTGACGATCGCAACTCCGCGGGAGGTTCTGCTGCCCTCGGGAATCTCGTAGGCCTTCAGACGATACACTCTACCGAAGTTGGTGAAGAAGTTCAGGTAGTGATGCGTCGTGGTCATCAGCAGATCTTCGACATAGTCATCCTCGATGGTCTGCATGCCCTTGATTCCCTTGCCGCCACGGTTCTGCGCACGGAAATTGTCCACGCTCATCCGCTTGATATAGCCCAGACGCGTCATGGCGATCACGGTATTCTCATGCGGGATCAGATCCTCATCGAGGATATCGTAAGCATCCATGCCGATCTGCGTGCGTCTCTCATCGCCGTATTTTTCGGAGATGACCAGCATTTCTTCCTTTATGACGCCGAGCAGGAGCTTCTCATCGGCCAGAATGGCTTTGAGCT
>JAEEGF010009000.1_pt1 | contig 11619 bp, 12 predicted proteins | sample 9134171 | NCBI WGS metagenome assembly JAEEGF01 (sample SAMN16246542, study PRJNA631951) | gut metagenome | biome: gut microbiome; feature: rumen; material: AP-attached | host: Bos | place: Iran: Karaj | collected 2018-10 | reverse complement strand
GATTCGCGTGGGGCTCGAACCCACGACCCCATCCTTAAAAGGGATGTGCTCTACCTGCTGAGCTAGCGAATCTCCCAAAAAGCGGTGCAAAGGTACTGCCTTTTTCTTTACCCGCCAAATATTTTGGCTGTTTTTTACTTTTCCGCTTTGAATTAGGACCTTAAGGCCCCTTAAGGGCCATAGGGGTATTTAGGAGCCTTGAAGTCGTTTTGGTCTTTACTGGGCGACGAGCTTGCAGATTTCGATGATGGTCATCATAGCCTTCTCCATCGAGGGGATAGGCACATACTCGAAGCGTCCGTGCATGTTCATGCCGCCGGCGAAGATGTTGGGGCAAGGCAGGTTCTTGAACGAGAGCTGGGCGCCGTCCGTACCGCCGCGGATGGGTTGCACCTTGGGCGTAACACCAGCGTTCTCCATGGCCTGCTTGGCGATGTCGATGATGTTCATCACGGGCTCAATCTTCTCGCGCATGTTGTAGTACTGGTCCTTAATCTCGCAGGTTGCACAGTCGGGGAACTCGGCATTGATTTTGTTGCACAGGTGCTCAATCTCGCGCTTGCGGCTCTCAAAGCGGGCGCGGTCGTGGTCACGGATGATATAGTTCAATGTGGTCTGCTCAACACCGCCTTCCATGCGGATGAGGTGATAGAAGCCCTCATAGCCCTCGGTGTGCTCGGGAGTCTCCCAGCGCGGCAGCATCATGGCAAACTGCATGGCGACACGCATCGAGTTGATCATTTTGTGCTTTGCGGCTCCAGGATGTACGTTCAGACCCTTGAAGGTAATCTTGGCGCTGGCGGCATTGAAGTTCTCAAACTCCAGTTCACCCACGGCACCACCGTCCATCGTGTAAGCCCAGTCGCAGCCGAATTTCTCTACATCGAAGTGGTGGGCGCCCAAGCCGATTTCCTCGTCGGGGTTAAAGCCCACGCGGATGTTGCCGTGCTTCACCTCGGGGTGCTCCTGCAGCCACTCGACAGCGCTCAGGATTTCGGCGATACCGGCTTTGTCGTCGGCGCCGAGCAAGGTGTCACCGCTGGTAACGATGAATTCCTGGCCCTTGTAGTCGTTCATCTCGGGGAACTGAACGGGGTCGAGCACGATGCGGGGCTCCTCGCTCAGAACGATAGGCTCGCCCTCATACTTAACGATGCGAGGCTTCACGTCGTGGCCGCTCATGTCGGGCGCGGTGTCCATGTGGGCAATAAAGCCGACGGTGGGCACGGGCTTGTCGGTGTTGGCGGGCAAAGTGGCAAACAGGTAGCCGTTGTCATCGAGCGAGATGTCGCTCAAACCCATGGCATGCAATTCACGCTCCAATTCCTTGGCAAACACCATCTGGCCCGGCGTGGAGGGAGTCAAGTTGGTGAGTTCGTCACTCTGGGTGTCAAACTTCACATACTTCAAAAATCTGTCAACTAATTTTGTCATAGTGATATTGTCTTGTTAATGGTTATTATCCAATCGGCAAAGATACAAAAAAGACTTTAGACTAAGGAACATAGACCTTAGTTTTTCTTTTATGAGTGCTTGTTCACCATACGGGCCATACAATAAACGAGGGGCGGAAGTGTTAAAAAAGTGTTAAATTCGAGAAATAGTATTGACAAATCAAAAACACAAATATATCTTTGCGATATCAAAATGATATCACTTTAAAACAACGAATCCTAACTTTTAAATATTTATCTATTATGGAAACGAACGAATTCAACTTCAGAGGCGTAACAGTAAACGGTTTCTTAATGCTGTTTGTAGTCATTCTGTTACCGATTCTCGCTATTTGGGGGATTTACCAGAGCATTCTCCTGTTTGATATGCCTAATGCTGGCGCTCTGCCCACTGTACTGCTCATCGTGAGCATCCTGCTCCTCATCTGCACTTTAATTATATTAGGCGGTTTCCTGATGCTTGAGCCCAACACCGCCAGAGTGACCACCTGGTTCGGCAAATACAGCGGCACATTCACCCGCACAGGTTTCTACTGGATCAACCCCTTCTACGGCACCAAGAAAGTCTCGCTGCGTGCCCGCAACCTGGACGCTGAGCCTATCAAGGTCAACGACAAGGTGGGCAACCCCGTGATGATTGGTCTGGTACTGGTGTGGAGACTGAAGGACACCTACAAAGCCCTGTTCGAGGTAGACTCACAGACGATGGCTTCGACCGACGGCACTTTGAGCGGCAACGCCAAGGGCCTGATGCGCGCCCTTGAGGACTTCGTGAGCGTGCAGAGCTACGCTGCCTTGAGGCAGGTAGCCGGACTGTATGCCTACGACGACAATGACGAGAACACAAAAGAACTGACGCTGCGCTCGGGTGGCGAAGAAATCAACGAGCAGCTCGAGGAAAGACTCAACGAGCGCCTGTCACTGGCCGGCATCGAGGTGGTCGAGGCACGCATCAACTATCTGGCCTACGCACCCGAAATCGCCGCTGTGATGCTTCGCCGCCAGCAGGCCAGCGCCATCATCACCGCCCGCGAGAAAATCGTCGAGGGTGCCGTGAGCATGGTCAAGATGGCCCTTGACAAGCTCTCGAGCGAGGAAATCGTGGAACTTGACGATGACAAGAAGGCTTCGATGGTGAGTAACCTGTTGGTTGTCCTTTGTGCCGACGAACAGGCCCAACCTGTCGTTAATACCGGCACATTGAATATGTAACTAATCTTTTTCAGCTCTCAGTTGTCAGTTTTCAGTTTTCAGCGGCATCCGCATTCATCTGACAACTGACGACTGAGAACTGACAACTTAATCCAGCAGACTATGGCAAAAAAAGCCACAAAGAGTTTTATCCTGCGTGTCGACAGCGACACGATGGATGCCATTGAGAAGTGGGCAGCCGACGAGTTCCGCTCGACCAACGGTCAGTTGCAGTGGATCATCACCGAGGCTCTGCGCAAGGCCCGCCGTCTGCCCAAGAAGAAGAAAAGTGAAACCGATAACCAGGAGGACAGTAGCGATGAGACCCAAGTTTAACAATAAGAAGCAGACATTACTGTGGAATGTCTTGACTTACGGCACGGCTATCGTTGCCGGCACGGCTTTGGGTGTATTCTCTAAGCAGCTTGGCACGGCAGGCATGGCAGCCGTTATTGTGGCGGCAGCGGTTATCCTGGCAGCATTATACTGGTGGGCCTATCGCACTCGCCGAATGGAAATCGAAGACGCCATCTTGCAAGAGCGCAAGAACAAGACCACGACAGGAGCCATGAGCGAAACAGCTCAACAGGTGAATATCTACAGTGTCCAGGTCCACAGTTCTCCCCAAAAGGTTATCATGGAAGCGCTCACCGTGCTCCTGCTCCTTGCCACGTGGAGCATATTCTGGAGCAAGCACCAGATGGACTGGGAACACATCGGCGGGGCTGTAATCTTGACCATCGGTTCGGTAGCCGCACTTATCTGGGCACGTTTCCCGTTCATGTTGCACGATGCCGAGGATCAAAAGGACATGAGCCAAATCAGTCTTTCGGTGAAGAAGCAACAGGTCTATGCATTGATCTGTGCCATCATGGCGGTGCTCTCGCCCATCGCAGATATCAGGGATAACTTTTTTGTAATTATCCTTGCTGCTCTTTTTGTTGAGGCATTCTTTGACCGCAAGAAAAAATCGGCGCAAAGTTCGGAGCAAGGGACCGACAAGGCATTTGAATCCAGCAATATTCAAGTCACCCATGACAAGGAGGAGATGGCCTTTTACATCGTGACAGGCTTCATCATCCTGACGGCAATGTGTTTCCTGTTGCTATCCTTAGATGCCATCAAGGCTGACTTCATGCGCAGCTCCACGAGGCTGCTATTCATCCTCCTGACCGCTTACACCGCCTTCATCCAACTTGCCAAGGCCGTTAAGTTTACCAAAGCCGACAAAAGCATCGAGAACATCAGGCAATTCCGCTTGAACGTCCTGGAGGAACGTGTCTTTGGCGTTGAGTTCGCCATCATCAGCCTGATTCTGGCTATTGGCATTAAGCATCATATCATTGACGCCGCCACTTTGTTAGTGGCCATAATTGCCACACTTCTAGGCACCTATTTTATCTTCAACTACCTCGTCAAAAAATCCCGTTAGTTATGAAACCTGTTACTGAACCAAAAATGAAGATGTTGCGATATGCCTATGCTATACTTCTGTGCTTGGTTATCGCAGTGCTGTTTAGTCTAAATCTCTTCAGCCATAAATGGATAATGTACGTTGTCATCGCCGTTGGTATTGTCCTTGGGTTTGTAATCGAAGATTACCTCAAGAAGAAATTCCCTGAGACTTTCCCGAAATCGGAGAATGAGAAAAAAGCCGAGCAGCTTGTCAAAGATATCGAAGAAGGCAAACCTGACGACGATACAATCAAGTTGCCGCGCACCCTTTTCGGTACCCTGTGCGAGATTATCGCTGTTGGTATCATCGGCTATGCCCTTTACCGGGCATGGACACTGGACCAGCGCATCTGGTCAATCATTGGCCTATCGGCGATTAGCATCTTCGGCCTGTTCGGATCATATATTACTGACATTAAGAAGAAAGATTACGATCCGAGGTATATTGGAGCCTATGAGGCTATGGGCAACCGTGGCCATATAACCGCAATAATTGCTGCATTGTTAGCGCTTCTGTTGACCTACTTCACCGATCCAGAAGCCTATTACAGATGGAGGCCTCTCTTTTTCTTGTGCGGATTGTTTTTTGCGTTCAGGATACCCGTCCAACACATCCTCTACAAGCGAAGCGCTGCCCTGATGGCAAAGGTCAACAAATACAATCCTGGAAACGTGCGTGTGGCACGCACTCTTGAGGGCACAGCCTTTGAAACAGCAACTGTGCTTATGCTCATCGGCGGGTGGTGTGCAGCAGCCATCAAGCACCTGTTGACGGGCAAAGGAATCCTGGATATTCCCGTCGCCGACCTCATTATTTGCTCGGTATTCTCCATCGGTTTCCTCATCCTTGCCTATTTCCCGACGTGGATGAGTGGCGCTGCCACCTTCAAGAGTGACGAGCAAGTCTTGTCCAGCATCAGGCGATGTCGCATTTCGGCTATTGTGCTCGCTCTGTTTGCACTCATCCTTCCTTTCATCGTCCCCGACTTGGACGAGAAAACGCTGGGATACCTTTACATCGTAGTGCTCCTCATCATCTCGATTAGCAACTACTTTATTAAATCTAGCAGAGAAAACGACCCTACAAACAACGAATAAGACTATGAAACTGAGTAGTAATAGCGCATTCAATCTGCTGGGCGTCGTATGCATGCTTGTCCTCATCGGGGCTCTCATGCTGGCAGGATGGGCAGGATTGTCGACAACGGGAATCATCGTCACGGGAGTTGTTGTCGCAGCAATCGGCAATTTCGCGGCCATCATATTGCTTGCCAAGTACAGCAGCGAGCAAAACGAACCCGCCGATGGCTTCCATCTTGATGAGGTGAGAGTGCCCCGCACCGCCTTGAGTACCGGGATTGAAATCATCACAGGTGTCCTCGTGGCCATAGCATGGGCAGTATCTGCCAAAAACGGCATCTTCACCGAGGACGATGGCAGTTTCAGCTTCAGAACGCTGTTCGGCATGCTCCTTTTCACCTGCACCATCATTTTCATGCTCTGTGACACCTATAGCCCAGGTGGCATCAATAACGCGGGCATCCTGACCAATATCAAACAGGTCAAATTGGCTGTTTACATGAATCGCCTGTTTGCCGTTCTGTTTGCGGCGGGAATGCTGGTATTCTCTTTTCCCACGCTTCGGCAGCAGAACTGGATTGTTATCGGGGTGGCTGCGGTATTGCTTATAGCCTATATTGCTTTTCGCATCCTCATCCGCAAGGCAAGGGATTAATCCAGTTCACTGAAACCACATTAGTTATCAATTTCTAAAACCGAAGAGATTATGGACAGAACAAAAGCTAACAATCTGATTGCAGCCGTCTTGTTTGGAGTATTGTTTCTGATCATCGTGCTCTATATACATGGCAGAATCAGTCATCTTGTTGCCATCATTTCGGGAATCAGCATCATTTGCGGATACACTATAACACACCATTTCCTCTCTGCTGCAACGTGTGAAGAAGATAAAGAGAAAGAAAAAGTACAACGTGCTTTAAGAAAGACTAAGGTGACTCGCACTCGCGAGGGGACGATATTTGAAGTGGCAACAGCCCTGATTCTTGTCTGCTCGCTGGTCATCGGCATTGCCAATCACACGTTTGAGCAAGGTGACTCTACCCTAAGGGATTATGCATTTTGCTGCATCGCAGCCATCGCGCTCCTCATTCTGGCCTATCATCCGTTTTGGGGCTCTTCACTCGGCAACTTCACCAATGCCGAGCAGTATAAGCTCCTGATCAGAAAAAACCGAGTGGGTGCGATTGCATCTGCCTTGCTGGCACTAATCGTCAGCATCCGTCCAGTATGGAACACTCTGGTTATTGCCATCTTGATAGGCCTTGTCGTTGTTTGGTGGGGCATTGACTTCCTCTTTTTACTCTTGTATAAAAAGAACAAATGAGGCTGGCCTCGTATTTCATTAACCACATTAAAAAAGAAAATTGGTCATGAAAAACCTGAACAGAAATATCTATCTCCTTCTTATCGGTATTATTGATGCGATTTTCATCATCTACACGGTCGTCATGTCTAGAAGGGGAAACATTGAGACCGAGGAACTTGTGTTCGGTTGCTGCAGCATGGCAATCATGACAGCGATATGCATTGTTGTGGCCTTTATTAATAAGATTGGTAAAAAGAAAGAGGAGAGTCCTAAACTGGACTTTACCGAAGTGCCGCGCGCACGTGAGGGGGTCATCTTTGAAGTGCTCACACTACTGATTATCGCTGTCGCCTGGACAGTGGCGATTGTCACCAATCGGTTTTGGATGATGGAAGGCTCTTTCTTTTTCCTCGAGCCCGTAACCATGTTCACACTGACCATCCTTGCCATTACCGTCTTGTGGATTGTGTACATGCCAAGATTTCTTTCAATGGTAAGAAGGCATACTCATGTGAAGCAGGTGGCCCTTGAAGTGCTCATGTGCCGCGTGCTGGCCGTTGAACTTGCGTTGTTCGTCCTTGGGTATGCCCTACCTTTGGGAGATTTATCAACAGGATTCTTCTACCAAACTATCATTTTCTACATTGCCGGAGCAGTTCTTCTTGTCACCATCGCCGTCTTTCGCTACCTCATCTACAAAGCTCAGAGCAATCCTGAGGACATCGAGCATGACGCTGTTGTTGACGGTTCCAACATCAATCAGGTAAGAACGCGGAACACCGTCGTAGGCATCATGATTGAAGTACTCGTCGCCGTCCTTGTAGTCCTGGCATGGGTATTGGGAGCGAAGAATGGCGTCTTTACCCAGGACTACTATCACAATAACCTCAACTACGATAGGCGACTCTCGTGCTTGGTCTTTTTCACCATCCTCATCATCTGGATGCTATGGCGTGCCCATCGCCCCGACGAAATCATAGAAAAGGGAAAGAGGCCCAAGGTGACCAATCTCAAACAGGCCAAATTGGCTACTTGGGTGTTTCGCGTGTATGCCATAATTATAGCCATATTCATGTTGTTAATTCCCTTCCAGCGTTTTAACGCAATTTGGCTTACGTTAGGAATGGCGGTCGTGACGTTCATCACGGGGCTCATTTTTATCATCCTCATCCGCAGGGCAAAAGATAATCCAGTTCACTGAAACCAGATTGGCTATTCATTTATAAAAAACCGAAGAAATCATGGACAGAAAGAAAGCAGTTTACTTATTCGCCATTATCGAGACGCTGGTTTACCTTATCATCATCGGCATCTTTCTATTGGGATGGCTGGATTTGACAGGTTTCACCATCGCATTTGCTGTTGCCCTGTTGGTATCGATGGGCGTGGTCTTCATCATCATCCGCAAGTTCCAGTAAAGATGCTAAAGCAGTAGCGGTTGACCATTATGGCCAATTGTCTATAGCGGCTAGTCCTCCGAGAAGGCGGAACTCGCCTTGGATTTTAGCAAGTTTTTCGACTTTTTTGGCTTGGATTCTGTCTTTGCATTGGATTTTAGCAAATTTCTAATATTTTTTGCCTTGGATTTTAACAAATTTGTCTAACTTTGCAGTTCAAAGCAACAATCGAAAAAGATATGGCATACTTCAAGAGGCACATAGATGAACAGCTCATCCAATGGAAAGATGCTCCCAGGCGTAAACCATTATTGATTAGAGGTGCACGCCAGGTTGGAAAATCAACTGCAGTGCGTGAGTTCGGCAAACAGTTCAAGCATTATATTGAGATTAATCTGGAAAAGCAGACAGACCTGCAGCAATTATTTTCCGAGAATATTGATGTCAAAAAAACCTGTGAAAAACTCAGTGGTACATTGTCAATCCCCATTGTACCTGGCGAGACACTGTTGTTCATCGATGAGATACAGGTGTGCAAAGAAGCGATCATGACATTACGCTACTTTAAGGAGGACTACCCCGAGCTGCATGTGATTGCTGCAGGTTCATTATTGGAGTTTGCCCTTGAAGAACTTCCATCGTTTGGGGTAGGCCGAATCAGGTCGCTTTACATGTATCCCTTCTCATTTGATGAATACCTGATGGCTCAAGACCTTGATCTGGCTGTAGAATACAAGAGTAAGGCCACCAGTGCGGAGCCGCTATCTGACTTGGCACATAAGGAACTGATTGACCAACTACGCACATTTTACCTCGTGGGCGGTATGCCAGCGGCAGTAACGGAATGGATTGAGACACATAGTTATCTGGAGGTATCACATGTCCATCATGACATTATCGATACCTATCTTGACGATTTTTCTAAGTACAAGAAAAGGGTTTCCCCGGTACTTCTACAACAGGTTCTGCGCTCTGTCGCATTACAGGCAGGCAAGAAATTCATGTATTCTTCAGTCTACAAAGATATCCGGTCTTCACTGGTTAAGGATGCACTCCACCTGTTGACGCTTGCTGGATTGATCATGCCAGTCAAACATACTGACGGAACGGGCATTCCTCTTGGCGCTGAGGAAAATAACCGCTATGTGAAATATCTGTTTTTTGACTTAGGTGTCATGCAAACTATGCTAGATATTCCATCAGCTGAGATTTTGTTGGCTTCGGATGTGGACTTCGTAAACAAGGGTGCAGCGTCCGAGATGTTTGCTGGGTTGGAAATGGTGAAGTACCATGATTGCTTTCAGAAACCTGAAATTCACTATTGGCAAAACATGACCAGGAACGGTAGTGCCGAGGTCGATTACCTCATTGCCCTGAACGGCAAGGTATTGCCGATTGAAGTTAAAGCAAACACGCAAGGTAGCATGCAGAGCCTTTGGATTTTCATGCGCAAGCGGTCATTGCACGAAGCGGTCAGGACATCACTTGAGAATTTCGGGCAGTTTGATTACCATGACCCCTTGGATCAATTTGAGCAACGCCATGTCGATATCGTACCTCTTTATGCGCTAAGTAATTTGCTATGAAACGGGGAGTGGAAAGGTTGTGGCAGCGATGGGGTGATACCGTGAGGTTTCTCTTGTGGGGAGCGACGGTGGCGTTGGTATGCTTTTTGCTGTATCGCGTCATGGTGAACAATAGTGCAACACATCTCGAACCCTTGAGCGGGGGCATGCGCGACAGCCTGATGACTGTTGGCGTGCCACGTTCTGTGCCCGATATGCTGGTGAGGTATAGCGCCTTTATGGTGCACTTCAACAGCCAGCGGGGCATTGCCAACTGTGCTGCCTATGAGCTCACCACCAACGAACTTAACGGCACTGTCGAGCGGGCGGGCGAGTTCATGCAGGACAGCAGTGTGAAGGGGTGCCCGTTGCCACAGGACTATGCGGGCAGCGGCATGGACCGCGGCCATCTCGTGCCTGCGGGAGACCTGAAGTGGAGCCCCGACGCCATGCGGCAATCGTTCCTGCTGACCAACGTCGCTCCGATGCACAAGGCCCTGAACGAGGGCGGCTGGGCTAAGTTGGAAGAGAAAGTGCGCGAGTGGACCGTGCGTGACAGCGCGCTGCTGGTGTTCACTGGACCTGTCGTGAGCGACGGCGACACGACGCTGGCGAGTGGTCAGGTAAAGGTGCCGAGTGCTTATTTTAAGGTCATCTTGGCGCCGTGCGTGAGGCCGATGCGCGCCATTGCATTCATCTACCCTAACGGGCATAGCGGGGGACGGCTGAGCCAATATGCCGTGAGCGTTGACGAGGTAGAGCGCCGCACTGGGCTGGATTTCTTCCCTATCCTGCCCGCCACCAAGCAACAACGGCTTGAGAGCACCATCAATCTCAACGCTTTCACCAACTAGAAATCAGGAGAATTAGGAATGAACGATATGAAACAATTAGCTAAGATTTGGATTCTGGTAATGGCGATGGTCATGGGCGGAGCCCTGCCACCGCAAGTGATGGGCGACAGCAGCATAACCGTGCAATGGAGTGCTCAAGCCAAAAGCAAAAAGAAATCCAAAAAGAAATCCAAAAAGAAATCCAAAAAGAAATCCAAGAAAAAATCCAGCAAGCCTAAAAAGTCTGGCAAATCCGACCCTACCATCGCTTCACGGCTGGCCAGTGTTCCAACCATCTGCAAAACGACAACCAATGCGGCTGTGCCACAACAGCAGACCAACGCGCTGCTGGCGGTGAAAGTGCCCAAATCGATGGCCAACGAAGTGTTGAACTACAAGGTCATCAGGGTGAACTTCAATCCATCGTTGAGGATTCCCAACTGCGTGGCCTATGAGTTGACAGCAACGATGGTCGACATGGCTGATGCGCCTGGACACGAAATCCGTAAAAGCTACAAGTATTCTAAAGATTCCAAAGTCGCCTCATGCCCCGAGAGTTGGGAATACCGTGGCAGCGGCTACAGCCGTGGCCACATGGCGCCAGCAATGGATATGAGGTGGGACAAGACACCGATGGCTCAGTGTTTCTTCATGACCAATATGTGCCCGCAGGACACCAAACTCAACAACGACCACTGGCGCGTATTGGAAGAGAAGATTCACCGTTGGGCAAAGCGCGACAAGCGCATCCTGGTCTTCACAGGTCCCATCGTGGGCAAGAACCCCAAGATGATTGGCAATGACAAGCAGAACATCGCCGTACCCGAGGCCTTCTTTAAAGTGTTGTACGCCCCCGAGCAGTGCCGCGCCATCGCCTTTATCTACAACAATGAGCCGTGCCCTGGCAACATCAGCAAATATGCGGTCACTGTTCAAGAGGTGGAGCGCCGCACAGGGCTCACCTTCTCCAGCGCCATTCCCAAGCGCCAATGCAAAGTCGCTGACTGGGACTTCTAGCCATCTTAACCACCCAAAAATCCCAAAACCATAATGATGATGAGACGTTTTTTTCCTTTATTGATTATACTCACCCTTGCCGCTGACGCATGGGCATGGAAACCGCTGTTTGTGGGCCATCGTGGCTGCAACATCGGCGTCGAGAACACTGCCGAGGCCTTCCGCAACGGCGTCAACGTGTACGGCTACGACGGGCTGGAGTGTGACGTGCGCGTGACCAAGGACGGCTTCTATGTCATCAGCCACGACGAGACCACCAACCGCCTGGGCGGCAACCTCACTGTGGCCGATGCGACACTGGCCGAACTGCGCGCCGAGCAG
>JAEEGF011932663.1_pt1 | contig 11620 bp, 9 predicted proteins | sample 9134171 | NCBI WGS metagenome assembly JAEEGF01 (sample SAMN16246542, study PRJNA631951) | gut metagenome | biome: gut microbiome; feature: rumen; material: AP-attached | host: Bos | place: Iran: Karaj | collected 2018-10 | reverse complement strand
CGCAGGCCGCGGACTCGCCCGGGCGGGATTCCGGTCTGACCTGAGCTTTAGTTCCGGCGGCTTTGTCCGGATCCAGCTGCTCCGCGCCCGGTCCCGCCTCCTTCTCTTCACGCCGCGCGAGAGCTCTGTCGATCTCCGACAGGACCTGGCTGAGCGGAGGATAGCCTGAAAAGCAGAGTTCCGCGCTGTCCGGACTGCCTGCGAGCCTTATCCTCGGGCTGCCCTCTTCTTCGGCGAGCGCCCTGGCCACGGCGATGCCGTAGCTCTCCTTTTCGAAATAAGTGTCTAATATTTCCATCTCTGCTATTATATAACATATTCCAGAGCTGCGCGTCAATACCATCGCTTACATTTTCTGCCAGTACAGGCACACAAAAAGACCCGTCCGGATGACCGGACGGGTCTGATTAAGTATGCTTTTCTGCTAGCCGAAGCCCTGCGCGCTAATTGAAGACCGCAGCCCCTTTCACGTGCTACTTGAGCTCCTTGCTCTCCACGACCTTGCAGAGCATGGACTCGAACTCCTCGAAGCTCATGGCGCCGAGGTCGCCCTCGCTCCTGTGCCTCGGAGAGACGGTCTGGTTCTCGATGTCCCTGTCGCCCACGATGAGCATGTAGGGGATCTTCTGCATCTGGGCGTCGCGGATCTTCTTGCCGATCTTCTCGCTGCGGTCGTCGACCTCGACTCTGTAGCCCTTGTCGTCGAGTCTGGCCTTGATGCCCTTGGCGTAGTCCAGAGCCCTGTCGGTTACGGGCAGGATCTTTACCTGCACCGGAGCGAGCCAGGTCGGGAAGGCTCCCGCGAAGTGCTCGGTGATGACGCCGATGAAGCGCTCGATGGAGCCGTAGACGACGCGGTGGATCATGACCGGAGTCTGCTTCTCGCCGTTGGCGTCGATGTAGTCGATGCCGAACCTTCCGGGCAGCTGGTAGTCGAGCTGGATGGTGCCGCACTGCCAGACTCTGCCGAGGCAGTCGGTGACGTGGAAGTCGAGCTTCGGGCCGTAGAAGGCTCCGTCGCCGGGGTTGAGCTCGTAGGTCTTGCCGATCGAGGTGATCGCGTCCGCGAGGGCGTTCTCAGCCTTCTCCCAGTCCTCTCTGGTGCCGATGTGATCCTCGGGCATGGTGGAGAGCACGATCTTGTAGGGCAGGCCGAAGACGTTGTAGACCTCGTCGATGAGCCTGGTGATGCGGACCACCTCGTCCTGGATCTGCTCCTTCGCGAGCAGGATGTGGGCGTCGTCCTGAGTGAAGCACCTCACCCTGAACATTCCGTGCAGGGCGCCGGAGATCTCGTGCCTGTGCACGATGCCGAGCTCGCCGTAGCGCAGCGGCAGGTCCTTATAGCTTCTGGGCGCGGTCTGGTATACCAGTATGGAGCCGGGGCAGTTCATCGGCTTGATGGCGTAATCCTCATCCTCGATGACCGTCGTGTACATGTTGTCCTTGTAGTGATCCCAGTGGCCGGAGGTCTCCCAGAGGGTGCGCTTCATGATCTGCGGGGTCATGATCTCGACGTAATCCCACTTCTTGTGGATCTGCCTCCAGTAGTCGATGAGCCCGTTCCTGAGCACCATGCCCTTGGGCAGGTAGAACGGGAAGCCGGGAGCCTCATCCCTGAACGCGAAGAGCTCGAGCTCCTTGCCGATCTTTCTGTGGTCCCTTCTCTTGGCCTCCTCGATCCTCTCGAGGTACTCGTCGAGCTCGTCCTTCTTCGGGAAGGCGATGCCGTAGATCCTCTGAAGGGTCTCCCTGCTGGAGTCTCCTCTCCAGTAGGCGGCGTTGCAGGTGAGCAGCTTGATGGCGTTGCCCTTGACGCGGCCGGTGCTGTCGAGGTGCGGGCCGGCGCAGAGATCGGTGAACTCGCCCTGCTTATAGAAGGAGATGGGCTCTCCCTCGGGGAGGTCATTGATCAGCTCGATCTTGAAGGGCTCGTCCTTCATGAGCTCGAGAGCCTCCTCTCTGGAAAGCTCGAAGCGCTCGATCCTGAGCTTCTCCTTGCAGATCTTCCTCATCTCCTCCTCGATCTTCTCCATGTGCTCGGGAGTGAAGGCGAAGGGAGCGAGCATATCGTAGTACCAGCCCTCCTTGATGGCGGGGCCGATCGCGAGCTTGACCTCGGGCCACAGGCGCTTGACGGCCTGAGCCATGATGTGGGAGCAGCTGTGCCAGTACGTATGGCGGTACTCCTCGTTCTCGAACGTGAATTTGCTTTCTTCAGACATTTGTTTTCCTCCGTGTGTGACGTCCGCGCCGCCGGGGACGCGGATCAGAGCTGCTTAGGGCAAAAGAAAATCTCACCCCTTGTATGTCAGGGGTGAGATGCTATGCATTCCACGGTTCCACCCTGCTTACGGAAGCCTTCCGGACATCCGTCGCTCTACTCCTCTGTAACGGGAGGACCCGTCCCGGTCTAGACGCCTTGCGGCGCTTCGGCGGGCAGCTCCAAGGTGGTGGCCCACAGCGTTCTTCCGCCGGTCCCCTTCCAGCCTTGAGGGACCTCTCTGGGGTTTCCGAACGCGGGCGTCCTTTTCACAGCCTTATATTGCAAATATGCGGTTAATATAGCACAAAAGCTTGACAGGGTCAAGGGTTTAAACGCTTCAGCAGCTGCGTTATCGCCGCGGTCGAGATGATTATCAGGACCGTGCAGGCGATGAACAGATAGTTGTAGTTGCCCATGCGCGTGATCATCGGACCCGCGGAGAAGGAATACAGCGCTCCCGCCAGGGAGTTGATGCAGCTGTGCAGCGGCGAGTACTTCTTATAGCCCTCCACGTCGTAGGAGCTCATACAAAGCCTCGAGAAGCCTATGGCTCCCGCCGAGAAGCACATCGAGTAGAGGAAGGCGGAGGCGTAGAGCGCGAGCTGCGATCCGTTGAGGAAGGCAAAGCCGCCGAAGGTGAGCACCGTCACCCAAAGGGTGAAGAGTATGGGCTTGTGAGGCCCTATCCTGTCGCAGGCGATTCCGAAGACTATCTTCCAGGCGATGTTTCCGATGTTGCTGAGAGTGCTCATGGTAGCGCCCACGGAGAGATCGTAGCCGAGATCCGTCGCGTAGGTCCCCATGTACTGGCTGAACATGTAGGTGCAGCTCGAGGCCAGGGTGCCGAGGGTCACGAGGGCGAAGAGCTTCTTGTCCTCGATGACGACTCTGAGGCCGCTCTGCCCTCCCGAGGTCCTGGTGTCGTTGGGGATGGGCTTTCTGAATATCATGATCAGCCCTATCGCGCAGAGCGCGGCCGTGAAGAGCGCCATCTTGATGTTCGCGGACTTCCAGCCGCCGGCCTTGGACCAGCTGGAGACGAGCGGGTTGAATATGGCTCCCGCCACTCCGTAGCAGGCCATCGCGACGCCCGTCGCGGTGCCGGCGAAGCCCGGCATCCACTGGTTCAGTATGTATGGGGTGGTGATGCCCAGGCAGCAGAAGCCGAAGGCCACGAGCACCGCCGCTATGATCCAGATCGTCCGGCCCGTTCCGAACAGGAAGATCATGAAGGAGGCGATGCTGACGATCTCGACCAGCACCAGGTAGCTTATCTTGCTCTTCACCTTGAAGAACTGAGGCACGGCTATGATGGCGAACACCGCCATTCCTATGCCCCTTATCCCGTAGTACATGGACATGTAGGCCACGGGATAGTTCTCCGCGAGCCTCATGGCGGCGAAGAGCGTGCCCGCCGCGTTGGAATAGATGCCTACGCCTATCTGGAACAGTATCGTTCCGATGAAGACGATCAGCTGGTCCTTGTTTAGCTTTGCCATATGAGTGTCACTTGCTCCGTTTCAATGGTCGTGTCTGTGAAGTCAGAAAAGAAGCGGCAGCCCGGTACTCCGGACCGCCGCGTATTATATCATTTTCTCCCTGTCTTCGCAACGGTAAGGGGGATTTATGCGGAGCGGCCGCGCCTGTTCATGGGCGCCGTGTCCCGCAGGCTCCCACGCTACAGGAACAGCGAAGCCAGGTGATAGACTATGCCCGCGAGTATGAGAGCGCAGCCGATGTAGAAGCCCGCTATCCTCGCGGTCCACTTGAGCGAGTGCGACTCCCTGTAGGTGGTGCTCAGAGCCATCACGCAGGGCACGCTGAAGGTGCTCGCGAATATGAAGGCGAGAGCCTCGGCCTTCGATATGGTCTGAGTCATGAGCACGCCGAGCATGCTGTTGTCGACAGTTACGGCGCCGGTCTTGAAGGTCATGTCCATGATGCTCCCCTGCCCCGTGAATATGGCGTTGAGCACGCCGAGCACCGCCTCCTTGGCGAAGCCGGCGGTCAGGAAGGCCATGAAGGTCCTCCAGCCGAGGCCGAAGATCCTGGTGACGGGCTCGATCGCGGTGCCTATGCGGTAGAGAAGGCTTCCGGCGATATCGCCCGTGGAGCTGAAGGAGAGCGCCCAGAAGAACAGGGACACGAGAGTGACGGTCCCGAGCGCGCGCTTGAAGATGCCGTAAGCCTTGACGAATGCCTCCTTTATGATGTGCTTCCAGTGAGCCTTGTGGTACGGCGGAAGCTCCATGATGAGGCCGCTGCGGCTCTCGGCCGGAGCGAGCTTCTTCCCGAAGACCTTAGAAACGATGGTCATGAGCAGCACCATGTAAGCCAGCACCGCGACGCAGACCAGCAGGGTCCCCGCCGGGGAGAAGAACATGCCCGAGACCACCGGGACCATAGCCCAGATCGATCCGCAGGGAACTGCCCAGACCACGGCCATCGCGAGCATCCTCTGGCCCCAGTTGTCCATGACCCTGGTGCCGCAGGTGCCGCCTATGGTGCAGCCAAAGCCCATGAGTATGGGCGCTATGGCCTTGCCCTGAAGGCCCAGCCCGGAGAGCATGCCGTCGAACTGGTAAGCCGCCCTCGCGAGGAAGCCTACCTCCTCAAGATATCCGAACACCAGGTTGACTCCGAAGACGAAGGCAGCCATGGAGACCGAGAAATACAGCACGTTGGGCAGCATCGAGCTGAAGATCGAGACCAGCCACTTGTGCACGCCCAGGCCCGAGAGCAGGCTCTCCACCGGTCCGTGAAGGACCATGGGGATCATGGAGCCTATGCTCATGAAGGGTATGCAGATGACCATGGCCACGAGGAACGCCAGCAGGATTATGCCGACGCACACGAACTTTCCGGTGACGGGCTTGAGCACGAGCCTGTCGAGCTTTGAGAGCCTGTAGCCGGAGCTGCGCGCGGAGGAGACGCCTTCGAGCATCCTTCCGACCCATTCGAACTTGGCGCTGTTCTCGGCGAGCACCCCGCCCTCGCCGCTTCCCGCGGGAGCGGAGCTCAGCATATGGGGAGACTGCAGCTCCTTCGCCAGCAGGGCCTTCAGCTCGTCGTATCCGCCCTTTTCCGCCGCCACGAAGGGCAGCACGGGGATGCCGAGGCGCTTTTCGAGAAGCTTCGCGTCTATGCTCTTGCCCTGGGACTTAGCGACGTCCATCATGTTCAGTATGAGCACGGCGGGCGCGCCCATGGAAGCGAACTCCGCCACCATGTACATGCTTCGCTCGAGCTGGGAGGCGTCGACCAGTATGCAGGTCAGATCGGCCTGCCCCGTCTTTATGAAGTCGGCGGTTATGAGCTCTTCGTCCGAGTTGCCCGTGAGGCCGTAGCTTCCCGGGAGGTCTGTGACGGTGTATCTGACCCCGTCATAACTGTAATACCCGTCGCACTTCTCGACGGTCTTGCCGGGCCAGTTGCCGACGTGCTGGCGCGAACCTGTCAAAGCGTTGAAAACCGTGGATTTTCCGGAATTCGGCTGTCCGAGCAGCGCTATTCTGGTCTTCATATCTCAGCTACCTCTATCTTTCCCGCGTCCGCGCGGTCGAGCGCGATCAGCGTCTCCCTGCAGAATATGAGGACCGGCATCTTCCGGTCGTTCTTGACGATCTGCACGGGTATGTCCTCCGTGACTCCTATAGCAGTGATCCTGCTCTTGAAATGCGCGTCGCCGTCTATACGCTTTATCAGAGCGTTAGTGTCGGCTTTCGCTTCCGCAAGTTTCATGAAACACCTCTCTTTCGATGCGGCCCGGGCGGGTCATCTGTTGATTAGTTTACGCTAACCCAAGCCCTTGAAAAAAGCCTCACCCTTGCCATGAGGCAGCTGTACCCTGCCGCCGCGCGGGACCGTTAGTCTGGCTCGCTGACGGCTTATAAATAATATATACCCGTTGTGTTAGCTTTTGCTAACTATTTTGCAAAAAAAACAGAGGCTGAGCCCCTGTTTTTTGCTTTTGTTACGGCCGTCGCCGCTCAGATCTGCTTTCCGGGCGCGAATTCCGTCGTACCGAGATACGCGATAAGCTCCTCGAAGCTGAATCCTTCAGCCATGGCGTCCTTCTCGCAGGCGCAGTATCCGCCCTTCCCGTGATGATTGGCCGTGCACATCCCGCACTTTCTGTAGTTCGGGCAGCCCGCAGCCTCGCCTCTCGGGCAGGGGCAGTTTTCCGGGCTGTAGAGATATCCGGGCATCTTTCTGTTTTCCATGTCTTTGCTTTCCTTCCGGCAGGCTCCGCGCTGCGCTTTGCGGGGTCCTACCTCTTTTTATAGATCAGCAGCTCGGGATCGCTCCCGCCCGGGCCGTAGCTGCTCACGAGTATGAAATCCATGCAGGCGAGCACTCCGAAGCACCTGTCGCCCCCGAATTCGGATTCGAGCTGGTTCCCGAGGTAGGTCGTCCCTTCGTCGAGAAACCTCGCCTTCATCCCGTTCGGAAGGCGGTACTCGAGGTCAACATACTTCCCGACGAGGGCGTTCAGCCTGTCGAGCCGGGGCATTCCTTCGATGCCCAGAGCGTTGATCTCGTCGATGAGCTGCTTCTTGAAGGCCTCGAACTGCCCTCCGTCGCTGAGCTGCTCGTACCTCTTCCAGTAGTCGAGCTTCGGCAGCGCCTCCTTCAGGTAGGAGCGCGCCTGCTCCTCAGTGAAGCCCTGCGCGGCCATGTTCGGCACGCAGACCTCGATGAGCTCGTCCAGGTCGCTGTAGGTGTAATTCCCGTCGGCGTAGCACCACTTGCAGTAGTCCTCGTTGAGCGAGCCGTCCGCGTCGCGGCCTATGATCCCCTCCCCGAGGGGCATGCCGCAGCACTGGCACACGAGCTTCCTCGGGGAGCCGAGCAGCGTGTTGATGGAGACGTCGAACAGCCTCGACAGCAGCTTGAGCGTCTCCGTGTTAGGCACCGTCTCGCCGGTCTCCCAGCGCGACACCGCCTGCCTCGTAACGAATACCTTTTCGGCAAGCTCGTCCTGAGACATGCCGCTCCTGTTTCTGAGTTCGCGTAATACTTCCCTTGTTTCCATGAGAATCCCTCCTCGGGTCTCATTCTAATACAGAGGCTGCGCGCGCGCACGCAACGGGGCGTTGCCCGGAGCCCGGGCGGGTCCGGCCTGTACGCGGCAGCGCGGCTCAGGGGCCGTTCGCCTCTACTCCCTCCACTGCTTCATGCCGAGTTCGAGCCCTATATCGTCCGCGCGCCAGCTCGAGAGGCCCCTGCAGTCACCCTTTTCGAGGAACCAGGCGCCGTCCTTCCTGACGAGCCTCGCGCAGACCGCCGCCTGCTTGCCGCGGCCGTCCATTCTGAGGGAATACGCCCTGGGAGCGCCTTCGGAGCCGGCTCCGTCAGCGCCGCTCCCGCGGCAGCCTTCCGGCGCGCAGCTCACCGCCACGTCTCCTATAGAAGCGAGGTCGAGGCCGCTCTTCTCCGGCTCGTGCATGGCGAGCACGAAGAGGACTTCGCCGGCGCTTTCAGGGAGCCCGGCGGCGTCGACCGTCACGCTCTCCGAGCCGGCCATGCCCTGCATGTCGTCTCCGCGGTGCTCTACCGCCCCGCTGAGATCGCGTAGCTGGTTGTAGAAGGCCAAGCAATAGCGTCTGGCTATGGTCCCGTCCGCGTCCCTTACGTATGCGTAGATATCGGCGTCCACGGATCCGTCCTCAGGAGCGTCCCAGAAGAAGCTCAGGCAGCTCTTCCCCGCGGGAAGAGCCTCGCTTTCGAGCTCCTTAACGGCGGCAGGCTTAACAGCCCTGCCGAGGGGAGCGGCCGCGCAGTTCTTTCTGACCACGGCCTTTCTCCAGCTGTAGTCGGGCTTGTCCGCTCCGCCGCTCAGGATCTCCTCCTCGGAGGGGAACGGCACGTCCTCGGGGCTGTATACCGCCTGCTCGGTCTTGCAGCTGACGTTCTTCATGTCGCATTCGATGACGAACATCCTCATGAACATGTAGTGCGGAACGTCGAACTGGGTCGGCCTGCGCATGTGGTGTGACAGCGTCAGCTGCACCGCGCGGCCCCAGAGGCCGGTCTCGGTCTGCCTGCTAACGGGGCGTATGGTCCCGTTTGCCATTATGCATCTGTAATCGTGGATGGCTCCGCGGTAGGGATGCTGCGGATGGTTCTGGAACATCGCGAACGTGAGAGTTACCCTGTTGTCCGCCGCCCAGACGTCGAGCTTGTGACCCTCGCCCGCGCCGTGGATGTAGACGAAGAGCTTGCCTTCCCTGAACTCGTAGCCGAAGTTCGTCGGCACCGCGTAGGGATAGCCTCCGTCGTTGGCGGCGATGGTGACGAACTCGACGCGGTCGAGTATCGCCTTCATGATCTCAACGTCGTGTATCTGCTGCTCGAATTTCCGCATCGGGTAGTCGCCGATCATGATCCGTTCCTCCGTTCGGTCAAATTTCTACTTAAGGAAGGCCTTGTAGCCCTTGTAGGCCTCGTAGATGTCGGCCTTGGAGGCTACCTCGTAGGGCGCGTGCATGTTGAAGAGCGCGATCCCGCTGTCGATGACCTCCATGCCGAACTTGGCCATGATGTAGGCTATGGTCCCGCCGCCGCCGACGTCGACCCTGCCCAGCTCGCTGAACTGGTAGCTCACGTCCGCGTCGTCGAATATCTTCCTGATCCTGGCGATGTACTCGGCGTTTGCGTCGTTGGAGCCGCTCTTGCCGCGGCTTCCGGTGAACTTCATCAGCGCGAGCCCGCAGGACATGTAGGCGGAATTCTTGGCCTCGTAGGCCTCGGCGTAGAGAGGATCGTAGGCCGCGTCCACGTCGGAGCTGAGCATCCTGGAGTTCTGGAGCGCCCTTCTGGTCTTGAGCGCGCTCTCGCCCTCCATGCTGGCTACGATCTCTGCGACCGCGTTCTCGAAGAAGTGTCCGGACATTCCGGTTGCTCCGACGGAGCCGATCTCCTCCTTGTCAACGAGCAGGCAGCAGGTGGTCCTCTCGCCGGCCTCGACCTCGAGCATGGCCTTCAGGGAGGTGTAGGCGCAGATGCGGTCGTCGTGGCCGTAGGCGAGTATCATGCCGGCGTCGAGTCCGCAGTCGCGGGCCTTTCCGGCGGGGACGATCTCGAGCTCGGCTGAGAGGAAGTCCTCCTCCTCGAAGCCGTACTTCTTCTTGATTATAGACAGGACGTTTGCCCTGACGGCTTCCTTCTCGTCGTCCTTGAGCTTGGTCTTGGCGAGCGGGGTGTTGCCCACGAGCAGGTCGAGGTTCTCGCCGCTGACGACCTCGCTGGCCTTCTTCTCCATGAGGCCGTGGGAGAGGTGGATCAGCAGGTCGGTGAACACGAAGACCGGATCCTTGGGATCCTCGCCGATAGCGAGCTCGACGGTGCTGCCGTCCTTCCTGCAGACCACGCCATGGATGGCCATGGGCTGGGCGACCCAGAGGTACTTCTTGATACCACCGTAGTAGTGGGTGTCGAGGTAGGCCTGGCCGTTGCTCTCATAGAGCGGATTTCCCTTGACGTCGAGCCTGGGGCTGTCGATGTGGGCTCCGAGTATGTTCATGCCCTTCTCAAGAGGCTGGCTGCCGATGTTGAAGAGCGCTATGGTCTTCTTCATGCAGACGGCGTAGAGCTTGTCTCCCGCCTTGATCTTCCTGCCCGACCCGAGCACGCCGTAGAGCTCCTCATAGCCCGCGGCCTCCGCCTCGGCTACGATCTCCTTGATGCACTCGCGCTCGGTCTTGCCTCCGTCGAGGAAGGCCTTGTAGGACTTGCTGAGGCTCTCCACAGCTTTGAGCTCGTCCTTTCCGTATTTCTCCCATGCTGACTTGTTCTTCATATTTTGCTCCCTTTTGAAACTGCGCCGCCCGCCCCGAGGGGCGCCGCCGCCTTAGCTTAAAAACGATCCCCCGAGAAGCGGGCTCCCCGGGGGATCTTTGCTGAACTGTTTTGCCTTTAGAACTCCAGGCTCTTCTCGATAAAGGCCTTGAGGTCCTCGATCTTCACCCTCTGCTGCTCCATGCTGTCGCGGTCGCGGACGGTGACGCAGCCGTCGGTCTCGGTGTCGAAGTCGACGGTCAGGCAGAACGGAGTTCCGATCTCATCCTGCCTTCTGTAGCGCTTGCCGATCGAACCGGCCACGTCGTAGTCGATGCTGAAGTACTTGGAGAGCTGGGCGTAGAGCTCCTCAGCCTTCTCGCTCTGCTTCTTGGTGAGAGGCAGCACGCAGGCCTTGAAGGGCGCCAGCGCCGGATGGAAGTGCATGACGACTCTGGAGTCGGCCTTTCCGTCCTTGCTGAGGTCCTGCTCCTCGTAAGCGTCGCAGAGGAAGGCGAGAGCCACTCTGTCGGCGCCGAGTGACGGCTCGATGACGTAGGGCACGTACCTCTTGGAGGGATCCATCGGGTCGACGTACTCGAAGTTCTCACCGGAGAACTTCATGTGCTGTCCGAGGTCGTAGTCGGTCCTGTCGGCTACTCCCCAGAGCTCGCCCCAGCCGAAGGGGAAGAGGTACTCGAAGTCGGTGGTCGCCTTGCTGTAGAAGGCGAGCTCCTCCTGAGCGTGATCCCTGAGCCTGAGCTTGTCCATGTTCATGCCGAGGCTCTCGAGGAACTTCCTGCAGTACTCCTTCCAGAACGCGAACCACTCGAGGTCGGTCCCGGGCTCGCAGAAGAACTCGAGCTCCATCTGCTCGAACTCCCTGATCCTGAAGATGAAGTTTCCGGGAGTGATCTCGTTTCTGAAGGACTTGCCGATCTGGGCGATCCCGAAGGGGATCTTCTTTCTCGTGGTCCTCTGGACGTTCTTGAAGTTGACGAAGATGCCCTGAGCCGTCTCGGGACGGAGGTAGAGCTCGTTCTTGGACTCCTCGGTCACTCCCTGGAAGGTCTTGAACATGAGGTTGAACTGACGGATGGGCGTGAAATCAGCCTTCCCGCAGACCGGGCAGACGATGCCGTGCTCCTTTATGTACTCCTCCATCTGGGCGTTGGACCAGCCGTCGATGCCCTCGAGCTGCTCGCCGTGCTCGGCCGCGTAGTCCTCGATGAGCTTGTCAGCCCTGAAGCGCGCCTTGCAGGCCCTGCAGTCCATGAGCGGGTCGTTGAAGCCGCCGACGTGGCCGGAGGCGACCCAGGTCTGGCTGTTCATGAGGATGGCCGCGTCGAGTCCGACGTTGTAGGGGCTCTCCTGCACGAACTTCTTCCACCAGGCTCTCTTGACGTTGTTCTTGAACTCGACGCCGATGGGGCCGTAGTCCCAGGCGTTGGCGAGACCGCCGTAGATCTCGGAGCCGGGGAAGAGGAAGCCTCTCGACTTGCAAAGGCTCACGAGTTTGTCCATTGTCAGTTCATTGCTCATAACTTTTCTTTATTCCTCTTTCTTTTCTTCTTC
>JAEEGF012231425.1_pt1 | contig 11623 bp, 5 predicted proteins | sample 9134171 | NCBI WGS metagenome assembly JAEEGF01 (sample SAMN16246542, study PRJNA631951) | gut metagenome | biome: gut microbiome; feature: rumen; material: AP-attached | host: Bos | place: Iran: Karaj | collected 2018-10 | reverse complement strand
GGGGCTTGCCCCTACCGTGCAGAACCAATGTAAAACCAGACAAATGTGAGGCGAATTCGCAGAAAGACCGAATTCGCCTCAATTTTTTGTTGGTTTGACACATGGAACGCCGGGAGGGGCAAGCCCCTCCCCTACAGATTCTGAGTCCGCTCAGCAGCTGCCCTTCACCAGCCCCTTCAGCACGTGGGCGGCGATGCTTTCCTTCTGCCGCTCGTAGGGCTTGCCGGAGAGGATCGTCTGCTCGACCTTGATGTCCTTCAGGCTCGCCTTCGGCGCGGTGTAGGGGTTCTGGGAGAGGATGACCATGTCCGCGATCTTTCCGGTCTCGAGAGAGCCGCGCTCTGCCTCGTCGAAGCTCGTGTAATACCCGTTATAGGTGCACATGCGCAGGGCCTCGAACACCGTGAGCGCCTGCTCCGGCTCGGAGTGGTTCACGGCGTTGTGCACCCAGAGCATCGGGTCGGGGTCGGTGCACGGTCCGTCGGAGCCCGCCGAGAGCGTGATGCCGTTTTTGACGAAGGTGCGCAGCGGGTTGAGCAGCCTTGCGCGCTCGCCGAGGATCTCCTGCAGATAGGCGTCCGGCTCCTGCGGCCAGTTGATGAAGGCCGTCTGCACCGGGAGGAGGATGTTGTGTTTTTTGCACAGGGCGATGCCCTCCGCCGTCGGGAGACAGGCGTGGATGATCGCATGGCGGTGATTCACGCGCGGATAGTCCTCCAGCGCCGCCGCGATCGCGCGCGTCGCCTGATCGAAGGCGGCGTCGCCGATGGCGTGCATCTCGATCTGCAGGCCGGCGCGGTTGGCCGCCTTGCAGAAGCTCGTGACCTTCTCGTCGCTGTAATAGAGCACGCCGCACTCGTCGCTGTTCTGATAAGGAGCGCGCAGCGCCGCGTCTCTGGAGCCGAAGCAGCCGTCGAGCGCCGCCTCAAAGCAGCCGCCCACGCGCGGGAGCTTGCGCCGGATGGCCTTTTTGGCATTGAGCGTCTGCATATAGACGCGCATCTGCTGCCCGGTGCGGAGACCCTTCGCGAACACGCGCTCGAGATCCACGTCGAGGTCGCCCGTGAAGCCGACGCCGCTCACGGAGTGGATCATGCCGATGCCGCGCAGCGCGAGATCGTCCGCGGCCTTCTGCATGTTCTCCACGAGCTTCGGCAGGGAGATCGAGCCCGTCACAAAATCGCTCACGGCGAAGAACGCCTCCTGATTCATCTCGCCCGTGGCCGGATGGCAGCCGCGCAGCGGCTCCACCTTTTTGCGCACCATGTCGAAGAGCACGGAGTTCACGACGCAGGCGTGCCCGTCGTACTTCACGAGGAAGAGCGGGCGGTCGGGGCAGACGGAATCGAGCTGGGCGCGCGAGACGAGTTTGCCCTCCTCCACGGAGTAGGGCGAGGCGCCGAAGGCGATGACAAGCTTGTCCTTCGTCGTGGGGAGGAAGCGGCGCAGCATGTCGAGGATCTCCTCGTTGCTGCGGGCGTCCATCACGTTCAGCCCCGCGTGGAACGTGGCATAGGACGCGAAGTGGATGTGGCTGTCCACGAACGAGGGGATCAGCACACGGTCGCCGAGGTGGATCTCCTCGGCCTTTTTGCTGAAGCGGAACTGGCGCGGATGCAGGTCGCCCACATAGACGATGCGCCCCTTGTCCTCCACGAGGGTGTTCGCGATCGTGTTCCGGCTGTCCAGCGTGAGGATCGTGCCGCGATAGATCTTCATTCGGCTGCCTCCTGTTCGGCGCGCAGCTTCGCCTTGAGCTCCTCGAAGCAGTGGTTGAGGAAGTCGCGCTCGCGCTCATCCTGCAGCGGGGCAAGCCCCTTGCCGCCGCCCTCCATGTCCACCACGCGGCAGGCGCTCAGCTGATCGAGCCCCTCCATCTGAAAGACGACATAGGTCTGGCCGGTCAGCTCCCAGTCATAGGTGAACAGCACCTGACACTGCCGCGCCACGCCGTCCACGCCGGGAATCGTAAACACGCCGTTTTCAAACAAATCCATGGGTCAGCCCTCCCTGTTGTATGTTGCGTTGGTTGTATTCTATCATAAGTTCACAGATTTGAACAGAAGCGCTTTCTGCAAGGTCCGCTCGTAGGGGGCGACGACCCCGGCGCCCCTTTTTCGGATCTCTGCCGAGTCCCGGCGCGATGTGGGCATCGCGCCCTACAGGGTGCGGTGCGAATTCGCCGGAAATATGCGTTGATCGACAATCATCTGCAGCGGGCTGTCGAGGACGCCAGCCCCTACGAGGTGTCATCTTGCGCAGAGCCAGGTCTCCTGCGATTGGTCGCGGAAGTTGTTCAGCGCGGCGGCGAAATCGGGGTCGATGTTCGAGAGCCTGCCCATGCCGCTGACCCATGGGTCGATGCTGCGCTTTTTGGCGCGGATGATGCGGCGGTCGGCTTCGGGGGCGGTCTCGTCCGCGATCATCTTGTGCAGGGCGCGATAGTCTCTCCACGCGCGGGCGGTTTCGGGGTCGGATTCGAGCTTTTTGATCATATCCGGCTCGACGCCGTACAGATCCTCCTGCGCGAGCACGCCGCGTTGGATCGCCATGGCCAAAAGCTCCGAGAGGCGCTGCATGGCGTAGCGATCCTCCGGGGAGACGTAGATCTCCGAGCATCGGAGCGCCGCGAAGGCAAAGTCCCGCGCGGTATCGAGCGACCGAAACGCGAGCTCCGTGACGCCGTCCTCGGATGCGACACAGAGATCACTGTAAAACCGCTGCAGATCCTCCGCGGTGCCGAACCGGTAGTGCAGGATGTTCCGCAGGGTATATTCCAGCCGGTCGGCGGAGAGGCGCGGGGAATCGTTGTCCGCGACGGGGTATTGATGATAATCTTCTATATCTTCCACGCGCAGGCCGAGCGGCGCGAGGAGATCAGAGAGCGCCGCGCTCCGGCGCAGCAGGTCGCCCGTGCCGTCCTCGGTGGCCTCCTGCTGCAGATAGTCGCCGCGCAGAAAATCGACCGTGTGCGCGAAGACCGGCGTCGCGATATCGTGAAAGAGCGCGGCGAGCGTCGGCGCCGTCTCGCGGGTAAAATGCCACGTGATGAGCGCCGCGCCGAGGCTGTGGTGATAGCGGCTGCTCTCCGGGAGATTCTGAAAGCGCGGGAACGCGGTATATTCACAGCCGCAGTTCATGCCGACCTGCCGCAGCCGCTCCAGCTCCGGCAGGGCGAGAAACGGCGCGAGGAACCCGGGAAGCGCGGGATGATAGATCTGCAAAAGGGCATCCACGGCAAAACCTCCTCTCTCTTTCCCTCATCATACCACACGGCGCAAGCAATTGACGGCGCAAAAATGTTGTGTTATAGTATACTTTAATTTATTGTCACCAACAGGAGTGTGATGATCCGAATGGACGACGGAAGTCGACCTTATCTTTCCATCCTTATCATAGCGTTGTTGCTCTTGGGCGCGGTTTATTTCGCGCTGGCGGAGACGGCGTTTGCCTCCGTGAGCCGGGTGCGCATCAAGGCGCGCGCCGACCGGGGCGAGCGCAGGGCGAAACGCGCGCTCTATATCCTCGATCACATCGACAAGGCGATCACGACGGTGCTGATCGGCACGAACATCTTCCATCTGACCACGGCGGCCTTCGTGACCGTGCTGGTCACGCGGCGCTGGGGCATCAGCGCCGTCACGGTGGGGACGCTCGTGACCACGCTGGTCGTGTTCTTCATAGGCGAGATGCTCCCGAAGAGCATCGCAAAGAAATACAGCGAGCGGTTGTCCCTGGCAACCGCGGGTTCGCTGTACTTTTTTATGGGTCTGTTTTCCCCGATCTCGTGGTTTTTGACGAAGATCGGCGCCGCCGCGGCGCGCATCTCCCCGAGCGATCCGGAGCTGACCGTGACGGAGGACGAGCTGTATGACATCATCGAGAACATGACCGACGAGGGCAGCATCTCCGAGGAGCGGGGCGAGCTTGTGAGCTCCGCGCTCGAGTTTGCCGACATTCCGGTGGAGAGCGTGCTGACCGCGCGCGTGGACGTCGCCGCGATCGACGTGGACGACGAGCCGGAGGAGATCTTAGCCACAATCCGCGCCCAGCGCCACAGCCGCATCCCGGTCTACGAGGGCAGCATCGACCACGTGATCGGCGTGCTGCAGATCCGCAAATACATCCGCGCCTGCGTCGCGGCGCAGGGGCCGGTGGCGGATATCCGCCCGCTGCTGGACGAGACGATGTTCGTCCACCACAGCAAGACGCTCGACGATCTGCTGCCGGAGATGAGCCGCCGCAAGGTGAATCTCGCCGTCGTGACGGACAATTACGGCGGCATGCTCGGCATCGTGACGGTGGAGGACATTCTCGAGGAGCTCGTGGGCGAGATCTGGGACGAGGAGGACACCGTGGAGGAGCCCTGCGTGCGTCTCGCGGACGGCTCGCTCGACGTGGACGCCGGGATGACCGTGGGCGAGGTGTTCGACGAGCTGGACTACGAGGACCCGGAGGACGACGAGGATCTGCAGTACAAGCTTCTCAGCGAGTGGACCTACGAGCAGTTTCCCGACATGCCGCAGCCCGGGCTGGAATTTGCCTACCATGACATCACCGTGCGCGTGACGGCGATGCAGGATCACCGCATCCTGCGCCTGCTCGTGAAATGCGCGCCGGCGGAAGGAGGCGACGAGGCATGATCTGGTATTTTGCCGCGCTGATCGCGCTCATTGCGCTCTCCGCCTTCTGCTCGGCCTCCGAGATGGCCTATTCCTCGGCCAACCCCCTGCGGCTGGAAAATCTGATGGAGGACGGCAGCGCGAGAGCGAAGGCCGCGCACTACATCACCGAGCACTTTGACCATGCGCTGAGCGCCATTCTGATCGGAAACAACCTCGTGAACATCGGGGCGTCCTCCCTCGCCGCCGTGACGGTCATGCTCCTCACAGGGACGGACAAATGGTCCTGGCTCGCAACGGTGATCCTCACGATCGCCGTGATCATCTTCGGCGAGACGATCCCGAAGATTCTCGCAAAGCAGAACGCGAACGCCGTTTCGCTCCGCCACGCCTACGCCGTGCGGTTTATGATGCTCGTGCTCGCGCCGGTGGTGCTGCTCGTGGTGGGGCTCGTCAAGCTCCTCACGCTCCCGCTCAAGGGCGAGCCCGAGGCGGAGGACGAGGAGGAGGCCGCGCAGGAGCTGCAGAGCATCCTCGAGACCGCCGAGGACGAGGACGTGCTCGACGAGGACCGGTCGGAGCTCGTGCAGGCCGCGCTGGAATTCTCGGACGTGGCCGCGAGCGACGCGATGACCGCCCGCGTGGACATGACGGCCATCGACATTGACGACGACTGGGACGAGATCCGCGCGCTGCTGGACACGACGCCCTACTCCCGCATCCCGGTCTACGAGGACAGCGTGGACAACATCATCGGCGTGCTCTACCTCAACCGCTTCTTCCGCGGCGTGCTCGAAGAGGTGATCCGCACCGGCGCCCTGCAGCCGCCGAAGGATCTGCGCGCAGCGCTCATGGAGCCCTGCTTTGTGTACAAGACGACGAAGCTGCCCGTCGTGCTCGAGCAGCTGCGCAAGGAGAAAAAGCACCTCGCCATCGTCACGGACGAATACGGCGGCACGCTCGGCATCATCACGATGGAGGATGTGCTCGAGCAGATCGTGGGCGAGATCTGGGACGAGACCGACGAGGTCGAGCCCGAGGAGGTCATCTCCGTGTCCGACGGCGTTTACAACATCGACGGCGACATGATCATGGACGATTTTCTCGAGCTGCTCGACCGCGACGAGGACGAGTTCGAGACCGACAGCGCCACCGTAGGCGGCTGGACGCTCGAGCGCTTCGGCTCCTTTCCCAAGGCGGGCGACAGCTTCGAGTTTGAAAATCTCAAAGTCACGGTGCTCAAAATGGACGGCATGCGCGTCGAGCGCGTGCGCGTGGAAGTGCAGGAATAAAACACAGCTCATCCCCTGAGGGCGCTGACGCCCCTCAGGGGATTTCTTTACCTGTTTTCATCGGAAATGCCTTGCGGTTTTGCCGCCGGGATGATAAATTGAAATCTCACGCAGCAAAACAACCTCGGGAGGAAGAAAGAAATGAAAAACGCGTTTTCTCACTGTTTTTGGCGCTCTGCCTGATCGTGACGGCGCTGGGCATCGCTCCGGCCGCAGCCGCAGGACTTCAGCGACAGGGCAGGGACGTCGGCGGCGATTGGGCGAACTCCTCGTTCCGGACACCGTCCATGAGCTGCAAAATCACGGCGGCGCGCGACGGGCGGCAGTGCCGCTGCGTCGTGACGGACGCCTACGGCCGTACCGTCACAAGCAACGCCGCGACAATCATCGTCGCCGGATAAACCTGCATGGGAAGAACCCCTATCGCGCAGGTTCCCTTCCATTTCAAACAAACCGAGGCGAATTCGCACTGAGCGCGAATTCGCCTCCCTTTTATTGATCATCCGAAAAACCACACGAAATCAGACAGAAATCCAATAAGCGTGCCGGGCTTAACAGAAAACCTTGAAACAGTTGGAATACCATTGAATATATATTTCTTGCTGGTTCCGGCCTGTCGTGATAAACTGAAAACAGAAGCAGAATACACTATCAGTTCATTCAAAGGAGAGAAACCAATGAAAAGAACGCTCAGCCTCATTTTGATGATGTGCCTGATTTTTTCATTCCTGCCCTTTGGCATCATGGCGGCGGACATCGTGGACAGCGGAACATTGGGAGTTAGTATTTCGTGGGAACTGGACAGCAATGGGTTGCTGACTGTCCATGGAACCGGAGCGATTCCGGATTATACTGGTACCGCTGGATTTGATTCGCCTTGGTATCGAAACAGAAGCATTTTGGAAGTCCATATATCTGAGGGTATCACTCGGCTTGGCGCCGGGGCCTTCCGCAGCTGCACCAAGCTGCAGAAAGTGACGTTGCCTGACAGCCTGCTTTCAATTGGGTCTAGCGCCTTTTCCAGCTGCAGTGCATTGTCAGACATTCAGCTTCCGCATCATTTGACGTCTATTGAAGAGAACGCGTTTTCGTACTGTGGTTCTCTGGAGAGAGTGGTAATTCCTGACAGTGTCACGAATCTTGGAAGCTGGGCTTTCGGAACATGTAAGAACCTGAAAGCTGTCACTTTGCCGCAGAGGATCACGGAATTAAGTGATCATGTTTTTTCCGGCTGCTCCGTGCTTTCGGATTTGCAGCTGCCCGCTTCTGTGGAGAAGCTCGGAGACAATGCGTTTGGTGCATGCGCATTTAGGGAATTCGTAATTCCGGATACCGTGAAGCAAGTGGGGAAAAGCTTATTTCAAGCCTGCAGTCTGTTGGAGCATGTTACCTTACCGGCAGACATCACCGAAATCCCGAATTTTATGTTTTATAACTGTGTGGCATTAAAGAGCGTTGTGATTCCCAAAGGTGTCACTTCCATCGGACTCTCTGCTTTTTGGCGCTGCAATGATCTGACTTCTGTCGTATTTCCGGACAGTCTCGTATCAATCGGCAACAATGCGTTCTACAGCTGCACAGCGCTTGCCGAATTAAATCTTCCTGCGCATCTCAAAACAATTGATAGTTCAGCTTTTTATAATTGCATGGCATTAAAAACAGTATTCATTCCAAACGAAATTAATAACATTTCGCAGAATGCTTTTTACCTGTGCTATGAACTGCAATCGGTCTATATTCCCGAGAGCGTTTCAGAGATTTCCACGCAGGCATTCGGCAGAGACAACAAGCTGAAGGATGTCTATTATGCCGGCTCAGAGGAATCGTGGAATAATATCAAAAATATCGACAAAGTATTTGCAGAGGATGTAGTCATTCATTTTAACTGGAGGGCAGTTCCGATGCCTGCGTCTCTGATTGGCGATATGACGACAGGGAGCATTGCGGTGACGGTAACCGGAGAGCCTGAAAATGCCTTCTTTTCAACCGGCCTGTATCCGCTTCTGGAGGACGCTGCGGTTGTCTATTTCGGCCAGCGCTACCAGACGGATCAAAATGGGCAGGCGGTTTTTCCTTACCGCGGAGGCGGCATCACGGTCATGAAGGACGGCTTTGTTACGCAGGATGTTACGGAGGAAGCGCTCAAAACAATGCCCAGCGTCACATTGCATCGGGTTTCGTCTCTTCCTGTGATTTCCGCAGTGTGGCTGGATGGAAAGTACGATATCTTAAATCAGGAATACGTTGTTTCGCTGGCACAAAAGGTAACTCATTCCTTTTATCCTGTGATATCATGGGGCCAAAGCGGAATGAAAGAATTGAAGCTGATTCAGGAAAATACCATTGTTGACCTGCAGGATGGAACGAATCAACTGCAGCTGACAGATGTTTTTGACCTGTCGAAAGAACTCAAATTGGTTGCTGTAAATGTGGAAGGACTCTCCACAACTGTCAGCTTAAAGCTGTCCTCCAGCGGAAATGTTCTCAACGACATGAAGATTGACTTCGGAAAATCGCTCAAGTTCACAATTCCGGAAGAAGTTCCGTTTGTCGGAGGAAGCGACTTTAGCTACGGCATCTTCAGCAATGTTCCGGTGAAAATTCAGGTGGAAAATGGAAAAATCTATGTCGCAATCGGCGGACAGTTTGGAGTCAAAGAAGGCGCGGAGGAAACAGAGGTCAAAAGCTTTGTCAACTCCATGAAAAAGCTGAAGGAACACTATGGAAGCGGCTCGGCAATTAAGCAATATTTCGAAAAGCAGCTTGACAAGTATTATCGCGGAGAGGGCGATTTCGGCACGAGCGGCACATTCCACGTTGGCGGCTTTGCAGAGGGTTATTTTGATGCAAACGGCGTTCCGCACTGGACGGATTCCGGCATGTTCCTGAAGCTGACAACAAAACGGGAGGAAGAAAAGTATTTTAGCTTCTGGAATATACCGGGCTATGTGGAGCTTGAACTAGCCGGAGACATGGAAGCGGCATTAAATCTGTGGGTGGACGAAGCCGTCTCCGGATTTATGCCTGCTGGTTCGGAAAACGGCAAAGTCTCTGGCTCCGTAGGCGTCGGAGTTGGCGTCAATAAGCTGCTGTCCTTCGGGGGCGGCGTGACACTCGCAATCCATAACATCATCCAGTTTAAGCGCGGCGTCGGAATGGATTATATTAAAGCTTGGCTTACCATGAACGGCTACCTGAAAGCGACGTTTGTTGGATTTGAATTCAAGGAAGATTTTGATGACTGGTTCAACCATGTCATCTATGAGGAAGGCGCGTTAAAATCGGTCAATTCCGAAAAATTGCTCAGCGCGCCGAATCCTGCTTCTCATTTCAATCACATGGATCCTTCTGATTTTCATCAGCCGGATTTATCGTATCTGAAGGCGGATTCGGCCTTTGCTGCCAACGGAAATGCTTCTCGGGGGAGACTGCTCAAGTCCGCTGCGACTGCAGCGGAAAACAGCACGCTGTTTCTTACCAACTCCTATCAGAATGCCGCGCCGCAGCTTGTGACATTCGATGACGGAAAACAATTGGCGGTCTGGATTGGCTATGACGCCTCCAGAACAGGTATGAATTGCCTTTGCCTTCATTATTCTTGGTATGACGGGTCACAATGGAGCTCGCCTGCTGTTGTGAACCAGGATGGTACCATGGACGCGAATTTCTCTCTCCTGAGCAGAGAGAACACGGCTTATCTGGTTTGGATGGATGCCTGTGACACCATTGATGCGTCAATGAAATTGGAGGATGCAGCTTGCATGATGGATATCAGTGCTGCAGTGTTTGAACCCGAAAAGGGCTTCTCTGTCACAAAACTGACCGATCATAATGGCTGCATGGAAAGCCTTCCGACGCTTTGCGCAGATGACGAGCATGTTACAGCTGTATGGGCAACCAATGCGGATCGGGAAATCTTTAAAAACAAAATGACAAACGCCATTTACATCAGCCACTATTCTGATGGCGTCTGGCAGGAGCCAGAAAAAAAGCTGAGCAATTTTTATGAATTTGAATCTCTTGCGGCCGCCTGGAGGAATGGCGATTTTCGTTATGCTTTCGTTATCAATGCCAATGAAGACTATGACGATGAAGTGGATATTGAAAACGTTCCTTATCTTGAGGTTTTTGAGGCAAACGCTTGGAAGCCGGAAAACGGAGATGTGGATTCCAACGTACAGTACGTAAACGGTGTGCTGTATTGGTACCGTGATGGAGAAATCCTCGCAGACGGTGTTCCGCTGATCGGACCGGAGAATGGACTCTCCGGAGATCGCTATCAGGTTGTTGACGAAAACGGTACTCGGGCAATTCTTTTCCTCCGCAGTCAGGGCGTCAATACCATTCTCAGTGCAGTGTTTTATGACGATGAGACTGAAAGCTGGAGCAAAGCGGTTGATCTCACAGACGGCACGGATGCCATTGCCTCTTTTTGCGCCGGGGTGACAGAAAACGGACTTCAAATCATGGTGAACCGCATACAAACCAATGAAAAAGATTTTGGCGAGGCCAGTATAGAGATTCTGAATTATCCTCTGGTCAGTGACCTGTCTCTGGACAGCGTTGTGTTCGACAGTGAAGCCTATATCTCCGGGGCAGACATGCCGCTGACACTCACCGTTTCCAATCTTGGCGAAATCGCTGTGCACGGCGTCGTCGTCAGAGGAGTCAACTCCAACGCAGATTATTGTGATGTTACGATTCATCCAGGTGAAACCGTTGATTTGCAGGTCGATTATCATGTAGATGTACCGGAGCAAAATCATCAAATGACGGTTACCATTTACACGCTCAGAGAAAGTGAGAAAACCAGAGCCAACAATGCAAAGGAAATTACATTTGAGCAAAATGACATCGCTTTGGAGCATGTGGGATGGGGTGTAAATGCGGCAGGGAAAGCCGTGATTTACGCAGATATTGTAAATCGTGGATATACGACCAGTGAAGAGATGGCAATCTCTCTTCGGAAGGATTCGGAAGATGGACAGATTCTGATGGGTACTACGGTTTCGAAATTGGCATCTCTGGATTTGGAGCATGTTTGTTTTGAAACAAATGAAATGCAGAATGCGCTGTATTATGTCACGATTGACGGGCTGCAGGATGATAATCATTCCAATAATTATGCCTTTATTGCGATGAATATGGAGGGAGAACAGCCGTCAGAACCGGAAATCATCATTACGCAGCAGCCGCAGGACTTTGAAGGCGCCGTGGGAGAAACCGCGACGTTCTCCGTCGCAGCGACGGGCGAGGGGCTGACGTATCAGTGGCAGTATAAAGACCCCGGCAGCAGCACGTGGGCGAATTCCTCGTTCAAGACTGCGTCCATGTCCTGCAAGCTGACAGCGGCGCGCAACGGAAGACAGTATCGCTGCGTCATCACGGACGCTTACGGCAGCAGCCTTACGAGCGAGCCCGCGACCATCACTGTCAAACCGTCCCTCGCGATTACGCAGCAGCCGCAGGACTTTGAAGGCGCCGTGGGAGAAACCGCGACGTTCTCCGTCGCAGCGACAGGCGAGGGGCTGACCTATCGGTGGCAGTACAAGGACCCCGGCGGCAGCACGTGGCTGAACTCCTCCTTCAAAACCCCGTCCATGACCTGCAAGATCACCGCCGCGCGCGACGGCCGCCAGTACCGCTGCATCGTCATCGATGCGAGCAATCACAGCGTCACAAGCGATGCCGCGGCCATCAAGGTCAAAG
>JAEEGF010453070.1_pt1 | contig 11623 bp, 11 predicted proteins | sample 9134171 | NCBI WGS metagenome assembly JAEEGF01 (sample SAMN16246542, study PRJNA631951) | gut metagenome | biome: gut microbiome; feature: rumen; material: AP-attached | host: Bos | place: Iran: Karaj | collected 2018-10 | reverse complement strand
ACCTTGGCAAGAAGTACCGATAAGCTGTAGGGCTTTTTGATGTAATCACCCCCGCCGATGGACAGGGCGATAAGAACGTCATCATCGCTCTGCCTTGCGCTTATGAACAGGATAGGCAGCTGCATGTCTTCGCGAAGTTTTTTGCAGACCTCAAAGCCTGTTCCGTCTCCAAGGTTAATATCCAGAAGGACCAGGTCTGTTGTATTTCCTTCTTCAAAAAAGCGAAAGCAACATGCCGCGCTGTCCACATACTCGGTGGAAACGTCGAACATCCTGAAGTACTCGGCTGTCATTTTAGCCAATTCAATTTCATCATCCACAATAAGACAGTTATAATGCATAGTTAAAAATCTCCAATATGCTTATTGTATCATAGTCATATTATTCTTCCGTGATCATTTTTACGGGATCAAGGGTTTTTATCCTTCTTCCCATGAAGGCAGCAGTTGCCAGGGCCACTCCGCAGATGATAAGTGCTGTGAGGATGAAGGACAAAAGACCGATACTGAAATCTATCTTCTTGAAACCAAAGATTATCATAGTGGTTACCATGAGCTTGCCCCCGAGGAAAGGAGACAGCAGAAGTCCGATGGCCACGCCGATAATTATGGAAGGGAAATTTGACATCATGACCTGTTCAATGAGCTGCCTTGATGTAAAGCCAAGGGCTTTGCTGACACCTAAATTTCGCCACTGTCTGTTTATATTGGTCCTGACTATAAGGGACTCAACAAAGGCAACGATGAGGATAGTAAGAAGCGCCACAAAATATGCAAACCCCTTTATGCCACCTGTAATAAGGCCCACGGTCTGGCGGGATGCCTCCGCAAAGTCATTGGGTGTTACATCGGGATAGACTTCTTTAAACTCTTTTTCAAAATCCGCAAAAGTATATCCGGGATTTAAGTTTACATGGATACTCATGGTATCGGGCAGGGGGGTGGTCTTTGCAAGGCCATCAAGAGTCATGAAGGCCATCAAGCCCATATTGTTCATGGTCTGGCAGGTGCCGCATACAATAAAGGATTCCTCTGCCATTTCATTTTTTACAGTTACCACATCACCCATGGAAACCCCGAGCTTGTTGGCGGCATTTACCGCCAGAAGAACCTCATTGGAGTACTTTGGCCATCGGCCTTCAAGAATAGAGCCTCCCATAATGGTTGAAGTGTCGGAGAATGCTCTGGTTGTCAGGGACTCCTTTTTCTTTTTGTAATAGAAATTATTCCCCATTCTTATTTCCCGGCGGGTATTTTTGACACTTTTAAAGGTCGCAACCGTTGATTCCATGGCTTCATCGCCGACAAAAAAGGCATCATATACATCAAAACCGGCAATTTTAAGGACTCCTTCATCGGAGCCATAAGTATCAACCATGCCAAAGGCAACAATTGTAGAAATGGTAAGGATCATCATAATAAAAATGACGCCAAGTTGATTCCTGAATCTTCCAAAGGTATCCTTAAGGGCAAGGGTCACAGGGATGGAAAAAGAGCTTTTGTCAAAGGCAAAAAGATTCTTTTTAAAGTTGTGGGTGTTAACACCGCCGCGAAGAGCAGACAGAACACTTATCCTGCTGTATTCCCTGCCAAGAAGGATGGTAAGCAGTGTGACAAGAAGGACAATACTCAGGAAAACCAGCAGTACCACAGGAATGTTTACCGGTTGATTCCAGGCAAGGCCCAGGGTTATGAGAATGAGGACTCCAATCTTGTCTATAAGAAGTGCGCCTAGGAGGATTCCCAGGGCTGAGCCAAGGCCTGCAACCAAAAGAAGCTGGAATAAAAGGATAAATACAAGCTCTTTTACTGTATAGCCGGAGGCCTCCATGATGGCGGTGTTCTTCATGTTGGTCATGATAAAGTTCTTTACGCTGAAGTTTATAATAACTATAGCGATTATCAGTATGATCACTGCAAAAAGAAATATCAGCGCAACGAAGATCAGGGGAAGGATCATGGAACCTGTCTTCATAAGAGGTGCCGGAAGGATATTCAGGTTCACAGATCTTTCGGGATACAGCTTGGTATATTCGTTGTACCAGGTAGTTAACTCGTCACCGACCTCATCTGACAGCTTATTTACATCAATGTGCTTTCTTTTGGCAGTGTCGGTAATCTGGGTCTTGATATAGCTGCTTTCTTTTGCTCCGACCTGGTTTTCAAAAAGAACATCCTGATATAGTTTTTCGGAAATGTATGTCTTATAGGTTCCCATATTCATGGGAGAGCAGTAGATATTATCTTCGTTGTAACCTGCTACCTTCAGATCATAAATGTTGTCGCCGATCTTAAGCTGCAATACAGAGCCTATCTTAAAGGATGTACTTAAGGATATGGGGATAATGGCTTCATTTCCTGAAAGGCCGGTAGCGTCGCAGCTAAGGGTCTGGATCTTAGCTTTTCTTTCATAGCTGCTGAGATTAAAAGGATAATCGATCCAGGTTTTGCTGCCTTTGGCCCTGTATTTGGAGTTGCAGTAAAGATAGTCTTCAACTTCAAAGTTTTTCAGGTATACATTGCCTTTAATGATCTCTTCAGCCTTTGAAAGAAGATCTTCGTTGTAATCCGCTATCATAAGAATATCGGCGGCGTTTATCTTTTCCATGTTGGTGTCCACGACTTTCCCTGTATCCGCAAGGAAAGAAGCGCTTATGAATATGAACAGAGCAGCAAGCATGGACAGGATAAAGAAGGTTATCATGTCGCTTCTCTGCTTTTTTATATTATTCTTTGCGATAAAGAAATATCGGTACACGGTTTTTTCCTTCCTAATAATCTTGTTATAGTGGGAGATTACCAGCCCATATCCTGGAGGAAATTCTTGAGCTTTTGGTGACGCTCTTTGGCTATTTCCAGATTTGGGTTGGATTCATCTTTGTAGTCGCCGGCGTAGGGACCCAGGTCTATTTCATCGCTGATAACTCCGTCAGCCAGGTATATTATCCTGTTGCCTCTTTCTGCAGCCTTGATGGTGTGTGTGACCATGACAATGCTCTGTCCTTCATTATTGAGGTTTGACAGGATGTCCAGAACGTTTTCAGTGTTCTGTGAATTGAGGGCTCCTGTGGGCTCGTCCGCAAAAAGAACTTCGGGACTGTTGATGACGCCCCGGACCACTGCAACTCTTTGCTGCATACCACCGGACATCTGGGTGGGGAATTTGCGATAATCACTTTCGTCTATCTCAACGCTGGATAGGAGGTCCTTTGCCTTTTTTGTCAGAGCTTTTCTATCGGTATTTTTCAAAAGACCGCAGATCATTACGTTGTCCAGAGCGCTCATGGAGTCATTTAAATAGTTCTGCTGAAAAACAAAGCCCACGTGGTCTCTTCTGAACATTGCCAATTTGTCATTGCTATAGGTAGATATCTCTGTATGGGAATCATCCGTAAAATATGTAATTGTTCCCATGCTGGGGCGGTCCATGCCTGAGAGGGCATACAGGAGAGTACTTTTTCCTGAACCGGAGTTACCCATGATAACAGTGAAATCTCCCTTATATATTGAAAGATTGAGATTCTTGAGTACATGCTGCTGCACGGAACTGTTTGAAAATGTTTTGGAAAGATCCTTTGCAATTAGTATTTTTTCTTTTTCAACAAACATCAGTTATTCACCTTTACGCCCATACCGTCGGTAAGTTCAAGGGTGTCCTTCCATACCACGAGAGTTCCTTCTGAAAGACCGGATCTGATCTCCACCATTTCTTCATTACGGATGCCGCATTCCACAAATTCCTTTGTGGCTTTTCCGTCTTTTGCTACAAAGACGTAGCTTCCTTCCTCATCTTCACTTAAAGCATCCAGGGGAATACGGATTACCTCGGAGAGGTTAGCGGTACTGATGGTGGATTTGGCTTCCAGACCAAGAATGATGTCATCTCCTGGTTCATCAAGGGCTATCTCGATCCCTATGCCTGAACCGGTGCCGGAGTCTTTGGTCATTCTCTCGATTCTTGAAACTTTGCCGCTGTATTCACTGTTTTTGATTTTTACAGTGGCGGGCTGACCTTCTTCAATATTTACTATATCATACTTGTTCACGTTGCATTTAACTACTATATCAGATGAAGACTTCATTGTCAGAAGCTGGGTGCCCCGAAGCACGGTGCTTCCTTCGATGGCGGAGATATTTGTGATGATACCGTCAAAATCAGCCTTGATACCTTCCTTTGCCAGTTCATAATCGGAGAGCTTTTCGCTGCTTGAAAGCTCGTTGGCTTCCCTGACTGCCTCAAGCTGCTCTTTTGCGCCATCGGTCATAAGTCCCATTACAGTGCTGGCTTTCTGACTTGTCATCTCAGCCTTGAATTCCTTGAGATTTGAAAGCTGAAGATTAAGAGAATTAAGCTGATTCTGCAGCTGAACAATATCAGCGGCGTATTGCTGTTCGTAGGCGTTGGTCTGAATGAGCTTCTGCAGATTTTCATATTCTTCTGAATCAGGCTTGTCTGCCCAGTCAATGAGAGAAATCTGAAGCTTTGCTCCAAAATCAGCGTAATAAGCTCTTCTTTCTGATAGACTATTCTGTGTGGCCTCGATGGCTGCCTGAGTTTCTGCAATCTGTGTTTCCAGGGTGGAAAGATTCCTCTTGGCTTCGCCATAGAGCCCTGCGGTGCGATTACCGGTCTGGATGGAGTTGTTATAGCTTCCCTGATCTGCCTGGGCCTGAAGATTTGTCATGGTTTCAAGGCGCTCAAGATCATCAGCATCGTAGGAGATGATCAGATCTCCCTTTTTGACAAAGTCTCCTTCCTTTACATGGATCTTTCCGATCCTTGCATCGATATCGGAATAGAAGACTTTCTGAGAGTTGCTTTCCACGGTGCCGTTTACTTCAATCTGGCTTTCAAGGCTTCCCTTGTCCACGGTGTAAGCTGTGACTGCTACAGCTGCATTGGCGCTTATGGAAATTCCGCATACAGCCAAGGCGGCTACAAGTATGGCACCTATTATTACTGCGTTCTTTTTCTCCTTTAAAATTTTGATCATTGTATTGTCCCTCGCTTCTTAAACGTTTTCGTTACCTTATGAACTTACTTTACCGCGCAAAAGACAGGAAGTCTTAACCTGTATCTTGCACAATTCTTAACTGATTCTTAATTCCGGGCTAAGGAAGGGTTAAGAATGTCCATGTGTTCATTTGGGAAGTACTCTGTTACAATGTTTTAGGATGCCTCAGTTTCTGAGATATGAGGCTTTGGAAAACAGCATTATTCAGGGAGCATTAAATGGCTATGATAGATGTGTTTGGCACTTTGGGGCCGGCCTGTGAAGATGAAAAGATTTTAATCAGGATGTTTGCAGAGGGTATGACCGGGATGAGGATCAATCTTTCCCATGTCATGCTTAAGGACTGCGCTTCTAAGATTGAAATAATTAAGAGAGCTGCGGCGAAAAATAATGTAATGCCAAAGATTCTTATTGATATGCAGGGACCGGAGATAAGGATTGGAGACCTCCCTGAACCTGTAGAGCTTCGGGAAGGTGATGTTACAGTTCTGGGAAAAGATGGAATTCCTGTAGGAGAGGTTGTTCTCGAAGCAATTACTCCCGGGCAGCAGATACTTCTTGATGATGGGAAAATTCTTGCTGAAGCAGTAAGTGTGCAGGGAGATAGAGCAGAAATAAAGATTATTCGCGGAGGGGTGCTTTCTGGCAGGAAGAGTCTTGCGCTTATTGGAACAGACCTTGATACTCCTGCACTGACAGAAGATGATATCAGCAATATCAAAATTGCTGCAGAGTGCGGAGTTACCGGAGTGATGCAGCCCTTCGTCAGAAGCACTGATGATCTTAATAAGCTTAGAAGTGTGCTTAATGAATACGGCGGAGAAAACATCCGTATATATGCAAAGATTGAAAATATGAAGGGAGTTAATAACCTTCAGAAGTTTTTCTCAGTTGCAGGTGAGATAGTTATAGCAAGGGGAGACCTTGGAAACGCCATGCCATTGTGGGAACTTCCAAGAGTCCAGAAGCAGATTTCAAAGATATGCAACGAGAATAAGATGCCCTTCATGGTTGTCACCCAGATGCTGGCCTCTATGGAAAACTCCCAGGTTCCCACCAGAGCAGAAGTCAGTGACATTTACAACGCAGTTCTGGACGGTGCATCATCAGTTATGGTTACAGGGGAGACAGCAGTTGGCAGGTATCCGATAGAGGTTATAAGATATTTATCACAAACTGCGAAATGTTAAGAAAAAGGAGAGGTGATTACTTGAAAACATACGACTACATTTTCTTTGATCTTGATGGTACATTAACTGATTCCGGCCCTGGAATAATGAACGGATTCGCCTATGCAGTTCAGAAAATGGGCGGACAGGTAGAGGACAAGACTCAGTTTAAAAAGTTTGTTGGACCGCCGCTTAAGGATTCCTTTGGAAGAGTACTGGGCTACTCCCCGGAGGATACCGAGAAGGCCATAGCCTTCTACCGTGAGTACTATAACGGAATGGGCGGCAATCTTGAGAATGCCGTATATCCCGGTATAGAGAAGCTCCTCTCAGACCTTAAGGCAGCAGGTAAGACCCTTGTGGTTGCCACCTCCAAGGGAGAGCAGGGAACCAAAGTGGTTCTTGAGCACTTCGGCCTCGTTAAATATTTTGACTTCGTGGCCACATCCAATGACACCGACAGACAGCACAAGTCAGATGTCATCAGATACGCCCTTGAGCACTATGGCATTGAAAATCATGAAAAAGTGGTTATGATTGGCGACAGAGAAAACGATGTTTCGGCAGCAGCTGAAATAGGTATCGACTCTATCGGCGTATTATATGGCTACGGCGACCTGCAGGAACTTACCACCGCCGAAGCTACATATATTGCCGAGACCGTAGAAGATATAGAAAAGTTAGTAATAAGATAAGGACATAAAAGCTAAGGAGGGCTAAATAATGACAACCGAGATTGAAATAGTATCTCTTCCAAAAGAAAAATGGAAAGGAGTAGCTATCCCTCTTACCACAAGAAGTGACAGCTACTACGATTTTAAAATAGATCCCCTGGACAAGGATGGATGCACAATTAAACTTGAGAAGAAGCAGGCTGAGAAAGAGATAGTCCACACTCCCGAGGAATATGATTTCCCGGATTCTTTATATCAGGACCATTGGGAAGATGCAGAGGCTTACGGCGTTGTAGGAGAAGACGGCACTTTAAGAGCCTGCATAGAAGTATGTCCCGAAGAGTGGTCCAACAGACTGCTGGTAACAGAACTGTGGGTCTCTGATGAACTCCAGGGAACCGGACTTGGAAAAAGACTTATGGACAAAGCAAAGGAAGTGGCCATGACCCAGAACAGAAGAGCCATTATGCTTGAGACTCAGTCCTGTAACACCAACGCTATCGGATTTTATCTTCATCAGGGCTTTGAGCTCATTGGCTTTGATACCTGCTGCTATACCAACGATGATATCGGCAGACGAGAAGTGAGAATCAATCTGGGATACTTTTTCCACAAGGAAGGACGTAGAAGGTAATTACTATTTAATTAATAAAGGAGCATTATGGCAAACGAAAAATCCTGTGGGGCAATAGTTTTTACTTATGAAGAAGGAGTCAGTCGGAAGAATCAAAGAGAGAACTTGTGGCAGCTGAAAAGTATATTAATGACATTTTAATCTGATTTTAATCTTTCAAAAATCTTATATTAATCTAGGCTATGTATCATTTCAGATATCAAATAACAAACAACAAATTGATTTCTGAAAGGAAGGTAAGAAAAATGGAAAATTTTGAAAAGGTTGAAAAGCTCAGAGAGAAGACAGGAGTATCCTATGAGGATGCAAAGAAGGTTCTGGAGCAGAGCAATTACGACATGCTTGATGCTATAATCGAATTGGAGCGTCAGGGCAAGGTGGCTGAGCCTAAGGAAGGCACCTATACAGCCGGAGCAAGCAAGGAAATGGAAAATGTTAAGAAGTTTGAGATCGCGCAGAAGCAGTACGAGAAGGACTGCAGTGGCAGCGGCGTCAAGGAAGGCTTCAAAAAGCTTGGAAGTTTCATCAAGATGTTATTTGACAAGAGCCTTGAGATACACTTCTGTGTAAGCAAGGATGGTCAGAAAATTGCAGCTGTTCCGGTTCTTGTACTTATATTTCTTATTATGTTGTTCTGGGTAACATTACCTGTTATCATCATCGGTCTCTTCTTTGGATTCACCTATAGCTTTTCAGGGGTGGACAAAGTGATCGTAGACGTTAATGATGTTTGCGACAAGGCAGCCCAGACAGCTGAGAATATCAAAAACGAATTTAAAAAGGATGACGAGACAAATTCATGAGTAAAATACTGATCGTAGAAGATGAAGCACAACTGGCACGTTTTGTAGAACTTGAGCTTATCCATGAGGGATATGCCGTGGATAAAGCGGAGGAGGGTAGAAGCGGTCTGGAACTGGCTCTTTCAAACGATTATGATCTGATTCTTTTGGATGTTATGCTTCCGGGCATCAATGGCTTCGAGGTACTTAGGAGAGTAAGAGCACAAAAGGAAACTCCCGTGATCCTGGTGACTGCAAGGGATGCAGTCATGGATAAAGTATCAGGCCTTGATGCCGGAGCAGACGACTACATAACTAAACCCTTTGCTATTGAAGAACTGCTGGCCAGAATCCGTGTAGCTCTTAAGAGAAAGGCCGGAAGCTCGGCAGCTGCCACAAGGCAGCTCACAATCAACAATGTGACCATAGATCTTGACAGACATGAAGTCTGTGCAGAGGGCAACCTGGTGGAGCTTACCAACTATGAGTTTGAGCTCCTCAGGATCCTTATGGAAAACTGTAACATAGTCCTGGACAGGGATCGCCTTATAAGCGAGATCTGGGGCTATGATTATGATGGAGAAACTAATGTTGTGGATGTCTATATCAGACATCTGCGCACCAAGATAGATGACAAATATGGCATCAAGCTTATCCAGACCGTACGCGGTGTCGGATATGTTATAAAAGAAGGCCAGTTATGAATAATAATGTAAGTAAACGTGCATCTTCAATTGCAAGAGGTATAAATACAGCTTTCTGGTTTAACAAACTGAAAGCTTTTTTTACAGTGGATCTACTGATATTCATGGCTTCCTTCGGACTTTTTGGCTACAACAGTTTTAAGACCATTCCGGAGGAGGAATATGTCAGGAGCTTTACTATTACCGGTGAAAGCTACAGGGACGTTGTCCTTAACCTTTTTACTGACATAAATGCTTACAGCTTTCCTATGGTGGATTATGTCAATTTTACAGGGCTGATCCTGACCACTGTCATTGCCTATCAGCTCCTTAATCTTCTTTTTTCCCTTACTCATACCGCAAGGATAAGAAGAAAGTTAAAGCCCCTGAACGAGCTTGCCATGCAGGCTGAAGCTATCAGTGAGGTGCCTCTTGATACCACCAAGTTCGAGGAGCTTGAAGAGGCTATTTTAAAGGTTCCTGCGGATAAAGACGGAGTAAAGATATCAACGGGAGATCAGGATCTTGCCAGTATAGAGGCTGCTCTTAACAGCCTTTTGTACAGGATGCAGGAAGCAAGGATGCAGCAGGCGAGATTCGTTGACGACGCCTCCCATGAGCTTCGGACTCCCATACAGGTTATCCAGGGCTACGCCAATATGCTGGACCGCTGGGGCAAGGATGATCCCGCTGTTTTGGAGGAATCCATTACAGCTATCAAAAAAGAATCCGAGAATATGAAGGAGCTCATTGACCAGCTTCTTTTCCTGGCAAGAGGAGATAACGGCCGCCAGAAGCTGGCTATAGTGAAGATGGATCTGTCCGAAGTTATGAGTGAGGTGTGGGAAGAATCCGGGATGATTGACCCTGATCACAAGTATACTTTCGAGGACAGTGAAGACTGCTTTATCAACGGCGACAAGGCCATGATCAAGCAGTCCATCAGGATATTTGTTCAGAACGCCGCCAAGTACTCGGCTAAGGGCGATACCATCAAGCTTTCGGTGAAAAAAGAAAATGATAAGATCGCATATATAGTTCAGGATGAAGGAATCGGTATGGCAGGGGAAGAGCTGAGCCATATATTTGAACGATTCTACAGATCCGACAAGGCAAGGAATTCCTCCACAGGAGGCTCAGGCCTTGGACTTTCCATTGCAAAATGGATCATTGATGCCCATAAAGGAACCGTGGAAGTCCTTTCCCGTCAGGAGATCGGAACCAGAATCACGGTAGCATTTGATAAAGCAGAAAGTGCCTGAATTATGGAACGAATATTTGAGAAAAACATAAATGGTATAGATGTAAGAGCCTCATACAGTGAAGCATCCATAAATGAGATTTTTTTACCGCTCCTTAAGAGGCTTACGGCGACTCAGAAGGAAAAGGGAGAGAGAGTTTTGGTTATGCTGGCCGCACCTCCCGGAGCCGGGAAGAGTACCCTCTGCAGCTTCCTGGAGGAATTGTCCCGGGAGCATGAGGAGTTGTGCGATGTCCAGGCCATCGGCATGGACGGCTTCCACAGAAGGCAGGAGTATCTTTTGTCACATACCACTGAGCGTGACGGCAGGACCATCAAGATGGTTGAGATAAAGGGAGCTCCTGTGACCTTTGATATTGAGAAGCTTACGGAAGCAGTAAAGAGAGTTGTATCAGGAGAAAACTGTGGATGGCCTTCCTACGACAGACATCTTCACAACCCTGTTGAGGATGCCATCATGGTTACCGGTGACATAGTCATTCTTGAAGGAAACTACTTGCTTCTTGATGAGCCCGGCTGGAGATACTTAAGAGATTACGCTGACTATACCATTATGATCACTGCCAAGGAAGACTTCCTAAGAAGCAGACTTATCGACAGAAAAGCCAAGAGTGGAAACAGCATAGAGAAAGCTACAGAATTCGTTGATTACAGCGATATGGCCAACGTCCGCGTATGCCTTAATAATTCCATGCAGGCAAACATGACTTTGAACATAGATGAAAATGGTGAATACTCCATAAAATAAATAACAGCTACTTTGCCCTATGACAGGCAGAGTAGCTGTTTTGCGTTAAACTAACCTATATCAATGCAAAGTGATATCCGCTTCAGAATACTTCTCATCGCAGTATTTGCAGCGATAGATCTCTTTTTTCTCATCGGACAGATAGAAGATCTGTGGAAGCTCCTGCTCGATGGAGGAGATGCATCTTGGGTTGTGGCAGCGGATAACATCCTTGATCTCTCTGGGAAGTACAAGAGAGCGCTTCTCGATGATCTCGCCGGCCTTGATTACATTGACGGTGATGTTGTGATCGATAAAAGCCAGGACGTCCAGGTCCAGGGTGTCGATGTCACATTCTACCTTGAGGATATCTTTTTTGCCCATGGCCTTACTCTTGGCATTCTTGATGATGGCCACTGTGGAGTCCAGCTTATCAAGACCAAGGTGTCTGTATATCTGCATGCTTTTTCCTGCCTGGATGTGGTCAAGAACAAAGCCTTCTTCAATTTTTCCAATATTTAACATAGGTTCCTTCTTTCTACAACGCTTACGCGGTCAACTAATTGATTCCTGAATGTCGGATCAGAACTGTTACTATTCACAGTCTTACGACTGCTCATAGTAACATTCGGGGCGATATTAAAGTTTTGCTTCGCAAAAGATCGCCCCTCACTCTTGT
>JAEEGF011606110.1_pt1 | contig 11625 bp, 9 predicted proteins | sample 9134171 | NCBI WGS metagenome assembly JAEEGF01 (sample SAMN16246542, study PRJNA631951) | gut metagenome | biome: gut microbiome; feature: rumen; material: AP-attached | host: Bos | place: Iran: Karaj | collected 2018-10 | reverse complement strand
AATTGCATCACCGTCTGGCCGGCAGGTTAACCGTTATTATGGATTACATTGATGCCGTCCGGCTTAAGCGCCGTCTACATCGCAATCACAGTCCTGCGGACAGCCTTCATGACCTCCGCAGCTGTCTCCTCATCCAGTTCTGTCATATTCGCCGCGTGCTTCTTGGTAATCACCAGCAGATGCCCGATATTTGCCGGATTCGCGTCCGCGATGACCCGCACGTAATCATTCTCATAAGCAGTTTCGGTCGGAATCTCACCGTTAGCCAGTTTGCAGAAAATACAATCGCTCATTCTGTTCTCCTCTCTGCCCGCGAACGGACAAGAACTGTTTTAAATCTTATCAGGTACAGATTATACCACGGTTCAGCCATGTTTTCAATCGGTTCTCCAAAAAGGACCTGTAAAGGAACTGTTAAGGAGTTGTTAAAGGTGTTTTCTGATTCTGTGCACAAAAACAGCCCTGCTTTTCAGGCAAGGCGCAATCTTTCTCTTTATGAGATATCCGATCCGATGTTCTTCTCCTTCAGCAGTGCTTCGTAGACGTCTTTGCGCGCGATACCGCGATCAGCCGCGACTTTTTTCATCGCTTCCTTGGGCGGCAGATCTGCGTACAATTCCATATGTTCCTGCATTGTCATCTGCTCCCAGCGGCCGGTCTGCTCCTGCCGCACCTGCGCCGGATCCGCTCCGCCCAGGATCAGCACATATTCGCCGCGGGGCTCTTTCTCCTCATACTCCGCTGCCGCGGCGGCAAGCGTCGTCAGTACCATCTCTTCGTGCACCTTGGTCAGCTCCCGCCCGATCGCAAGCTTCCGGTCGCCGAGTTTTTCCAACAGGACGGAAAGCGTTTTGCGCAGGCGATGCGGCGCTTCGTAGAAAATGACTGTCCTCTCTTCTCGCTGCAGGCTCTCAAGCAGGACATTCCGTTCCTTGGCTGCGACCGGCAGGAAACCTTCAAAAATGAATCGTCTGCTCGGCATGCCGGACATCGACAGCGCTGTGACGAAAGCACATGCTCCGGGTACTGCCGTGACCGGGATGCCCTCCTCATGGCACTTCCGCACCAGAATCTCTCCCGGGTCACTGATCGCCGGTGTTCCGGCATCGCTGACATAAACGATCCGCGCGCCGTCCCGCATCTTAGCAATCAGCTCGTCCGAGCGGAATTCCTCATTGTCCTTATGACAACTGATCATCGGCACACGGATTCCGTAATGGTTCAGCAGCCCCAGTGTATGGCGGGTATCCTCCGCGGCGATCAGATCCGCTCCGCGCAGCACTTCCAAGGCCCTTGCGGAAATATCGTCCAGATTCCCGATCGGCGTCGCGCAGACTGTCAGACTTCCTGTCATCGTTCCACTCCCTCCGCTTCATAAATCCTGCGGACTTCATCCGTATACTGTCCCGCCTCATCATAGATATACAGCGGTTTTGCGATCCGCATGCCCGGCGCGCCGTCGCGAAGTCCTTCCAGCAGCACGATATTCGGCTCTCTTCCCTGCCGGGGATATACCAGCGTCATGCGCTTTGGTTCAATCCGCGCCGCATGCATCTCCGAAAGGATCTCCGCCAGCCTCTCCGGCCGGTGCACCATATAGAAACGCCCTCCGCTGCGCAGCAGATATGCCGCACAGCGCAGGACATCCGTCAGTGTACAACAGATCTCATGACGCGCGATCGAATATGCGTCCGTCGCGTTCTGCCTGCCGCTCTGCACTTTTGCATAGGGCGGATTCACCGTCACCGCATCCGCGCTGCCGGCTCCTGCGATCTCTCTATATTCGCGCACGTCTCCCTGCAGGATCCGGATCGCATCCTCACGTCCGTTCAGGATCACACTGCGCCGCGCCATATCGGCAGATTCCGCCTGCAGCTCAACACCGAGATACGTGCTTCCGGGATAGCGGCTCTCCATCAGGATCGGGATCACGCCCGTCCCGGTGCACAGATCGATCACATGATCACCGGCTCCGGCTCTGGCGTATGCGGACAGCAGGACCGCATCCATGCCGAAACAGAACCGTCCCGGATGCTGGATGATCTTCCTGCCGTCACGCTGCAGATCATCGATCCGCTCTCCTTCAAGCAATATTTCAGGCATTCTTTTCCAGTTCGCGCAGCTCTGCAGTCTCTTCAGCGTCAACAGGCTCTTCCAGATTCTGGGACTGTCTGCGTCCCCGTTTGCGGGAAACCATCTCGACTTCTTCGGCCGGATATTCCTTGATTTCGACGTCGTCCTTGTCCTTGATACGGATCCCGACCTTGACCAGCTGTTTCAGGATACTGACGGAAAGCACCTCTCCCACACCATCCGGTGTCCGCACGATATCCTCGACATTCGGAAGGTTCCGGTTCATGGACTCGTACGTCGATTCCTCGTACTTGAGACAGCACATCAGACGTCCGCAGACACCCGAGATTTTACTCGGATTGAGCGAAAGGTTCTGGTCCTTGGCCATTTTGATGGATACGGGGATAAAATCCGGAAGGAATGTCTGGCAGCAGAAAGGTCTGCCGCAGATTCCGATGCTCGGGCAGGCTTTGGCTTCATCCCGTACACCGATCTGACGCAGCTCGATCCGGGTATGGAAGACAGACGCGAGATCCTTGACGAGCTCGCGGAAATCGACTCTGCCCGGCGCGGTGAAATAAAACAGGATCTTATTCCCGTCCAGTGTATATTCGGCATCCACCAGCTTCATGTTCAGGCCGTGCGCCGCGATCTTCTCCTTGCAGAGAACGAGAGCTTCCTTCTCAAGAGCAAGATTCCGCTCATAGGTCTGTCTGTCCCTCTCCGTCGCTTTGCGGACGATCGTCCGTACAGGCGCGACAACATCCGCGTCATCGGCGAGCTGCGGGCCATGCGTAACCAGTCCGTATTCGACGCCGCGCGCGGTCTCGACGACTACATAATCGCCTTTTTCTATCAGGTTGAGTCCGGGCTGGAAGGAATAGACCTTAGCGCTGTTCCGGAATCTTACCCCAATAATCGTAATCACAGTTACTCCTCCTGTTAACTTCTGTCACAGAGACCTGAGCGCCAGCTGCGACAGCAGCCAGTCCGACCAGAGTCCGAAATTCACATTATGGGCGCGTTTAATCCGCGCGTCCTCCAAGACGGTGATTTTGCGGTACAGCTCTTTTTTATCGTATCTCGCGGCTGATTTCCGCAATGTTTCCGCCTGTCCTCTGCACATGCAGAGAGAAGTGTCCCCTGTCTCGCTGACAAGAATCAGATCCCGGAACCATACTTCCAGGATCCGCAGGACATCTTCTATATGTGCCTGGTCCTCCAGGTCCTTGCTCCACGCCATCACATCGGCAGGACCGAGTTCCGACAGATGCTGCAGCTTCGTAAGCCACTTTTCGCGCAGTGCCGCAAATTCTTCCGAAGCAGCCGCCTGCAGTGCTTTTCCCACACTGCCTCCGCTGAACGCGGCACACTCAACAGCCGTCTGTCCGTCAACACCGTACTGCTCCCGCAGGATGGAAGCCACAAGGGTCTCCGGCAGAGGAACCAGACGGATCTGCACACAACGCGATATGACCGTCGGAAGGAAACTCTGCACACTTGTCGTAAGCAGCAGAATCACCGCATATTCCGGCGGTTCCTCGATCGTCTTAAGCAATATGTTCTGCGCCTGCTGGCTGAGATTCTGCGCGTCTTCCACGATGTAGATCTTGCGTCCGTTGTAATACGGCAGGATCTCGATATCCTGCACGAGCTCCTCCCGGACTGTCTGAACCGGGATCGCGCCCTTCTCATCCGGACGGATCACGTGTACGTCCGGATGATTGCCGGACAGAAAAACACGGCAGGAACTGCATCTGCCGCATGCTTTCCCTTCCTGTGGTTCTTTGCAGACAAGAGCCATCGCGAAATCCCGCGCCAGTGTCTTTTTCCCGGCACCCTCTGCCCCTTCGATCAGATACGAATGGCTTACGGTGCCGGAAATGACCTGACGGCGCAGATTCCGCAGGATCGTTTCATGACCCTGTAATCCGCCTTCTGTCATCAATACTTAAGGAACTGATCTACATCCACGACGAAGACCGTTGCTCCTCCGACCGTAACTTCGATCGGATACGGCACATAGCCTTCCGGCGTCGTTGTGTAAGGCTGATTCGCAATCGTCGTCTGCTTCTGCGTATGGCAGCAGTCATGGATGATCTTGAGAGCCTCCTCCAAACGGTCCTCATCGATACCGATCAGCATCGTCGAGTTGCCGACCCTGAGGAATCCGCCGGTGCTGGCGAGCTTTGTTACCTGGATTCCCGCTTTATTCAAGGCCGTCGTCAGCCTTGCGGAATCCTCATCATGAATAATGGCCATGATAAGTTTCATGTTTGTTACCTCCTTATTTTATTTTTTTATCTGCCCGTTAGAAACGGTTTGAGTACATTCTGAACTTCCCGGAAAACCTCTTCCGGCGGCTTGGCACCGTCGATCAGGAAAACCCTGTCCGGATCCAGATCTTTAAGATGTGTGAAACCGTCGTGGATCCTGCGGAGGAAGTCTTCTTTCTGTGCTTCCATCCGGTCCAGGCTGCCGTTTTGCCTGCCCTTACGGCGCAGCCCTTCTTCAAAATCAATCTGCAGGACAATGGTTACGTCCGGCTGCAGTCCGCCTGTCGCGAAAGCATTGATCTCCTCGATCGCCGGAATTCCCAGCCCCCGGCCGATGCCCTGATAGACAAGACTCGAATCCACGTACCGATCGCACAGAACGATCTTTCCCTCTTCCAGAGCGGGCTTAAGCACCTGCTCCACATGCTGTGCACGGGAAGCGGCATACAGCAAAGCTTCCGTCCTGGAAGACATCTCCGTATTGGCCGGATCCAAGAGAATGTCCCGGATCTTCTCACTGATCGCGGTACCGCCCGGCTCTCTCGACCGGAGAACGTCCAGTCCTCTTTGCCGGAGATCCTGCTCCAGCATATCCATCTGCATGGTTTTCCCGGACCCGTCCGGGCCTTCCATGGAAATAAACAGGCCCATATTCTCCTCCTCCGAAGATTCTGCCTATATTATAACATACCTTTGTTCATTTTTCAAATTAATGATTCGCGCGTTTCGCAAATTATTAAAAAGCCGGACATGCTTACCGCACATCCGGCTTTATTATACTGTATTGCTTACTTTCCGGCAACCGCCTGTGCGAGGGCCGCCCAGGTCTTGGCACCGACTTCACCGTCAACATACAGGCCCTTGACACTCTGGAATTTCTTAACCTGCGTATAAGTCTGGTTTCCGAAGAATCCGTCAACCACTCCGCAGTTGTATCCCAGTTTGTTCAGCCACGTCTGCAGCTGCTTTACATAGCTGTTATTGGCTCCGTAAGTCGTATACGGATAGCCGGAAACGTTCGGGACAGTACTCGTCGTGGTCGTCGTGGTCGCCGGTTTTGTTGAAGAGGACGTCGTACCGGTCGTTGAAGAACTCGTAGATCCGCTCTTTGCACCAATTGCTTGTGCGATCGCCGCCCAGGTCTTGGCACCGACTTCACCGTCGACATACAGCCCCTTGGCACTCTGGAACCTCTTGACCTGCGTATAAGTCTGGTTTCCGAAGATCCCGTCGATAACACCGCAGTTATAGCCCAGCTGGCTCAGCCACGTCTGCAGCTGCTTTACATAGCTGTTGTTGGCTCCGTACGTCGTATACGGATAACCGGAAACGTTAGGAACCGTACCTGTCGCGGCCGTTGTGGTCGTCGTAATTGTTGTTGTCGTAGCTGCCGGTTTTGCCGCAGTAGATGTTGTGCCGGTCGTTGATGAGCTTGTTGAACCGCTCTTCGTTCCGATTGCCTGTGCAATCGCAGTCCACGTCTTCGCTCCGACCTCGCCGTCGACATACAGACTCTTGGCACTCTGGAATTTCTTAACCTGTGTCAGTGTCTGATTGCCGAAGATTCCGTCGATAACACCGCAGTTATAGCCCAGCTGATTCAGCCAGGTCTGCAGCTGTTTCACATAGTTATTGTTGGCTCCGTAAGTCGTATACGGATAACCGGAAACGTTAGGAACAGTACTTGTCGTGGCTGTTGTAGTTGTGGTTGTAGTGGCTGTAGTTGTTGTGGTTGTTGCCTTTGCAGCTTCCGCAGCCGCTTTGGCCTCCGCTTCGGCTTTAGCCTTGGCTTCTGCCTCTGCTTTAGCTTTGGCTTCTGCTTCAGCTTTGGCTTTTGCTTCCGCCTCGGCTTTAGCCTTGGCTTCCGCTTCAGCCTTAGCCTGAGCAGCAGCCTCCGCCGCAGCCTGATCGGCATTCTCCTTCTTGGCTATCTCCGCCGCAAGCTTTTTCCATGTAGTGCTGTCAACAATTCCTGTCTGTGTGATCCCGTGATCTGCCTGGAACGCCTTAACCGCGGCAGATGTCATATTGCCGAAATACTCATCTACCGATCCGAGATTGTATCCAAGCTTTGTCAGATCTTCCTGAAGGAGCCCGACATAATTACCGGCATCTCCGCGCGTAAGCATCGGATATCCGCTGACCTCACCGTTAACGGCAACAACCGCGTCACCTGCGCCTGACGGAATACCTGTTGTATTCGTAACCTCTGTCACGCCGGCGGCCACAATCTCACCAGGCAGCTTCTGCCTGGATCCAAGTGTGCTCAGGTTCGTGATTCTGCCGGCATAATCCACAAGGGACGCATCCTGATCGACCGCACCGCTGACACCGTTGACACGGCCCCAGTTCGTACCTGAATACTGCCACATGGAGAATTCGCCCGGATACGTATTCAGTTCGGAATTATAATACGCAAGCCATACTTCATAACCGGCTTTAACAAACTCGTCTGCATAGACATCGTTCTTAAAGAGCTCTCTATAGGAATAGACACCGGCCTTATAGCCGCCCTGTTCAATCCGCTGGCAGAAAGCCTTGCAGATGTCCGTATACTGTCTTCTGGAAAGATTGGCACGGCTCACGCGGGAACCGCCTTCCATTGCCTCTACGTCAATATAGACAGGGAACTGGATTTTGGGATATTTGGCAAGCAGCTTAAGGCAATACTCGGCCTCCTCCACAGCTTCGGATACATTGATCGCCTGACTGTAGAAATACACACCAAGAGGAATGCCCGCCGCATGCGCGCCGCGCATATTGACATTGAATGTCTCGTCCTCATAGATCTTGCCGCTCGAGCCGCCTCTAAGCCCCAGTCTTACGATCGCAAAAGACGTACCCGCGTCCCGGACCTTGCCCCAGTCGATATACGCCTGAAACTCCGAAACGTCAATGCCCCAGATGCTCGCGAGAGCACCTTTGTCATTAAAATAATACGCCTTTCCGTCGATAAAATGCCAACCATAGATCCGGCTGCCTTTTTCAAGGTAGTACTTGACTCCGTCCCTCTCAATCCAGCCGGTATTTGACGCATGTACGGTAAGCCCACTGGGTAAGAGCGCAATCAGAATCGCTAGTGCTGTCAGAACTGCTGTGGCTCTACGAATCAAATTCCGCATAGATTCCCCTTACTCCTTCCGTATAGTGAAAGTAAGCTTACCATAGCACACGAAAAATAGCTTGTCAAGCGATTTGTTACAATTATATTAAGAATTTTTAAAATCTTGTGTTTCAAAACTTGCCGGACCACAATATATCAGAATCCCGCGGTCATTTCGGCCTGAAGCTTCTTCGCGTATTCGGCTGCTTCCGCCTCATCCTTGCCGTTTGCGCCGAAATAGAATTTGATCTTGGGCTCCGTTCCGGACGGTCTTACGCAGACCCAGCAGTTATTTTCCAGCACATAACGCAGTACGTTGGACTTAGGCAGGCCGTTGTATCCTAAAGCGTAATCCTGGACCTCAAGAACCTTAAGTCCGGCGATCTCCGCCTTGGGTTCATTGCGCAGGCCGTTCATGATCGCCTTCATCTTCGCAGCGCCTTCGATGCCTTCGAATGCCATGGAGATGACCGTTTCCTTGAAGAAACCGTACTTCTCGTACAGGGACTGCATTCTGTCGATCAGGCTCATACCGTTGTACTTAGTGATTGCCGCCATTTCGCAGATCAGCATCGCGCCGCTGACAGCGTCCTTATCGCGCGCATAGGTTCCGCAGAGGTATCCATAACTCTCTTCAAATCCGAACAGATAAGTGCCGCGTCCGGTCTGCTCGCTCTTCAGGATCTGCTGTCCGATGAACTTGAAGCCGGTCAGGACATTGCGCAGCTCTACGCCGTATTCATCCGCCATCGGACGGACCATTTCCGTAGAAACGATACTCTTGCAGATGAAACCGTCTGCCGGCAGATTGCCTGTCTTCTTACGGGCTTCCAGGATATAATTGGTCAGCATGACGCCTACCATGTTGCCGGTGAAAGGCTTGTATCCTTCCGGAGTCTTGACAAGAATGCCTACACGGTCCGAATCCGGATCCGTTCCGACGATAATGTCGGCACCGACCTTCTCGCCAAGCTGTCTGCCGAGCTCCAGCGCACGTGTATCCTCGGGATTGGGCAGCTCCACTGTCGGGAAATCGCCGTCCGGCGCTTCCTGCTCTGCCACGACATATACCTGCTTGAATCCGCACTCCTCAAGGATACGGCGTACAGGCAGGTTGCCGGCTCCGTGAAGCGGTGTATAGACGATCTTCAGATCCGCGGCGCACTTTGCGAGCGTCTCCGGATCGATCAGGCTCTTCTTGATCTCGGCGATGTACGCGTCATCGACTTCCTTACCGATCGCGATGTAGAGTCCCTTAGCCTCGGCTTCTGCTCTGTCCATGCGCTTAATGCCGTCAAACATATCTACGGCCTCAACATCGCCGATGATCTCGTCATCCATCGGAGGCGGTACCTGGCATCCATCCTCCCAATAGGCTTTATAGCCGTTGTACTTGGCCGGGTTGTGGCTCGCCGTGATCATGACACCGCCCTTGCAGCCCAGATAACGGACGGCAAAAGAAAGCTCCGGAACCGGATGAAGTGTGTCAAATACATAGGTCCTGATCCCGTTGCCGTTGAAAACAGCAGCCGTCTCTCTGGCAAAAACATCTGACTGATGACGGGAGTCAAACGAGATCGCAATGCCCTTGGCAGGCGTCTCCGGATCCACCTTCATCAGATAATTCGCCAGACCCTGAGTCGCGTGACGCACCGTATACACGTTCATGCGGTTCGCGCCGGCTGCCAGCACGCCGCGCAGGCCTGCTGTACCGAATTCCAGATCCTTGTAAAAACGGTCTTCGATCTCTTTCTCGTCCCCGGCAATGGCGCGGAGCTCTTCTTTGGTCTTGTCATCGACAACGTCCGATGCAAGCCAGCGTTCATAATTAGATCTGTAGTTCTCCATGAAACTGCCTCCCTTTATATGATGTATATTAAAGCCTGAATGAACAGTTCATTCTCATCCTTCACTGCCGGAAGAACTTTCTTTGGATGACTCTTCCGCGGAAGACTCCTCGGCAGAAGACTCTTGAGGTTCAGATGATTCTTCTGGTACTGATGATTCTTCAGGAGCTGAAGACTCCTCAGACACCGATGATTCTTCAGGAGCTGAAGATTCCTCTGGCACCGACGATTCTTCAGGAGCTGAAGATTCCTCTGGCACCGACGATTCTTCAGGCACCGATGATTCTTCAGGTACCGATGATTCTTCAGGTACTGATGACTCCTCGGGCACTGATGATTCTTCTATAGGATCCAGTTTTACAGGTACTGAGACTTCCGACTGATCGACTGTCACGGTGTCAGTAAATTCATTATAACCGTCAGCCGTAACCGTCAGATCATGTATGCCGTATTCAACGCCGGTGAAAACGCCATTATCGGATTTTTTGCCGTCCAGCCTGATGACCGCGTTGACACTCGGAGTAACTGTAACTCTTACAGTCGCAGTACTCTTCGTCAACGTAACGTTTACAGACACTTCCGGCTTGTCCAAAGTAACTGTCACCGTTTCCGTTTCATATCCATCTGCGGTAATAACCAGCGTATGATCTCCGTATGCCACACCACTGAACACGCCTCTGCCGTATACCATTCCGTCCAGCGTAACTTCGGCGTCTGCCGGATCTGTCACAACCGTGATACTGCCGGAATTCTTCTTCAGAGAAACAGCAACGCTGACCTTGCTCTTATCGACCTTAACCGTCTGCGTAACGGTATTATAGCCTGCCGCGCTTACTTCCAGCGTGTGGTCTCCATAGACAATATCCTTGAACACTCCGTTATCGGATGTCTTGCCGTCAAGCGTAACCTTAGCCTGTACACCGGACGGATCAACGGAAACCGTAACTTCTCCCTTGCTCTGCGTCATCTTGACGGAAACAGGCACGTTCTCCTTGTCGACTTTCACCTTCGCGGTGTAATCATCATAACCGTCTGCCGAAACACGGATCTCATGTTCACCGTATTCCACGTTTGTGATCGTTGTACTGCTCTGCTGGACATTGTCCATCACGATCTTCACCGCGAGATCCGCCGGACTGATGGACAGACTGATCTGCCCGTACTGCACCTGCGGGACAAATTTGGAGAAATACAGATCCACTGCCGGCGAGCCGCTCTCGATCTGCAGTTCGTAGCTGAGAACCTCGTAACCTGTATGAGCAAGTGTCAGCTCATAGCTGCCCGGATCCAGTCGGAACTGTACCGGTTTGTTTTCATAGAGACCCATATATCTGCCGTCAACATAAACGACGGTGTTTTTCAGCGAAGCGGAAACCGATACCGTCACATCCGTCTGTTTCAGATTGACCGTAACCGGCAGATACGGCTGTTTCAGCGAAATCTTCTGCTTGTATTCCTCATATCCGTCAGCTTTTACAACAATCTCATGATCCCCGTATTCAACGTCGGAAATCAGCTTCTTGTTCTGTTTTTTGCCGTCCAGTGTGATCGTCACGTCCGCATCCTCAGGCCGGATCTGCAGCTCCACCTCACCGGTCTGCTTACCGACGGCATTCAGCGTCAGCACAGTCCTTTCTCCCGAATTGACAAAGACCGAACCGCTCACAAGGATCTCGCCGGACCGCTCCACCACATAGTGGTTAAAGCCTTCCGTCAGCGCGATCGGAGCCATGTTTTGGGTGATTGCTGTCTCGACCTTCTTGCCGACAGACGGTGTAAACGTGATCTTCGTATCCTCGCCGGCTTCTTCGGTGCCTTTGAGCTCAACTGTCCCTTCCGCATGCGTAACGGTGATCCGGTAGATATGTCCGTCAAGTGCCGCACCGTTGAAAACATACCGGTCCGTAATGCTGCCGGGATTGATGTTTTCGCCCTGATACTGGCAGATCAGGTTCGAATCGTAGGAATAATTCTTGTTATTGATCCGGATCAGTCCGGCATTGCGGTCGACAACAGCACCGGAAATATCCTTTAAGCTCGTCTCGGATGCAGAAAGCCTCAGCCGGCGGACCTTGTTTTCCGCTCCGGCGCGGTAGCTGACATCAACCAGATCGCCGACACGAAGCGCGTCATAGCTGATCGAATTGCCGTGCGCGTCCGTCAGGAGATCCGCTTTCATCAGGTTGAATACCTGCGTATCCTTGGCAGAGGCTGAATACACAGACACGATGCCTGTCGTCTCGTCCATCTCAAGGATCACACCGGAGATGCTCGCGTCCGCTCCGGAGATATCCGAATCGTCTGCGGATTCTTCCGTCTGACTGAC
>JAEEGF011444053.1_pt1 | contig 11626 bp, 12 predicted proteins | sample 9134171 | NCBI WGS metagenome assembly JAEEGF01 (sample SAMN16246542, study PRJNA631951) | gut metagenome | biome: gut microbiome; feature: rumen; material: AP-attached | host: Bos | place: Iran: Karaj | collected 2018-10 | reverse complement strand
GACAAATTGAGGATGCAAATATTTGTAATGCTATTTGTTCTCAATCTGTGTTGGTGGAAGAAAACTTGCATAAATGATAAACTAGTAAACAGTGAAGACATGAGAACGGAAGCAAAATTTATAGAAAGTGTTGTGATCATATGAATTATGTAATAAGTGATATACACGGCTGTTACGATCAGTTTGTTGATTTGCTAAATCAGATTCAGTTAAAAGAATCAGATACATTATATGTGCTTGGTGATGTGGTTGACCGTGGACCGCACCCTATCAAGACTCTTTTGAAACTGATGGAAATGCCCAATGCAATTTGTCTTATAGGTAATCATGAGTTTATGGCGCTAGAGGGACTTAGGTTTTTAAATACACAAATAACTACAGAGTCCGTTGATTCCATTGACGAGAAAATGATGGGAAAGCTTATGGATTGGCAAAGGAATGGTAGTGAGACTACTATTGAAGAGTTCAAACAGCTTGATCAGGAAATGCGCCAAGAGGTATTGAGTTTCATTATGGAGTTTTCTCTATATGAGGAGCTGATAGTAAACGGGCAGAAGTATCTATTAGTTCACTCAGGTCTAGGAAAATGTAGACCAGGAAAAAGCATTGAAGATTACTCGTTGAAGAACCTTATTTGGGATAGAGCTGATTATAATACACAGTACTTTGAGGATACAATTGTAATTAGCGGACATACGCCGACACAGTTTATTGATGGAAATCCAAACCCAGGAAGGATATATAAACATATGAATAATATAGCGATTGATTGCGGATGTTTCATACCAGGTGGACGACTCGCAGCAATCTGCCTTGAAACAGGAGAAGAGTTTTATTCGAGCTGAGAAACAAAGTGAAATAAGAGGAAAGCATTATGGAATTTACACAGGTTATTGAGGCGCGTCAGAGGTTTTAATGGTAAGCAGGTTTCTGAGGAAACATTTCGTTAGATAAGCCACGCCGCATGTCAGTTGAGGATATAGCTAAGTTTATATAGTTATTTACTGAAGGCATTTAAATTGTACATTAGCACAGTTAAGAATATGGTATTTGGACAGAGGAATTTGGTGATAAGACTAAGTTCCTTTTTTTATGTAAGGAATAATAATCTCTTTACTAAAAGTAAAAAAGAATTTACTAAAGGTAAAAAGAATTTACTAAAAGAGAAAATAATCAACCAACAGGTTGACAGATACAATATATGGTGGTAGGATTGAACTGTAACATGGATATATAGGGAAGCAGGAGGGAGAAATATGGTAACATCACTAGGAAGATTTTTGAGAAAATTGAGGATTGATAGAGGTGAAATATTAAAAGATATGGCAGATAAGTTAGAAGTATCTTCTTCGTTTTTATCAGCAGTAGAAAATGGAAAAAAGAGAATGCCATCAGCATGGAATAATGAAATAGTGAAATTATATCAGCTTGAGCAAGAGTCTCAGAATATGTTTACAAAAGCAATAGCAGAGACTGAGGAAAGTGTAGAAATGGACTTCTCAAATGCATCTTTTAATAATCGTGAGCTTGCAATTTCTTTTGCTAGAAAGTTTGTTGATTTTGATGATGAACAAGTAGAAGAGATTAAAAAAATTTTAGGGAAAGGAAAAAAACTGGATGAGTAAGTATAAAGCTGAACCATTATCAAGAAATGAAATTAGAAGATATGTCAGAAAATTAAAGAAAAGTGTTGGACTAGAAGATACTTTAATGTTTCCAATTGTTGAATTTTTGGAAAATATTATACCAATGATTATTCCTGATTTTCAGCTGGAAATCGTTCCAAAAGAAGATATGGGAAATAAACATGGGGAGACATATCCTAGCAAGAATTTAATTCGGATTCGAGAGGATGTTTACGAGAGAGCTATTGCAGGGGTGCCTCGCGATAGATTGACAATAGCTCATGAAATTGGACATTTGTTTCTTCATGAAAATGATGCTATTGCGCTTTGCAGGATGGAACCAGGAGAATGCATAAAAGTGTATGAGGATCCTGAATGGCAAGCAAATTGCTTTGGCGGAGAATTGTTAGCATCATATTATCTTATTAAAGATATGTCTGAACCGGAAGTTATGAAATCATGTAATGTTTCAGCGGAAGCTGCATCTATACTGGTTTCAAAGCTATAAATAGTATTTTTAAGGAGGTGGTTGCCTATGCAAACGATATTTGGCATGGTTTATTGCTGGTAACAATGAACTATGCGTCCCTTTAAAGGATATGCATAAAGTAATATTCAAATTCGTGTATTTATTACTGCATATCTTTTTACGAGGGCAAAGTTACTTTTTTATATTAAATTTGTTAGACCCTTAGGGTAGAAAGGAGGCAGTATGTCTCAAGTAAATTGCTTGCGACCAGGTTGTCGTGATGTTTTTCATGCATTTTTAGTTGAAAATGCAGATTATGAAGGCTTTTTTGAGATACCTAAGTTGGATTATTTGTGTGAAAAGCCATTAAGAGTAATAGCTTTTTCCAAAATAATTAAATCAAAGGATTTTGATTGCTGGGTACATTTTTTTGAAGATGATGTTGCATTTGAGAGGATTTGGAATAATCCAAGAAAATATCTTCCGATATTAAAACGGTTTAAAGGAGTTATTTCTCCAGATTTTAGCCTATATAGGGATATGCCGTTGGTAATGCAGTATTGGAATATTTATCGAAGTAGAGCAATAGCTAGATGGCTTCAAGATAATGGAGTAAAGGTTATAGTAAATGTTCGATGGGGTGACAGAAGAACTCATTCGATAAGTTGTTGTGGAGTACCTAAAAACGGGGCAATTGCGATAGGTTCTCATGGTACATTAAAGCAAAGAGATGATAGAGAATACTTTGTAAATGGTCTTAAGTATGTTGTTGACAATATACATCCTAAAATAATAGTTGTATATGGTGCTGCACCGGATTCAATATTTGCGGAATATAAGGAACAGGGCATTCTTATTCTTCAATTTGATAGCTCTTTTGCTATTAGTAGAAGAAAGGAGGATGCATAATGGGAACTGGAAGATATGGAGGATTTGGCAATACCAGAGGAAATAAATTGCCATTGAAGTTGAATTTGCAGTTCTTTGCTTCTAAAGTCTTTGGAGCTGGAGGTTATCTGTCAGAAGAAAGTTTTGAAGGACATAGAGAATTTTTCTTAGGAAAATCGCCTGAAAAAATTGCAAAAGAAATGAAAAAGCATGGTTATAAGGTTAGGATAGAGAACTCTCGACATAAGTTTTCTAAGGCGAAAAGAATTGTTGTTTTGAATCCATCAAAAGAACGTAATATTTCTGTAGTTCAAGTTTCTCCTGGTTCACATAGACACGGAAATACAGCTTATATTAAAGTTAGTACAACTGATGGTGGTAAATATAAGATCGTATCAAGAGAGGATGCTTATACTTCTGATGGCAAAGAAAAGGCTAAAATATATTATCCAAGGAGGAAAAGGAAATGATCAGTATGAATGAAAATATAATTCCATATGAAGGACTGGATTCTTTTAAATTTGGCAATAAGCTTGAAGATGTAAGGAGAATGCTAAAAGAAGCTAATATTACTTTTAATCAATGCATGGGAGAAAAGCAGTATATTCGTCCAGATCTTAAACATGAGATTATAACTATTAATAACAGTATAAAGCTTTATTTTGTAGATGGAATCTTATTTGAAATTGGATTGCAAAAGGATTTTAAAGGACAATTGCCAAATGGAATCAGAATTGGTATTGATATAACTGAGGCTGAAGAGATGGACTCAAATTTACAGTATGATGAGGAAGAAGAAGCATTTGTTTCAAGTGAAGGATATATTGTTATAGATAATATTGATTCAAGTATTATTTCATATATTGAAATATATATTCCTGAAGTGGAAAAGAGTGAAGAGTTTTTTCAATATCAGTGGCTTGAAAGATTCAAATGAAAAAACGCATAGATGAAAGCTGGTAACAATCAACTATGCGTCCCTTTAAAGGATTTGCATAAAGCAATATCCAAATTCGTGTTAAATTATTTTAACATATGCATATATAAATCGCAATAAATTTTTAGAGCGCATCGCATGGATGGTGGTGCGCTCTATTTATATAAAAATATTGCCGATTTATGAATAAAGATGACAAATTGAGGATGCAAATATATGTAATTCTATTTGCTCTCACTCCGTGTTGGTGGAAGAAAACTTGCTTAAATGATAAAATAATTAGTAATGAAATTAAGAAAAAGGAGGTCCACATGATCACAGTTAATCTGTACTATACAGGAACAAATGGAAGTGCTCGTGCATTTGCCCAAGAGATGGAAGCTTCAGGTGTTGCGGAAGCAATTCGAGCAGAGGATGGAAACCTGCGATATGAATATTTTCAACCTATTGATGATCCGGAAACTGTATTACTTATTGATTCCTGGGTGGATCAGGCTGCCATAGATGCACATCATGCATCTGATATGATGAAGAGAATTGCAGATCTTCGTGAGAAGTATGACCTTCATATGAAAGTTGAGCGTTATGTGAGCGACGATTATGAAGCGGATGATCAATTTATAAGGAAATAATATTTAATCCCAGAAATAAGGAGCGGGTTATGAAAGCAATAGAGACGATGAAACTTACAAAATTATATGGTGCAAGTCGTGGAATAAATGAATTGGAACTGTCTGTGGAAGAGGGGGATTTCTACGGATTTATTGGTCCTAATGGGGCAGGAAAATCAACGACGATACGTACAATTTTGGGATTGATTAAACCGACATCCGGAAGTGCCAGAGTATTGGGATATGACATTGTAAATGATTCTAAATTAATTCTTGAGAATACTGGATATCTTCCATCAGAGGTGAATTATTACAACCATATGAAGGTTAGAGATGTGATTGAATACTCTGCAGCATTACGAGGTGTGAAATGTTCAGACAAGGGGCGTCGGATTTCTGAACGTTTGGGATTGGATTTGAATAAAAAAGTTACGGAATTATCTCTTGGAAATAGGAAGAAGGTCGGCATAGTATGTGCCATACAGCACAGTCCGAAACTTCTGATTCTGGATGAACCTACATCTGGTCTGGATCCACTGGTTCAGAGAGAGTTTTTCTCTATATTACAGGAGGAGAATAAGAATGGGACCACAGTGTTCTTGTCTTCTCATGTGTTGTCGGAGGTACAGAATTACTGCCGCTCAGCAGCATTTATCAAAGATGGTCAGATTATTATTGCGGACAAAGTGGAGAAGCTGGAGGGAGCAAATGTCAAGCAAATTGCAATTAAGACCAGAGATGGTATTGAAGAATTTATATATAATGGGGACATAAATGATTTAATGAAATCAATGGCTGCAAAAGAATTGCTTGATATAACCATCACGGAACCGAGTTTAGAAGATGTATTTATGAATTATTACAGATAGGGAGAAGGCTATGAAAATATTACAGCAGGAAATAAAGTCACAGAAAATGGCAATTGTAATATGGAGTCTATCAATAGGACTTCTTATTGCAGTATGCGTATTGATGTATCCTGAAATGAAAGCTGAGATGACAGATGTCAATGAAATATTTGCATCTATGGGCAGCTTTTCTTCAGCTTTTGGAATGGATCAGTTAAATTTTGGTACATTGATTGGATTCTATGCTGTCGAGGGTGGTAATATGCTGGGTATTGGCGGAGCTTTCTTCGCTGCCATTGTGGGAATTACATCTCTTATGAAAGAGGAAAAAGACCGGACAGCAGAATTCCTTTTTACACATCCTATGACAAGAGGCAGGGTATTACTGGAAAAGGTATGTAGTATTTACGTTATATTATTGATAATGAATTTGATAGTATATGTTGTTTCTGTAGTATCGATTCTGATAATTGGCGAGAAGATTGATTGGACAGTCCTGTCATTGATTCACCTGGCCTATTTCTTGATGCAGTGCGAGATTGCCATGATATGTTTTGGAATCTCTGCATTTCTTAGAAAAGGTGGAATAGGTTTGGGAATAGGAGTGGCAGCCGGATTCTATTTCCTGAATATCATTGCCAATATATCACAGGATGCCAAGGCTTTGAAATATATAACACCCTTCGCTTATACGGAAGGGTATGAATTGATAAATAATAAAAAAATTCCGATGGAATATCTGATTTCGGGTATGGTATTGATGCTGGCTGGAATAATTGTGGCCAGTGTATATTATAGGAAAAAAGATATTTTCTCATAGGAGTAGGTATATTTTTCAACGAAAATATATCACTTTTTAACGGAATAAATTCTAACCGGTTGCCATTGCAGACCGGGTGTATTATGGTTGAAAAAGGGAAAAAATTTTCAACTATGCGGAGTATTGGGAGAGTATGGACACAATGTTAAAGGTTTTTCTAGTAGAGGACGAGTATGTCGTTCGAGAATCCATCAAGAATAATATAGAGTGGAATGATTATGGCTTCGAATTTTGCGGAGAAGCAGGGGATGGGGAAGTTGCCCTGTCCCTGATTCGCAAAGAACTTCCGGATATTGTAATTACGGATATCAAGATGCCATTTATGGATGGCCTCACTCTGTCGAAGCTGATAAAAGAAGAGCAACCATCCATAGAGATTATCCTGCTGACAGGGTATGAAGAATTTTCTTATGCCCAGGAGGCACTTCACATAGGAGTGGCGCGGTATTTAAGTAAGCCAATCAGTGGTGAAGCGCTGACTTCTGAACTTACAGAGCTTGGAACCAAGATTCAGCAGAAGAGAGAAGAACGAGCTATCCGTGAGAAATACAAGAAGGAGATGGAAGAGCGAACTGTGCAGGAGAAGCAGGAGTTCTTCGATTCCATTGTAACCGGTGGCAAGAATGCTGCTGCTCTACTTGAGGAGGCTAGAAATCTGTCTCTGGATTTATCCGCAGTATATTACAATATTCTCCTGCTGAAGGTCTGGTCCGACAGACATGACATGGAAGAATATTCTCAGACTGTTGTATCTATGGAAAATCGCATAAAGAAAATGGCTGAGGAGAAGAAGGTTCTATTATTTGACAGACATTTAGAGGGCAAGGCCCTCATATTCAAGGCCGATTCTGAGGAGGAGATGAAGTCTCTCATGGTGGAGTTCATCCAGAAGCTTCAGGCAATGTTTGCAGAGAATCGTCATATACATTTCTTTGGTGGCGTAGGCAAGACGGTGATGCACATATCAGAAATTCCGGAATCATTTGTCTCTGCCGGCAAGGGATTTGCCCATCGCTATTTAGGTGAGAAGGATTGCTTCCTCTATTACAACGACAACAAACAGGTGGATAGCTTATCCCTGTCAGAGATTAATCCGAAGCAGATGGCTCACGAGCGCGTCACAGAATTCCTCCGTCGAGGTGACGGAATGGAAGTCAACTTCTTCGTGGAGGAGTTCGTAAATGGCCTTGGGGAAAATGCACTGCATTCATCCATGTTTCGCCAATATATCACCATGGACACTTACCTGGCGGTTATTGATTTTATGGAAAATGAGCTTGGGGTATCCCGTGAAGTTTTGGATACAATGACTCTTGATGTGACCGTCACATCCACTGAGGAGAGTGCGGTAGCATTTATGAAAGACATCATAAGCAATGCTCTGGCTTTGCGTGAGGACATGTCCAAAAACCGTTATCATGATGTGGTCCGTGATGCCATTTCTTATATTGAAAATCATTATTCGGAGGAGGAATTCTCGTTAAATGAGCTTGCTTCTTATGTGAATTTCTCACCGAATCATCTAAGCGCGGTATTTCGTCAGCAGACAGGTCAGCCATTTATCAAATATCTGACTGACTACCGCATAAACAAAGCCAAGGAGCTATTGCGTTGCACTGGCAAGAAAAGTAGTGAGATTGCAATTCTGGTAGGATACAAGGATGCACATTATTTTTCATACGCATTTAAAAAAGCACAGGGAATGACACCGACTCAGTATCGTGGCAGTTCCAAAGAGGGTGAGAAATGATAAAGAAAAGTACCGACAAGGAACATTCACGACTTGCTCTGCAGATTCGTATTTCTTATCTGTTCATGCTGATCCCGATTGTGGTTTTTCTCATTTATATTTTCTACAATCTGTGGCAGACCAATGAGCGATATGAGCAAATGTTGAATTCTGTAGTAACCGCCAGTGAATTCTCTCTGGATTTCAAAAATGATTACGATTACGAGACCTACCTGCTAATCGTGGAGAACAAGAAGCCTCAGGATTCCAGACTTCCAGAGATGCTTACAGATGCCAGGCGCATTGTAAATGGTTTGGAACAGTATACGGATACGGAGGACAATCGTAAACGACTGGAGTCCGCCAACAAATATTTAGACAACTTAGAGACCTATCATAAGCGAATTCTGGAAAATCTAGGTAAAGAAGATCGCTATGAGGAGAACATGGTTATATGGGAAAATGATGTTCAGATTGTAACTGCTTTGGTGCAGGAGACCATCAACGAATATATCTACTATGAGAATCGAGAATTGCAGACTGCACAGGAGGAAAACCGTAAGCAAGTGCTGCATGTTATGCAGCTGTCTGTGGTGATTATTGGTGTGATTTTCATTGGAGTGGTAGTTTACTCAGTATTTGTTCCAATTAGTATCACAGAACCTATAGAGAGACAGGTTCGTGCGGAACAGCGTCAACTTCGCAAGGCGGAGTTTGAACTGTTGCAGGCTCAGATTAATCCCCATTTCCTATATAATACCTTGGATGCCATTGTATGGTCTGCGGAGGCTGGAAATCAGAAGCAGGTTATACAAATGGTTGGAAGCTTATCGGATTTCTTCCGCACATCTCTAAATCGTGGTCGGGAAATTGTGACGGTGAGAGAAGATTTGCAGCATGTATGCAGTTATCTAGAGATTCAGAAAATCCGCTATATGGATATTTTGGAATATGAGATTTTAGTACCGGAGGAATTAAACGACTACAAGATTCCCAAGATTACATTGCAGCCTCTGGCGGAAAATGCTCTGTATCACGGAATTAAGAACAAGCGTGGCGGTGGCAAGATAACAATTCGCGGACATGAGGACAAGGATTGCTTTGTTATCGAGGTCTATGACGATGGAATCGGAATGACAGAAGAACGCCTGCTCGCAGTGCGCAAGGGCTTGTCTGACAAGGCTCCGGAGGAAAGCGAGTTGTATGGACTATACAATGTCAACGAGCGTATAAGATTGAACTTCGGTGATGAATATGGAATAAATATTGCCAGTGAACATGGCCAGGGAACCATAGTGGAAGTTCGCCTCCCGAAAATTTTAACCGAAATCGTAGAAAATCCAACTTCCGAAAAAATCAAATAGAAAATCTAACAAATATCGTTTTTTTATGAATGGTTATTTACCCTCCTTTGGGTTAACATTTCTTACAGATAGGGGAATGGTTCCCCGAGAGAAGTGTAACACAATAAGGAGGGTTTTTTAATGAAAAGAAAACTATTAGCATTGTTGATGGCAGCTACTATGGTATTTGGGTTGGCAGCTTGCGGCAACAAAGCAGCACAGTCAGGATCAGACGCTTCAGGTTCTGATGGATTAATCAAGGTTGGTATTATCAACAACGATCCTAATGAGTCAGGATATCGTACAGCCAACGTTGCAGACTTAAAGGCTATGTTCACAAAAGAGAATGGGTACGATGCTTCTTTTGCTTACAGCCTTAAGAATGACGAGCAGATTCAGGCAGCTCAGCAGTTCATCGCTGATGATGTTGATTATCTGCTTCTCTCAGCAGCTGATACAGCTGGTTGGGAAGGTGTATTAAAGGATGCTCAGGCAGCTGGCATTCATGTAATCTTATTTGACCGTACAATCGATGCTGATGACAGCTTATATGATGCTTCTATCGTATCTGATATGGCAGCAGAAGGTAAGACAGCTGTTGATTGGTTAGCAGGTCAGGGATTAGACAGCTACAAGGTTATTCATATCCAGGGTGTTATGGGATCTGCAGCTCAGCAGGGACGTTCTGGTGCATTGGATGACAAGGTAGCAGCAGAAAGCAACTGGGAAATCGTAACACAGCAGACAGCTGAGTGGAATGCTGAGAAGGCACAGCAGATTGTACAGTCAGTTATCGATTCAGGCAAGGAATTCAATGTAATCTACGCTGAGAACGATGATATGGCAAAGGGTGCTGTAGCAGCATTGGATGCAGCTGGTATCTCACACGGTGTTGGCAAGGACGTTATTGTAATGGGCTTTGACTGCAACAAGTGGGCATTGGAAGAGCTTCTCGCTCAGAATTGGAACTATGATGGACAGTGCAATCCATTCCAGGCTTCTTACATTGATGAAATCATCAAGACAATTGAGAGCGGATCTGCTCCTGCTGAGAAGGTTGTAATTATGGAAGAAAAGGGATTTGACGCTACAACAATTACTAAGGAAGATGTTGAGAAATACGGAATCTAATTCTTGATACAACATGGAATAAAACTTAAGGAGGCGCGGTGGGTACCGCGCCTTTTTTTAAAAGGAAGAGGTGGAAAACCGTGGAAGACAAAAGACTGTTGGAAATGCATGGAATATGCAAAAGTTTTCCGGGTGTACGAGCACTTTCAAATGTTGATTTCTTCTTGAATGAAGGAGAAATCCATGCTCTGATGGGGGAGAACGGAGCTGGAAAATCTACTTTGATAAAGGTGTTGACCGGTGTTTATTCAAAGGATGAAGGATCAATTCAACTGAAGGGAAAAGGTGAAGTACAGATTCATTCTCCGCAGGATGCGCAGAAGAATGGTATCAGTACCGTATATCAGGAAATTACATTGTGCCCAAATCTGACTGTGGCTGAGAACATGTACATCGGCCGTACAGAAGGGGCAATTACAAACTGGAAGAAGATGAATGAGGATGCAGGCAAGTTGTTGGAACTTCTGGATATTCCAGCATCCCCAACTCAGCAGTTGGAAAGCTGCTCGATTGCAGTACAGCAGATGGTTGCAATTGCTCGTGCTGTAGACATGGAATGTAAAGTATTGATTTTGGATGAGCCTACTTCATCTCTGGATGAGCAGGAAGTACAGAAATTATTTGGTCTGATGCGCAATCTGAAATCCCGGGGAGTAGGAATTATATTCGTTACACATTTCCTGGATCAGGTATATGAAGTCTGCGACAAGATTACAGTACTTCGAGATGGCCAGTTGGTGGGAGAATACGAGATCAAGGCTCTCCCTAGAGTTCAGCTGGTTGCCAAGATGCTTGGTAAGGAAATGGACGATTTATCGGATATTAAGGGGGATGCAACAACCTATCACGAGAAGGATGCTGATGAAGTAGTATTTGAGGCAGAAGGCTTGCAGAGCAATGCTGGAATCAAGCCATTTGATTTCTATATCAAGAAGGGGGAGGTAAATGGATTTACCGGATTGCTTGGATCTGGTCGTTCCGAGAGCGTGCGTGCTATTTTCGGTGCGGACCGTGTACTTGGAGGCAAGGTAAAGGTTCATGGCAAGGAGGTCAAGATTCAGAAGCCTCTGGATGCTATGAAAAATGGTATCGCATATTTGCCTGAAGACCGTAAGGTGGATGGAATCATTGGTGATTTGTCTGTTCGTGAAAATATTATTTTGGCCCTCCAGGTGCTGACGGGATTTTTCAAACCATTTTCCAAGGCACAGCAGTATAAATTCGC
>JAEEGF010817002.1_pt1 | contig 11626 bp, 7 predicted proteins | sample 9134171 | NCBI WGS metagenome assembly JAEEGF01 (sample SAMN16246542, study PRJNA631951) | gut metagenome | biome: gut microbiome; feature: rumen; material: AP-attached | host: Bos | place: Iran: Karaj | collected 2018-10 | reverse complement strand
CCTTTTCTTTCACTATAAGGGAATGTGTTATTTGGACCTTGCGTCGTCTTCGGCCGTTGCTCTTAGCTTGGCCTCGTTTTCCTGGAATTCAATGCATTCCTCGTAACCATATTCTTCTGCCTGCTGTTTCATTTCAGATACAATAGAATCAAACTCTTCATCACTTGAAGCATAGATTGCTTTCCATGAGTTATCTTTTACACAAGTTGTAACCTGGTCCCATACTACCTGTAGCTCATCTGAACGTACGCCGCCGGTGTACATTGTTCCTGGCGCAAGAACATATTTATACTTATCGAGATATTCATCAGGTGTATCAGCTCCTGTCCATTCTCTCCACTTCTTCTCAATATCAGAACCGGCTTCTGTAGAATAGCTTGCCCAGTTACGATAGTTGAAGGTCTCTCCATTACTGTCAGGGTTAGGAGCATCTAGTGCCCAGGTTGAGTTATTCATCTTGAAAGAACCATCGTCATAGGTTCCTTCATAACCATTGCCCATTGGAGTAGATATATCTGTCTTGCAAGCTCGACCGATATCTGTAAAGCAGGTCTTTCCGTTTTCATCATAGTACCAGCAGACATCCTTAGGACCATATTCAGCAATCATTCTTCCTTCAGGTGTTGTAAGCCAGTTGATAATAGCCATGCACAGTTCCGGATATTCTGTGTTTGCACCTATAGACCAGATTCTGTTTCCTCCATACACATTAAGGCCATATCTGATAGGTGTAGCATCTGTTGGTTTAACAGGGAACATTCCCTTTCCTGCAGCAAGATGATCGGGTGAATTGTAAAGAGCTGAACCCATAAAGTTAAATACATTCAGGAACGCTGTACCATTTTGGTAATCCTCCTGCATTCCGTTAAAGCCCTGTGTCTGTGAATCAGGATCAAGAAGCCCTTTCTGATAAAGAGTGTTATAGAACTTAAGTGCAGTAAGGTAAGGGCCATTTTCCTCCAGAACAGGATGGAAGGTCTGCGTATCCGGATCATATAATCCAAGTCCAAATTCATCAAAGCCATAGTAAGCTGTTGCGGTTGACTTGACAAACATTACCATATCGCCATCCCAGTCATTGAAAAGAGATACTCCATATGTCGGATTACCATTGTCATCTGTAGGACAGATTTCTTTCATCTTCTCGAGTACTGCAACCACACCGTCTAAATCTTTGATCTCAGGAGATCCGATCTGCTCATAAAGATCATATCTCAAATCCCATGTATACATAAATGATCCAGGATCTTCTGCTGAACGTGTTACATCAAAGCCGTAGCCATAAAGTTTACCATCAGAAGAAATACCTTTGTTCTTTTCAAGAGCTGCCTTCATATTTGCAGCGATATAAGGTCCATAATCTGATAGAAGATCATCCTCTTCCCAATCAAAGAGCATGCCTTTATCAATCGCATGCTGGTAATCGTCACCATCATTTCCCCATATCACCAGGTCTCCAAGATTTCCGGATTCCATACGGGTATCATAAACACCGTCATTTTCAGGAATGATATTGAGTTTAACATTAAACTTATCAAGCATTATTTGCCCAAACCAACCAGTCTGCTCTCCTGAATAGTTTGCAAGCTGATCGTAAACATCAAGAGTAACAGTCTGTTCAGGAATAATATCTGTCAGATCGCCTTCCAGCTCACTAACGGCAGCTTCTTCAGCTACAGTTTCACCGGCATCTCCGCTTTGCGTACTTTCTTTTTCTTCCCCCTTTTCTTCAGCCGCAGCATTTTCTCCAACATCACCTTCCGGAGCCGGTAAAGATCCACACGCTGCCAGAGACAATGTCATAGCTCCAGTCAAAAAAAGAGCAAGCAACTTTTTCATTTTCATAGTTTTCCTCCTTTTTAATAAGAAAATAAGTATCTAGACACATAAACAAGGAACCTACTGCTCTCAACCCTTTACTGCTCCGATCATTATTCCCTTCTCAAAATAACGCTGCATAAAGGGATAGACCAAAAGAATTGGCAGTATAGTAACCATTGCTATGGTGTACTTGATTACTTTTCCATTTAACGCAGAATCCATAACGCTTTTGCTGATTCCGGAGGTACTTCCGGCGCTCATAAGAGCAGCAAGATTGCTGGTTGTGTTAAGGTATATGTATAGACGGTGCTGCAGAGTATATAATTTTGGAGCTGACTGCATCAGGATCAGTGAATCCTGGAAAGAGTTCCAATGTCCGACTGCACCAAAAATAGTAATAGTAGCCAGGATCGGTTTAGACAAGGGAAGAATTATGCTCATAAATATTTTCATATGAGAAGCCCCGTCCAAAGCTGCACTCTCCTCAAGTTCAGCAGGGATTGCAGACTCGATATATGTCTTGACCAGTATGATATTGTAAGGAGCAACTATTCCCGGAATTATATATGCCCAAAAGGTATTAGTAAGTCCCAGCATAGCCATATTCAGGTACCAGGGAATGATACCGGCATTGAAGTACATAGTTATGACCAGAAACCTGTACCAGAAGCTCCTTCCCCACATTTCCTGCTGTGTTACCAGATAGCCCACAAACGCTGATGCCAGAACCATGAGAAAGGTTCCAAGTATTGTTCTTGCCAAAGTTACTGCAAATGAGCTGAATAAATCATTTACCTGCAAAAGACGAATGTAGTTTTCAAAGTGGATACCCCTGGGTACAAAATTGATCAGTCCTTTTCGCACCAATTCATTATCACTTATAGTGTTAATGAACAGATAGTAAAACGGAAAAATACAAATAAGGGTAAAGGCAGCAAATACAGAGTAGTTGATGGTATTAAATACTATATCTCCAAATTTCAGCTTTATTTTTTTCCTGTGTGTCTTTTTTCTCATTTCATTCCCTCATTAAACTATGGTCTCGCCTCTTATCACTTTGGATATGGTATTTGCCCCATATAAAAGCGTCACACTTATGACGGATTTGAGCATGCCCACAACAGTAGATAGCGGAATGGCGCCTTTAACAATACCCATCTTGTAAACATACAGATCTAAAACCATAATCTTTGCTGTATTAGAAGAATTTTCGAACACAAGATACTGATCCATTCCATTGGATAGAATTCCAGCCACAGCCATAAGAAGAAGCACGTAAAAAGTAGGCATTAATCCCGGCACAGTTACATGCCACATTTTTTGGAATCGTCCTGCCCCATCCACGATAGCTGCTTCATACAACTGCTGGTCGATACCGGCAATTCCTGCAATGTAGATAATGGCACTCCATCCAAGGCCTTTCCATAGTCCCCAAAGAAGCATCTTTATCCAGGTATTGCTACCATCCATAAGAAAGTTCTTTCCCTCAGTCCAGATACCAAGATTCATCATAAAAGAACTGATAAAGCCATCCGTTGAGAAAATACAAAAAGCGATTGCAAATACTAAAACCCAGCTGATGAAATTGGGAATTGTTGTAAAAGTCTGTACTATCCTTCTGAATTTGTCATTTTTGATCTCAGAAAGAAAAATAGCAAATGCCATTGGGACCCAACTAGTTGCTATGCCAAGTCCACTCATGGCTAAAGTGTTCTTCATAACGTTTACTATATCCCTGGTAGTGGATTTGTTTCTGATCAGCTGTTGAAACCACTTAAATCCCACGAAGTTTTCTATGGATAAGGTATCTCCCGCCTTGTAATCAAAAAACGCATATCTCCATCCCCATAGGGGCAAATAACTGAAGACAAAAGCCAAGAGGATAAAGGGCATGAACATAAGAAACAATCTGAACCTTGTTTCCATTTCATATTTCTCATCCTTAGCCGGCTTTCCTATAAGATACATTTCATAAGCAGAAATCAGGATCATCAGAATAAGCATTCCCAGCATGACAAAGAAAAATCCGGGAAACATAGGTTCAATCTTGGATGGCTTGGTAGTTGCTGCTATCTGCAAATAGGCATTCCATATTCCTGCCATAGAAAGAGCTGAGACAAGCGATCCAAGCAAATTGAGTATATTACACAGGTATTTACATTTTCTGTTCCCAAGTGATAAGCATGCTCCAATAGCACAGACAATAATACCAAGGCAGATCAGCAAGCTAGATACATTTAGTAGTCTAAGGGAAGATTCCATGATCCACCCTTTTTTGAAGGCTCTGCCAAAATTTGATATCAAATTTCCATAGGAAAATCCTGTCGTAAGAAGAGAAATACTCCGATTGATAAGTCCGCTTATCCTTGCAACATTCAGCGAAGGAAAAAACAAAACTACCAAAAGTAATACAGAGATTGCCCGAAATGGGTAATAGACATAATTAGCCAATTTTTCTTTAGACACGTTTCCCTCCCCCCAAAAATAAGCCGCATGCTGCAAAAAAATTGCACCTGTAAGCCACAAAAAATATCGCTTACAAGTGCAATTTTATATAATAATATGTAAATTAAGTACCTCGTTAATCCTACATAATTTACTGTACATTTTGTACATTTGTCCGGACTTGTGTATCTATAGGCAGTCGCAACTCAACACTGGTGCCTTTGCCCTGATTTGAACGTATAGTCAGCCCATAATCATTTCCATAATAATACTTGATCCTCTGGTTAATATTATAAAGTCCTATGCTTGCTACACCTTTTTCGTCATCTTCCTGTCTCTTAACATTAATAGAAGCGTTTAACTTTTCAACCTGTTCCGGGCTCATTCCTTTGCCATCATCGTTTACCGTGATCAGTATATTCTCACCTTCAGGTTCGACAATGATACTTATATGCCCATTCTGATCCATTTCCTTGAGTCCATGACTTATAGAATTTTCCACTATAGGCTGTAATAGAAGTGGAAGCAAACAGTATTTGGAAGTATCAAAATCCTCTGCAATAAAGAAATTCCAGTTAATCCGATTGCCAAACCTTAACCTCTGTATCTGAAGATAGTTCTCAATATGAGTAAGCTCTTCTGCCAGAGTTGCGGTAGATTTTCCTGTACTCTCAAGTACATAATGCATTATCTTTGCAAGGTACTTGACACTGGTGGCAACGCCCCTGTCACCACCTCTTATAGCCTGCATCCTTATTGCCTCAAGGGTATTATATAAAAAATGAGGATTAATCTGACCCGAAAGCATTTTAAATTCCATGTTCTGCTGCATATTGATCAGCTGCTGCTCATGGATCTTAGTTTCATAAAATCTTGCTTCCTGCTCTCTTATCTGTTGGGTAGTAGCCTTTAAATCTTTGAAAGTATCTGCCAGCTCATCGTCTCCACTTATATTTTCGATGATATCGTAATTGCCGATACTTGCTCTATGCATTGCCTCTCGCAGGGTATATACCCTTGCTGTGAAATATCTTGAATATAGAATTACTATACATAATGGAACGATTATAGCCAGAAGTAATCCAAGAATAAAACCTCTCATTATCTCTTTAATCGCTTCATGAGCCATATAATCCCCTGTAAGGACAAAGAAACGTGAAGTGATCTTGTATGGAACAAAACTGGAAATACAAGTAAGAGCAAGCTTACCATCCAACATCATATTTCCCATGTAGTTATACATATCTACATCATCGCCCTTAATTTCCGGCATTTCAATTTCACGCTCATTGTAATTTGAGGAAAAAAACACAGGATTTTCATCCAGGCTGATCAGCATGTAGTTATCCGTTGTAAGTAGTCTGGTTCTCAAGTAGTTCGTGCTTATTGTCACGACAATATATGCCCGGTTTTCTGATGAGCCTGTATTAAAACGACGTACTAAAGCAAGCTCATAATTCTTTTCATATTCATTAAGTGGAACATGAATACAGGTGTATGAATCCCAGGCAGAATGATCTATGCCATTGTACCACTCGAATCTACTGAAGGGGTCATCTGTAACCCCACTCCCGGCTGCTATGTCGGCATTATCTCCAAATCTTTCAACACCGCTGATGCCGACATTTATCACGTGACTGCCCGAAGGTATTTTGGAATTGTTTGAATAAATATTTATAGAGGAAATTGCAGCTGTTGTCCTGATGATTGAAGAAATAACAGCATCAAGAGCATCGTATCTGCCCTTGGTAATTACCGCATAACTGTCTGAAGCAAACATATCCCTGTATTCCTGAGAAGAAATAATTGGCTCCAAACTGGTATAAATACTGGATGTAATATCAAATACTATTGACTTGATCCTTGTATTCTCCGCTCTTAATTGCTCCTCATATCTGTCCTTCATCTGCCCCATTAGAATAAATGCTGATACACCACCTATAATTATCATGGGAATTATCAATGCCAGAATTAACACGCGGTACATCTGCCCGCCTACTCGTCCCCGGCGCATTATGTATCCCCCTTAAAAGCTTCATCAAATAATAATTGTTTATCCTTAGCCGCTTTCATGTTATATTCCAGAACCTGATCATAGCCAAGTTTATCTAAGGTACTGATCAATTCTTTTTTTAGCAGTTCATACTCTGCCCTTGAAGAAGCAAATACCATTTTCCAGGAATGATCAACTATGGCCTGCCTGCATTGATCTTCAATGGTCTTAAGATACGCGGGATATGAAAAACCTCCCCACTCAACACCGGGTATTATTGTAAGCATATCCAGCTCTTTAAAATAGGCTATAGGCTCTTTTTCTGTACCATAGAGCTTGCTCCAGTCATTGTAGATCACTGTTTTACTCCGGCTCGTATAATCATCCCATATCTGATAACGATAGGGGACACCATTCTCATCTATGTCCTGAACGTCCACAGGTTTAAAATTCAGAGCAGATACTCCCTGACTCCAGAGACCTCCTCCGTATTCTTCAGGCACCTCGAGATTCTCATCCATATCTATAAAGGCTTTTATACCAAATTCTGTAAACTTAGGACCATTCTCCGTATTTTCCCAGGTTAATCCCTCAGGCCCCCTGAAATCTCCGGTTGGTGAACCACTGCATTCGATTCCCTCCCTGGAAAAAAGCCAGTTTGCAAAATCAACCATCCTCTGCGGATCTTTAGTCTTTTTACCAATCATCATTGAAAAGCTCTGCTTACCGCCGGGATCATTCCCCCAAGTCACATAACTGGCATCCTCTATTTTTAAAGAAGCAAAACCTTTTCCTTCACGGAGTCTGGTTTCTGAATTATATAAGGACTGACCCATCCAGGGCCAGAAGCAATATAGAACTGCCCCATCTTTGCATTTAGCTGCAACAGTATCATAGTTTTGATAAGGAGATTCAGGATCAACAAGTCCCAGGCGATTTGCCTCAAAAAGAAAATCCAGCGCTCTGAAATATGCAGAATTTTCATCTGCAATGCTCTCCATTTCGCCAGTTTCAGGGTTCATCAAAACAAATCCCAAGATATCAAATCCATATAGCGAAGCAATAGCTCCGGCATTTTGCATGATACCCCCGTCCCAATCAGAAAAAAGGCTAAAGGCATAGACATCCTTCCCACTATCGCTATGCTTTTCAATTTCCTGCATTTTGGATAAGACAGGCAAAAGATCTTCAAGAGTACTAACCTTCGGATACCCCAGTTTTTTATACAGGTCCCATCTGATGCAGGGTGCATTAGTAGGCTCACAGAAATCCGCTTCTCCAATCTCTGTACTTGCAGATATCTCACTGGGAATTGCAAATAACCCTTCAGCATTAGCATTGGCAGAAGTAAGTCTTATCTGTTTCTCGTATTTAAGAAGATTTTCGCAATCCTCCATATATTCAGTCATATCCAGAATGAGTCCTTCTCTTACCAAGTCACTGAGATTTCCGTCATCTGCGCCAATAAATATGATATCGCCTATATTTCCGGAGGCTCTCATATTCTCAAAAAGGGCCGTTCCATGACCCTCCTGATTTGGAGCAATAATGTTTATCTGCATATTGAACTTATCCCGGACTATTTTGGCAAACCATCCCTGTTGAATTCCCCTGGTGTTGGACTGTACATCAAAAACATCTATAGTTATAAACTCCGGATACTTTTTTTCTCCAGGCGTACGATCATCCTCAAAAAAAGGCAGTCTGCAACTACATAAAGTGCAGACCACCATTATAAATGACAAAATAACAGTTGTTTTTCTTTTTATTCTCCCCATTACTTCTTCCCCCATCAAAAAAATTTTATAGGAGAAACATAATAATGGCAAGTTTAAAACTAACAGAATAATGAAAAAATATAGCTCTGATATTATTTATATCTTTGTGAAGATAGCTGTTTCGTCATCAAGCTCACTTACAATTCGCTGATTCTCATCCATTCTCTTTGTAATATTGTCCATATCACTTACCAAAGTCTGAGTACTTTCAGCTGCTGAGGAAACTCCCTTTACACCTTCATCGATAGCATTTGTTATGCTTCCTATTGACTCTGCAATTTCGTCGAAGGTTTCCTTGAAGCCATCTGTCTTTTCTGTAAAGTCAGCCATTACAGATTCAATATAGTTAGCATTATCTCTATATTTTTCGCCATCCTCTACAAACTTGGAAAATTCTGGAAGAATGGAATTCTGCATATATGCAACAAGGTCATTTGCACTGTCCGAAAGATTATGAACAGCACTTACTACAACAGAGTTTATTTTCTGGATATTTCCTGCTGTCTGGCGGCTATTTTCTGCAAGACTACCTATTTCTCCGGCTACAACTGCAAAGCCCTTTCCTGCTTCTCCTGCCCTCGCAGCTTCTATAGAGGCATTAAGAGAAAGAAGGTTAGTCTGACTTGCAATACTCATAATCTCATCCGTCAGAGAATTAACCTGGTCTACACTCTGGCTATCGGCAATGGCCTGATTCAGAGCTAACAGGATTTCATTAACCTTAGCATTGGTCTCATCCATATTCGCTTTGGCATTATGCTCCATCTCGTCCGCATGCTCTTTCATCGTCTTGGAATATTCACTGATCTTGCGGCTCTTTTCTGCCATTTCATCGACCTCTGCCCTGACAGCCTCTGTATTACTGTTGATCGTCGAAGCGTTATTGGCAACTTCTTGCATTGTCGCAGAGAGTTCTTCTGTTAAAGCAGAAAGATCTGAAGCACTGCTATTTGAAGTCTGTACACTTCCAAGAACATCACTGACCACTTTATCCATTGATTCTGAATTACTGGTAATAGTAGTAAATATATTCTGAAGAAGTTCTATAAAGGAATTGATTCCCTGCGTTAATGTTCCTATCTCATCGTGAGAGCTTATAGATACTCGCTTTGTAAGATCTCCTTCACGATTGTTTATTCCGTCTATAATTTCTCTAAGCTCTGCTTCCGCCTTTATTACAGGTCTGATAACATGTTTGGCTACCATGTATATAGCTATTGCAAGTGCTATCACACTAATTATCAGGACTGCTAATCCTGATACAATAGCCATATTAAATCCCATTGTCAAAAGATGTCTTTCGCTGGAAGCATATTCTTTATATGAAGTAATGATCGTGTTAATATCATCATTTAACTTCTTTGAACTGTCTGCAACCAGTCCATTGGCAGTGCTATAAGCATCTTTTGTTTTCTGATTTGCGCTCTGCGCAAGAAGAATCATTACCGACTCTTTAAAGCTTTGGTAATCTGTTATCATATTCTGATAAGCATCAGCTGTATTTGTATCTATATACTTCTGATAACTCTTAATGTACTCATCAAGAGCCTTCTCCTGCTCATCAATCTGAGCTACAACACCAGTCATAGTCTCAAAGTCCGTTGCAACTATGTGCGAAAGAGCAAGGGTGTGGATATTCTTGGTAGTCTGCCCTATAGTATCTAACTCCGTTATTGCTCCAAGATAATTATCTGCGATCACAGAAGCCATATCATTAACTTTTCTAAGGTTATTGATAGCAAGAACGTTTGACATTACCGAGATCACAAAAAGGAGTAGAACCGGAACCAATATTTTTACTCTTATACTCGTTTTTTTCATTGCTTCAACCTCCTGCTTAATTCACACTTGAACCAGAATTGGCTTCTGATGCAGCCTCAGAGGTTTCTTCAGATGCAGCATCTGTAGCGATGTCTTCTGATGAAGCATCTGTAGCTGCATCTTCTCCTGATGAAGCTTCTGTAGAAGCCTCAACTACTTCTTCAACGGCTTCACTCTCATCAAGGCTGCCGTTTGATTCCTCGCCTGTAATTTCTGTTACCATTTCATTTAGAAGTACCTGAAGACTCTTACCGGAAGGGTTTCCTGCACTCATAGCTTCTCCAAAAGTAGTTGCCGCGCCCCAATAGGTTCCACCAACACGCTGAAGACTTGAATACGGAGCCTGCTCCTGAAGTGCCTTGATTGCTTTTGACTCTCCCACTTCTCCTGAGGAAGAAGCATTAGTATTCGAAGGGCCCTGGCCTCTCATTGTAAATCTCAGTGTCTGATTCTGTTCATTTGTCATCCAGTCTGCAAATTTAGCTGCCCAGGATGCATTTTCCGAATAAGAGTTAACGCCAACAAGCTTGTACCCGGCATAGCTGGACATCTGTAGCTGCTGGCCCTTTACAGTATAAGTCGGAAGCTTGGTAGCAGCATAATCATCGCCCCAGGCCTCTTTAATAGCGTTTTCATCCCACACGCCGCTTACTCCGGCCACAAAAGTCCCATCTGCAGCTCCGGCAGTAAAGCCATCATTACTGGTCGCTGCAAATGCCGGATTCGTGCCTATCTTTATCATTGCTTCGGCAACATCAACACCGGTAATGTCTGTATAGGTTGCATTCCAGTTACAGTAAGTAGAGATTCCATCGTCATTAAGACCTATTTCCATATCAGTATTGCCGAAGAATGAATACATATACCATCCGGAAGTCATCTCCATGAAAACCTGTTTTCCTGCCTTATTTGCTGCCGCCAACAGGCTATCCATGGTCTGAACGTCCTCTTCACTTAGATATTTTTTATTATAAAAAAGGAAATAACCATTATCTGCAGTTAGTGGATAAGCATATAAACTTCCATTAATGGAAGCGGCTTCACTTGCTGCAGTAAGATTTCTTGAAGAAATCTCGGAGTCGTTCGACACCTTTTTTAGCACACCTGATGCCACAAACGCCATCAGCTGATCATCTGCGAAAGTAAAGACATCAGGAGCATTTATAACATCCCCCAAAATTTCATCCTTACAATTAGCTTCACTGTGAGCCTCAAAGGTAATATTAAAGGTGGCTTGCCCTGCATATTGAGATGTAAAGCTGCTTATAATTTGATTAACAAGATCTGCATCCTCATCTGCTCCCCATACTCTAAGACTTACATTGCCACTAGGGAGTTCATTAGAGGCTTCAGTAATAGATGTGTCATTCTCATTTTTAATGCTTTTCCCACATCCTGTAACGGAGACTATGACTAAAATAGCTGAAAGAAGAGCTGATAGTAAATATTTATGCATAAAAACCTCCTTGCAATCTAATGCAAATACAGAATAGCAAGGAATTTTAAATGATTCAATATAACGTATATTTATTTATTATAATTTAAGATTGTTCCCTATTTGTTTATGCAAATGATACTTTATCCTAAATCTATGATTATTTCATTTTTTGACCTGGTTTACTTTTTCACCTAACTATAATACCAGGCGTTCTCCATAGGAGCTATATCAGCTTGCATCTCTGAAATATTTAGCCTGAGCCTCAAACATTTTTGCGTATATACCTGATGGTATACTGATAAGCTCATCATGACTGCCATACTCAGCAAT
>JAEEGF012333150.1_pt1 | contig 11627 bp, 9 predicted proteins | sample 9134171 | NCBI WGS metagenome assembly JAEEGF01 (sample SAMN16246542, study PRJNA631951) | gut metagenome | biome: gut microbiome; feature: rumen; material: AP-attached | host: Bos | place: Iran: Karaj | collected 2018-10 | reverse complement strand
TGGCCGACCTCATCGGCAACGATGTGAACCTCGCCATCATGGAAGTCCTCTACAACGAATTCGGTGATCCGAAGTACCGTCCTCACCCGCTGCTGCGGAAGATGGTCCGCGCCGGCCTGCTTGGCAGAAAAACCGGTGAAGGTTTCTACAAATATTAATAAATACGAATGTGAATAGATGAAAAAGCGGTGTCGGAAGATGCCGCTTTTTTTGTACTTTTGCACCCGTTTTTATTCACTTTAATATCATTTTTATGAAGAAAAGATTTTCCCTGTTAGCCGTTGCACTGACTGCACTGATTCTGTGTCTTTCCTGCAACAGCAAACCGAAGATTCAAGTGGCAGATGACGAATCCATTGTCTATTTCTGCAAAGATATCACGCCTGAAAACATCCTCAAGTTGTACGAGGCACTTGGCGTGAAACAGGAGGGCAATATCGGCCTGAAAGTGCATTTCGGCGAGGAGGGCAACCAGAACTTCCTCAACCCCGAGCTGCTCCGTCCGCTGGTGGAGAAGGTGCATCCCACCTTTGTGGAGACCAACGTGCTGTATGTCAGCGACCGTCGCTTCACCAAATCCCACATCGCATTGGCGAGGGAGCACGGGTTCACGTTTGCCCCCATCGACATTCTGGATGCGGACAACGAAATCATCTATCCGGGTGATGAGAATTTCCAGTTCTGCAAGACCGTGCGCACGGGCGACCATTTCGAGAATTACGACTTCTACATTATCTATTCCCACTTCAAAGGACATGGTTCGTCAGGATTCGGCGGAGCCATCAAGAATGTGGGTATGGGTATGGCCTCCCCGGGAGGCAAGATGGCCATCCACGCCAACAACTATCCCAAGGTGAACACACCCGACAAGTGTTTCCAGTGCAACCGTTGCGCCAGTCAATGCCCTGCCGTGGCCATCTCCGTGGACGACCATGGTCCCGTCATAGATACCACCAAGTGCATCGGGTGTGCCAAGTGCATCGCGGAATGCCCGTTGAAACTTTTCTCCCCGGACAATTCCGGCTACGACGAGACCCGCTTCCTCGACAAACTTGTGGAGTACACCAAGGTGCTGGTTGACCATCGTCCGATGGTGTTCATCAACGTCATGGCCAACATCTCCACCACCTGCGACTGTTCCGCCAAGGCACCCAAGCCCTTCATGCGCGACATCGGTGCAGTGGCTTCCAAAGATGTCGTGGCCATCGACCAGGCCTGCCAGGACCTCACATCCAAGGCCTACGGCTGCGAGCATGTCTTTCAGAAAGTGAATCATGTCAGCGGCATCGAGCAATTGAAATATGCCGAGAAACTGGGCATGGGCAGCACCAAATACATCCTCATCGATGTGGCAACCGGCCAACGCATCACGTTGGAAGAGGCAGTGAAACAGTCTGAAAAGAAACAAGAACAGAAATAACATCAATTGATTATGGATAAAGACAATCTCGCGGTAGGAACCCGTGTGAGCCACGAGAAATATGGCGAAGGCATCATCAGCATGAATGGTGCATTGACGTACAAGGTCATCTTTGTGCGGGGCGGCGAAGTGGAATTCTCGAAGATGAGCGTGCAGCTGGAAGTCGTCGAGCCGGTGGAAGCCGCTGACGACAACCAGCCGAAGCTGAACCTCAAGGAGTTTGAGCGCGTGCTCACCCATCTGCTCACCAAGTACAACGGCATCGAATACAAGGCCGAGTTGGGGCGCAAGTGGCAGGGCGGCACCATGGTGCTGCGGCCCGCCAACCCCGACCTCGCCCCGAAGGAGATCCCCGTGGAGACCTTCTTCCACAAGATTGTCATGATGCGCGACCGCCTGCGCGTGCTGGAACAGAACATCAACAGCAGCGACAGCCTCACCGACGAGGAAAAGGTGAACCTGCAGCAGTACATCTCCCGCATCTACGGCAGCATGACCTCCTTCAATGTCCTGTTTGAGGACAAGGGGGATTATTTTGTGGGAATGAAAGCGTAAAGTAGAGAAATCTCATAAAACGGAAATGTCATATACAACCTGCCTGGCTAATGACATAGGAACAGAATGAAAAACGGCATACCCTTCTGTTTTTGCAAACGGGCACTCATTCCGACTTGTTCTGACACACGTTCCCCCTTTTTCTTCTGCACGATTCACATATACTTCACCCGTTTTTCTTACCCTCTTGTCTCATCGGGAAAAAGAAAGCAATGATATAGAAGTTGAACTGTCATTATCTTCGTGGCATTACAGAATGTCAATTATCATGGATTTCTATGTGAAGTGTCTCGGACTGGTTGTGGAGATGGCGGCTTCCATAACGATAAGCCGGATTACAACTCACAGGGAATGATAACCCATATTAACTACCCCGCCCTTCGGGCACCCCTTCTTAAAATTAGAAGGGGAGATGACTTCGTGCGGTACCGAGGTGCCACAAGCATTATTAACAATGGAAAAATGTCGCCATAATCTTCTCTTTCAACAGCGCAACCAGATTATGGTCTCTCCGTCGTTCAAGAACGAAGGAGCAATTTCCTTGATGCGTGGACTTCGGAGTTTGGGGATGGCCTCTTTTAGGGCCGTACCCCGGTTGTAACCGTGTACCACGACAATCTTTTCTATCCAGCGCGGGGCGGTTTTCATCTGCTCGCGCAGCAATTTGAGTGCCTCGTCCACAGTCATTCCATGAATATCAATTTGAATGGTGTTGTTTATCTTGGCCATTGGATTTAAAAATAACGATATCAAACGGGTATAGGGAAAAACTTTGCAAAAATAAACAAATATTCCATCACTATTTCCCTGCAAGCCTTGCAGCTTTCCATGCGATGGGATATGAAACGTATTTTTGCCGGGTAAAAATAAATCTGATACGTTTATGAGATGGCTTGTAATTATTCTCGTGGTTGCCCTTATCGGAGGGCTTATCGGAATGTTGGTTTCCGACAACAAGGCTGAAGGTTTTGCTGCCGGTGCGTTGGAATTTGGTGGCGGTTGCGCCGGCATAATATGGAAAATATTTATTTGGGGAATCGCCATTGTTTTGATTATTAAACTTTTCGGATGGCTTTTTGGATAAGATGCAATGGCTTTTTTATTTAGAAATTTAAAAATTCAGGGAATTATATACTTGATAGCACAAATCAAGGTTCTGCATTATTTTTTTGATTTGGGCGTGCCGGCGCGGCGGCGGGACTTACGCCACATTTGCACACGCAATCCAATGCCACCGCGCCGTCGGGCTTTCCGCTCCAATGTCTGGCAGCAACGAGACAAGTGCTTGTCAGTTTCTCCCTTTTTGCCAGTCTCCAAAGGTGTGCAACGGTTCCCCCGCCATCCATTTCCACTGCAATCCCTCACGCATGCTCGTCGCGAAAGGGAGGCGTTGGGAAAAAGCGTTGTTTGTAGAACTGTCCATGCCAGCCTTGCGCCATCATGTACATAACCGCCTTTTTTTAATCCCACTATGACGAGTGCCGCCAGCTGTTTGGTCAATGGGGAAGTGAACGAGATGATGCTGAAGCGTATCCTGAACGCACTGCCCGGCACATTCAGCCGTTTGGTTATCACCGCCGATTTTCGTATTCTGCTTCCAGATTTTGAGAAGGAGATTGTCTGACATCATTTTTGATCCTTTTTTTCAAGATATTGGAATATTTCGTATCTTTGCCGCTTTAAAAAACGAATCTAAAAGATAAAACAATCATCCCTAAAATAACAAAGCAATGAGTGGCGGTTTGTATTCAATGGATCAAAAGGATTTTGATCAGACATTAGATTTAACCCGGGTGAAACCCTACGGCGACACGATGAACGACGGCAAAACGCAGCTGAGCTTCACGCTGCCCGTGCCCTGCGGCGACGAGGCGGTGGAGGCGGCCAAACAACTCCTCAAGAAGATGGGCTTCGACAACCCGCAGGTGGTTTACTACAAGGAGCTTACCAATGGGTTCACGTTTGTGAACTGCTACGGCTCCACCACCCATACGGTGGACTACACCACCATCCACGTGCCGAAAGTGGAGTCCACGGTATGGTCCATGCAGGAGACCGACCAATTCATCCGCGAGCATATCGGGCGCAAAATCATCGTGGTGGGTGCCAGCACTGGCACGGATGCCCATACCGTAGGCATCGACGCCATCATGAACATGAAGGGCTACGCCGGCCATTACGGCATTGAACGCTACGACATGTTCGACGCGCTGAACATGGGCAGCCAGATCCCCAACGAGGAGTTCATCGCCAAGGCCGTGGAGATGCATGCCGACGCGCTGTTGGTGTCGCAGACCGTGACACAGAAAGACGTACACATCAAAAACATGACCGAGCTCATCGAGATGCTGGAGGCCGAAGGTCTGCGCGACAAGCTCATTGTCTGCGCCGGTGGCCCGCGCATCACGCACGAGCTGGCCAAGGAACTCGGCTTCGACGCCGGCTTCGGCATGAACACCTACGCCGACGATGTGGCCTCCTATTTAGCCCAGGAAATGGACCGCAGGCTTCATGCCTGACCCGTTCCTTGACGGCGGGGAATAACGGCTCCGGACCTGCCGGAAGAGCCCTGTTTCACTTAAAAAAACGGTATTCTGAAAAGTGTGTTTTTTATCATGAAAACGCCTCAGGCTACCGTTTTTTTTCGTATCTTTGCACGTTTTATAGAATTAACAAAAGAGATTGAAAATGAGTGAGATAGAAAAGACTATTCCGACTGAAGAAACCTATAGCGCCAGCAATATTCAAGTTTTGGAAGGCCTTGAGGCCGTCCGTAAACGTCCCGCCATGTACATCGGCGATGTCAGCGACCGTGGACTGCACCATTTGGTGAACGAGGTGGTGGACAACTCCATCGATGAGGCACTGGCCGGCTACTGTAACAATATCGAAGTGACCATTTTGGAAGACAACTCCATCTGCGTGCTGGACAACGGCCGTGGTATTCCCACGGACATGCACGAGAAGGAGCACCGTTCCGCTCTGGAGGTCGTGATGACCGTGCTCCACGCAGGCGGCAAGTTCAACAAGGATTCCTACAAGGTGTCCGGCGGTCTGCACGGCGTGGGTGTCTCCTGCGTGAACGCCCTGTCCAAGCACATGATCGCCGAAGTGTTCCGCGATGGCAAACATTTCATGCAGGAATATGCGTATGGCAAACCCCTCTATCCGGTGAAAGTGGTGGGTGAAAGCGACTATCGCGGCACCAAAATCACCTTCACGCCCGATGAGACCATCTTCTACGTGACGACCTACGACTTCGAACGTCTCTCCGACCGCCTCAAAGAGCTGGCCTACCTGAACAAGGGCATCCACCTTTCCATCGAGGACCTGCGCAAGACCAACGAGAACGGCGAGCACCCGAAGCACATATTCTACTCGGAGAACGGTCTGCGCGACTTCATCATGTATCTGGATGAGGGACGTACCAAGATCACCTCCAAGCCTATCTACATCGAAGGCGAACGTCAGGGAGTGCCGGTGGAAGTGGCCATGCAATACAACGACTCCTTCACCGAGAATATCCATTCTTACGTAAACAATATCAACACGATAGAGGGCGGCACCCACCTTACGGGTTTCCGCGCCGCCTTGACCCGTACACTGAAGAAGTACGCCGATGACAACAACATGCTTGACAAGCTCAGCAAGGGCAAGGAGCGGGTGGAGATCTCAGGCGACGACTTCCGCGAAGGTCTTACGGCCATCATCTCCGTGAAGGTGGCGGAACCGCAGTTCGAAGGACAGACCAAGACCAAGTTGGGCAACAGCGAGGTGTCGGGTATCGTGAACCAGATGGTGGGCGAAATGCTGACCAACTATCTGGAGGAGAATCCGAAAGATGCGAAGGAGATTGTCGATAAGGTAGTGCTGGCTGCGCAGGCCCGTCACGCCGCCCGCAAGGCGCGCGAGATGGTGCAACGCAAAACCGCCTTCGGCGGCTCCGGTCTGCCCGGCAAGCTCTCCGACTGTTCCTCCAAGGACGCCTCCAAATGCGAACTCTTCCTCGTGGAGGGTGACTCCGCAGGCGGCACGGCCAAGCAGGGCCGCGATGCTCATTATCAGGCCATCCTGCCGCTGCGAGGCAAAATCCTCAACGTGGAAAAGGCCATGCAACACCGCATCTTTGAAAGCGAAGAGATCAAGAACATCTATACCGCCCTTGGCGTCACCATCGGCACGGAGGAGGACAGCAAAGCCCTCAACATCTCCAAACTGCGTTATCACAAGGTGATCATCATGACCGATGCCGATGTGGACGGAAGCCACATCGCCGCCTTGATCCTGACCTTCTTCTTCCGCTATATGCGCGAGCTCATCGAGCAAGGCCACGTCTATATCGCCACACCGCCGCTCTATTTGATCAAGAAGGGCAAATACCAGAAGTATGCGTGGACCGAAGAACAGCGCACCCAGTACACGGCGGAGGCCGCCGGCGACAAGGAGGAGGCCAAAGTCCACGTGCAACGCTACAAAGGTCTTGGTGAGATGAACGAGGAGCAGCTCTGGAGCACCACCATGGATCCGCAGTTCCGCACGCTCCGCCAGGTGACCATCGAGAACGCCCTCGAAGCCGACCACGTGTTCTCCATGCTGATGGGCGACGAGGTGCCACCACGTCGAGAATTTATTGAACAAAATGCCACTTATGCAAACATCGATGCCTAATCCGGACCAGGAACCCGTAACCCCTGAAACCGTAGAACAACCGCAGGCCGACACGAACGAGATGCCGGCGCAGACCGACCAACCGCAAAGCGATGGTCCCATCATCTCGGAACCCCCTACCGTGGTGTCGTTCCAGAATGTGGACATCTACCAGAAGAAAATCCTGATTCTGCCGAAAATATCCTTCACGGTGAAACAGGGCGAGTTCGTCTATCTGATAGGTAAGACGGGCAGCGGCAAATCGTCCATCCTCAAAACGCTGATTTCGGAAATCAAGCCCAAAGGTGAAAAGGCTGAAATCATTGGCTTCGACCTGTTGAAGATGAAGCCGAAGCGCATCCCGGAACTGCGCAAGAAGCTCGGCGTGGTGTTTCAGGACTATCAGCTGCTGAACGACAAGACGGTGATCGAGAACTTGTTGTTTGTGTTGCGTGCCACCCGTTGGAAAGACCGCAACGCCATGCTGAACCGTTGCGAGGAGGTGCTCTCCATGGTAGGCCTTTCCACCAAGGATTTCAAATTGCCCTATCAGTTGTCGGGCGGCGAACAACAACGCGTTTGCATTGCGCGGGCCCTGCTCAACAACCCGGACGTGATCCTCGCCGACGAACCCACGGGCAACCTCGACCCCATCACCGCCGAAGAGATCTTCCAGCTTTTCCATACCATCAACAAAACAGGAACCACGGTCATCATGGCCACCCACAATTTCCCGATGATCGACAAGTTCCCGACCCGAACCATCTGCGTGGAGGACGGGAAACTGATTGATACTGTTGTCTGATGCTCTCCATCCTGATTCCGGCCTATAATGTGGACCTGCGTCATTTAGTGCGCGACCTGCTGCGCCAATGCCGCCAGCTGGGCCTCGTCTTCGAGGTGCTGGTGGAAGATGACGCCTCCGATGCCGCGTATCATCGATTCTATGAGGATGTTGCCCATGAACCGGAAGTCATTCTCCTGACGAACACGGAGAACCAGGGCCGTTCCAAGGTCCGCAATCATATGGCCGATACCGCACGCTATCCCTATCTGCTCTTCATGGACTGCGATGCGAATGTGAAGAAGCCGGACTACATTTCCCACTATCTGCAATGTATCCGCAACCGTTCTGCGGAGAGTAAGCCGTTCGTGGTGTCGGGCGGACTGGCCTACCGCGAACAAATGCCGGAAGAGGGCCATCGACTTCGATGGAAGTATGGCGTACGCCGCGAGGTACGCACCGCCGCCCGCCGGAACATGAAGCCTTACGCCGCCTTCACGCCATTTAACATGCTGACAACCAAGAATCTGTTCCAAATTTGCCGCTTCGACGAATCCATCTCCACGTATGGTTTTGAAGACACACTCTTCGGCATCCAACTGCAAATGGCAGATGTGCCCGTGGAACATGTGGATAATGAATTGTATCACGACGGCATCGACACGAACTATGTGTTTCTGCTGAAAGTCGAGACTTCCATTGAAAATCTCATCCGGCTTCATCGGGATCGGAAACTGCCGGACAACTTTCTTCAAAACAGCCGGCTAATGCGGATGTATGCCCAATGCAAGCGCTATCATCTGACAGTTCCTGTGCATAAATTGCTGAACGCCGCAGAGAAAATCCTACAGCATTTTGTCCTGAAAAAATCCTCCCTGCTGGCCCTGGATCTGATGAAAATGAAATTCCTCTGCGACCGTATGGCCGAGGAATCCGTCACAGACTGAACATAATTTGCGCCTTCACTTCGGATTTGTGCGGTTTGTCAATCTGATTCAGACCACTACTGATGATTTTCCGGTCCAGATATTCGGTTCGCGACACGCGTAGCCATACACTTAGCCATTTGTACTTGTAGCGAAGCACAATATACCCCCGAATCCCTTTGTAATAATAGCTTCCGATGGTGAACGCGTAGTAAACGTCATCCTCATACGCATATAGCCGATCATCGTACCGATCCGTGTCGAAAAAGGCCATCCGCAACCGCAGACTGATATCGGGCTTTTTTATACTCCAGGCAAAATCCTGATACAAAAGAATACCGCTGTATGTTAAGCGATTGCGAGGGTAATGGCTGAAACAGCCTTCGATTCCGGTCTTCAGTCGCACGTTCGGATGTGGCATGTTTATCCATAACATCCTAAATTTATGCCTGTTATATGTATTGATAAGACGATAATGCGCGTCCGTAAGGTTTTCGGATTTGTTTGTTAATGTATAACGGATGTCAATCTGACTGTTTCGTGAGAATTGGCAGTTGGCAGAGGCACCCAATGCCAAGCACACCACGGGAGCGTCGCAGCGATAGGAAGGAGTGGTCAGATGGTAATAGTCGAAATAGGCATTCGCCGTCACCCGCCGACTGAAGATTTGCTCGAAGGTAAGGTATACGCCACTCTCGCCCCGGTTGGTGCTGGAGGCGCTGAAAGCCCTGCCCAACGGGGCGTGGAAATCACGGTCGTAATGACGCACCAGCAAACCCGCTTTGGTCGTAGGGGTCATGGGGTAAGTGGCACCTTGCAAGACTGCTACCTTTCCGTTTTGGTCAACTCCCACCTCTCCAAAAAACACGACATGTTTTATAAGAATTTGATAATCAGCGGAAACATTAAAGCCAACAGGAATAAACGATGACGCGATTTTATGCGACAGATCTTCCTGAATGGTGTCGGTGAGGGTGTGGCACACTGCCCGAAGTCCGACTCGGAACAGCGCTCGCTGCCAAGAAAGGTCGGCCCCATAGTGGTTATCCAACGTTCCGAAGGAGCGTCCACCAAAGAGCGTGCCTTTCCACTGCTGATCACCTAAGCGAAGGGCAAAGCCCCGCAGGAAGTTGCCCTCATTGCAGGGTGCCACCGAGCGGATGGCGGTCCCGAAGCGACGCAAGGCATCCGGGCCGCCACCTCTACCCGAAAGCAAAGCACTTCCCAAGGCCAATCCCTGCCCGTAGTTGAGCCGGTAATCACCCACCGCCGCCTCCTTGACAAGTCCTATATTTTTAAAACAAAGGGATCCGGCGTAAAAATCGAACCCGTAAGGCTGTTTCCCCTTGAAAAACTGCTCACCGGAATCTTTTTCACCAGCTAATTTAAGGATTATATGGTCGTTCATATTCCAAGTGTAGCGGAAGCACACATGTCCGGGCGTGCCTGCGTAATGCGTGGGGCGCGTGGTGTCGTATCCGGCCTGCCGCTCTAACACCCGCCCATACCGGAGCCAAAGGGTGTGGCGACTTTTTCGGAGAAGGTCACGCCATTGGAATTTCGTGTTCCCCTGGCCGGACAGCGTCAGCCGATGCCGTAGCCGCTCCATGTCCTCTTCACTGAAACCCGGTATAGCGGCTATCTCATATAATGTGACAAGCGGTCCATACTGTTCAATATAAAGTTGCAGCTGGTAAAACTGGTATGGTGACATTCTAAGGGTTGTTACAGCATATTCGTATGGCAAGTCATTGATATTGTATGTGTTGCAAGCAGAATTTTCTATTTGTTCCTGCAGCTCTTCCGTATAATCATAATTGTTTTCCTCGCTTTGGTCCAACAGATTTTCCAGCTCATCCAGCAGATTATCCACAGGAAACAGGCTGTCCGTTTGCGCCCTCAATAGAGCAGGACTGATTATTATAATATGTAAGACAAGGAGGCATAGCAGACGGTATATCTTTCGTGAATATATAATGGGAGAAATGAGATGGATAATCATGGCATGAAGGGTTAAAAGATACAATCGATGTGGCAAGCGGGCGAAAATCCGACCCGGTAATGCCATTGGGCGGAGCATCCGATGTGGAATCTCTTCCACGGCACGGATGCGCGGACGGCCAGACTGCTGAGTCCGCAGCGGGTTTCCAAAAACAAGTAGGTAGTCGGGTGGTACAGCAATCGGATGCCGGCATTGAATTTTCCCGGCAGCTCTTTTTCGCAAAACAGGCTGCCGGCCAGACGGCGGTCGGGCAGGTATCCAATTTGCACATAAAATCGGATGGGGATGGTTTCGCGCCCGACGATGCCCTGTTTCAGCGCCGCCGGATTGAACACGGCCACCCCGAGGTTCAGTTTTTCGGTTATGGCACAATAAAACGAGAGGGAGAAGGTGACGGAATGTTGGCAAGCGTAGAGGCGGGCGTGTTGCAGGCGATAGACCCCTTGGAGCGTGGCGGCCACACGCCCGCCGAAGCGTCTGCCGTAGCCCGCCTGCACCGTCATTTCCCCGAACGCATGGTATCCATAATGCGAGAACGAAAGCAACAGGTTGTGCCCCTTGCGTGTGTATGTGCCGCGCAGCATGGAAGTCGTCATCTCCTTGGTGCAAAAATCGTTGCCCACTTCTAAAGACAGAACCGACGAGTTCATCATGCAGTATGCCGCAGGAATGTCCGATGCCGTATAAAGCAGAAAACAAGTACGGGTGTCCATCTGCGCCCGCCCCTCAGGCCATCCTCTTCCCAGTACAATCCACAGTAAAAGAATACGGATTGCTATTTTATAATCGCTGTTTCCCCTCCCCTCTATCATATTCAATTTTTTATCAGCCACAAAGATACAAAATATTTTTATATATTTTACAAATAATTTATTTTAACAATCAATTGTTAAATATAACATGGAAAACAATGATTTTAAAATGACAATCGAATATTTAATCTTGTAAAATATTGTTATCCTTAAAATTATCGTCGAATAAAACATACTGTTTTCCAATCATAAAAAAACATTACTTTTGCAAAATCAATTCATCCTGTCTTTAAGCAGGAATGTTTAACATGAATAATTTGGAAAAAAATAAATGAAACTCAGCAGAATCCTATTCGTCCTTCTATTAGGCTTCGCGGCCGTATGTTGCACTTCCTGCTATCCGGAAAGCGCCAAAATCAGCCCCGAATACCGCATCATCAACGCCTGGAAAGTGGCACACGTCTATCTGAACGATGAAACCATCGAGGAGGCTGACCTTCACGCCAACCGACCGGGAGTCTATTACAACATGTATGCCGAC
>JAEEGF010723139.1_pt1 | contig 11627 bp, 3 predicted proteins | sample 9134171 | NCBI WGS metagenome assembly JAEEGF01 (sample SAMN16246542, study PRJNA631951) | gut metagenome | biome: gut microbiome; feature: rumen; material: AP-attached | host: Bos | place: Iran: Karaj | collected 2018-10 | reverse complement strand
CAGCCAATTGCAAAGCAAAAGTCAAAAACTCGTTAAAACAATGTCAAGTGTCATTTCATTTCAGGGGACTTGACCAATTGGCCATTTCTGATATACTGATTTCACGTTTTGCAAACCACTAGAAGGAGACTACGATGAAAAAGCAGTTTGTTCTTGCATTTGCGGCGGCATGCATGGCACTTGCCGCATCGGCCGAGTGTCGTGCAGGATTCGCGCGTGTGGACACCACTCCTCCGCTTGGAATCTCGATGCCTGGGTATTTCAGCCTGCGCCTATCAGACGGCATTCTGGATCCGATCTGCGCGGAATGCGTGGCCGTATCGGACGGAGAGAACGCAGCGCTCATCTATTCCGTGGACAACCTGCAGCTCATCAACTCCTTCTTCACAAAGGCGTTTCCCGCGATAACGAAGGCGACCGGGGTTCCGCGCGAGCGGATCTACGTGCACTCCACCCACACCCACACCGGTCCATCGGTCTGGGTGGGCGCGAATCTCCCGGCGGAGCAGAAGCGCCTGACTCAAGAATACGCTGACCGCCTGGTCAGGAAGCTTGCGGAAGCGGGAAGCGCGGCGCTGGCCGATCTTGCGCCAGCCAAGATCGCCGTGGCGAAGACAAAATGCACCGGCGTCTCGGCAATTCGCCGCTACCGCATGAAGGACGGTTCGGTGCGGACGAATCCCGGAATAACGAACCCCAACATTCTGGAGCCGATCGGCACGCCCGACGAGACGCTTCAGGTGGTCCGCTTCAAGCGCACCGGCAAGCCCGACGTCGCAATCATCAACTTCGGCACGCACCCCGACACCATTGGCGGCACTAAATACTCCGCCGACTGGCCCGGCGTGGTGCGCAAAACGTTCGAGGCCGGCATTGGCGGCGGCGTGAAGTGCCTTTTCCTGAACGGAGCGCAGGGAGACGTGAACCAGAACGTTCGCAACCCGTCTCCTGGACGCGCGGCCCTCCCCCGCCCTGAAATACACTTCTACATGGGACGGGCCATCGCCGGCGCCGCAATGGGCGTTTGGGACATCTGCGAGACGATTCCGGACGGCAAGGTGCGCGGCGCCATGATCACCGCGAGAATGCCGGCCAACGTGACCACCGCCGACGAAATCAAATGGCTGGCGCTTTTCGACGCCGGCAAGGTAGACCAGATTCCCCTCGGCAAAATGGAGATCATGACGCTGACGAGCCCAGGTTCGCGCGCCCGCACCATGCAGAAAGGCCCCGACCATTTTGACATCCTGCTCTCAACCGTGGCAATCGGCGACTCTCTCGCGTTCGCCGGGCTTCCGTGTGAGCCGTTCGTGGACATCGGGCGCGAAATCAAGGCACAGTCGCCCTTCCGCATGACCATCGTAAGCTGCCTCACAAACGGCTCGTGGGGATACATCCCTGCGACGAAGACGCACAAGGACGGCGGCTACGAGGCGCTCTCCTCGCGCTTTGCGGCGCCTACGGGAGACCGCATGGTCGCCGCCCAGGTCGAGCAGCTCAAAAAGTTGAAGGAATCAAAATAGCCGAAACCTTCAAACCTCCGAGGCAGTTGCAAAACCCGGTAGGGACGCGCGTCCCGCGCGTCCGTGGTCACGCGGGACGCGTGACCCTACCAAACTTCCAAACCTCTAAACCTCCAAACCTCTAAACTTCCAAACTTCCAAAACCCAACTACCGGAAGAAGAGCACCGAGCCGCTACGGAACACGATCGCGATGTTGCCGTCCTTGACGGTGGCCTTGAACTGCTTCGCATAGGGTGCGCCGTTCACCGTAACCGCCACGGGCACATTGGCCGCGAGGTTCGCCGAGGTCAGGCCGTACGCGGGGCATACCGTGATCGTGCCGGCCGAAGGCTCGGAGGCGAAGTCAACGTCGATTCCTCCAAGCTCCGCAAGCATGTCGCCGGCAGCGTTCTCGAATCCAAGGAACTTCGTGAGGTCCCTCGTTGCCGGCGCAACGTTCGCGTAGGCGAGCTTCGCGCCCTTGAACTTGAACGGACCCGACACCGTGGCGCCAGTGCCCGTGGCCTTAAATGTGCCGTAAACCTCAGCCGCGCCCTCTGCAACGTTGTTCGCGAGCCTCGCGTTGGACGCTAGCGCCACTTCGCCCTGAATGAAGCCGTCGGGGCACACCGTCATATCGAGCGTATCCGTGCCGAAGAACGTCTGCGCCCCATCGTCAATCTGATAGGAGATGGCAAACCCGTTCCCGCTCCACGGCCCGGCGTTGCCGGTGAAGTCGGCCGTCTGGACGCGGAAGCTGTGCCAGCCGCGCGAAAGAGCAACGGTGTAGGTGAGTGTGCTGCCGTTGTTGCCGTCGAGCCCCGAATCCACGCCGTCTATCCACAGGGCGCAGCGGTCGTCGTAGTTAGAGCGGAACGTCCACTCCTTGTCCGCATTCTCCTCCGTCACGAAGAACCAGCCCTCGTAGCGGTTCACCGTGTAGGTGTTGAACCACGTGGCATCGCTGCTGCCGTACCACTGGAGGTACTGCAGATTGTTCGTGATGCAGCAGAAGTCCCACTCGAACTCGTCATTCTTGTAGGTGCTGGCGGTCACTGTGGCAGAGGTGCCCTTGTAGTGGCTCCAGCGAATCGTGTTCGCGTTGTTCGGATCGCCGAGGTCGGCGGCTGGACGCATCTTCAGGTTCTTCACGTTGAAGCGTGCGTAGTCGCCCATGGAGCCGTACTTGTAGCCCAGCGTCTGGAAGGCGTTTCCGCTGTCCGCGCCATAGCCACCGCCGTTGTCGGCGATGACATGGCGGAAGGAGTGCCATCCAGCGGTAAGCTCCTTCGTGCCGTTCACCGTGGCACACATCGAAGCTGACTGCATTACGGTCTCTCCGTCAATTATCAGCTGTACGTAGTCATCGCACTTGCCCTGGAAGGTCCATGTGCCCGCCGCGCGCTCCTCCACGTAGAACTGGCCCGCGGCGTAGGATGCCGAGTAGTTCATGTTGCCGTACGGACGAGCCCCTTCAGCATAATGCGTGAAGAGGTGTGTCTCGTCGTGCGTGATGGTGCCGCGCGTGGTGGCGCCGATCTTCTTGTTGAAACGGTGGAGTATGTCGGTATCCTGCCCGAAGTTGGCGGTAAAGTCGCGTGCGGTGAACACCGCGTTGCGGCCAGCGGCGACGTCGATCGTGGCGGTTGCGCCTTCGCCGAGCGAGAGACCGCCGAGGAACGACGCCGCACCTTCAAGGCCCGCCGTGAAGCCGTTGCCGACAGTCCACTTGCCGCCTATCGCACCCTGCATCTCCTTGTCGCCCACCAGCGTCGCCGCGCCGTTCAAGGTCACATTGCCGTTGCCGAAGAGCGCAGTCGTCCAGGTTGCGGTGGTGCCATCCGCCTGGTTGAGCGTCCACCCCGCCACGTCGCCAGGCTTGAAGAACGTCGAGATGAAGTGAGGTATGGACCAGTTTGCCGTAGCGTTGAACTCGCCGCCCTTCAGCACGATCTGTCCGCCATCGGTGTTGTCCTCGTACCGCGCCTGGAATCCGCTGCCACCGTAGTTGAACGTGCCGCCGTTCTGGATGAAGCGCGCCTTGTTGTATCCGCCGAGCGACTGGTTGTTGCGACGAAGCCAGATTGTGGCCTTGTCGACGTTCGCCACGCCGGAGTTCATCTGGAATTCCGCGTTTGGCCCGTTGTAGGCCACGAAGAAGTCGTTGTTCGTAAGGCTCAGCGTGCCGCCGTCGACCGAGAGGACCGTCTTGACGTTGTTGCTGATGCTCACGCCGTCGTCGCCGATCGCGACCTTCGGGGTGATGACCGTGGTCCCCTCCCCAACGGAGATGTTGGCCGTCGCGAGGGCGGTCGCGGTGCCCAGTCCCCATCCAACCATGAAGTTGTTGACGTCAATGGTGGAATTCTTGAACACTATGTCCAGAGAGACATTCGCAACGTCTCCCATGCCAAGCGTGGTGCAGACGATGTTCGCGCCGGTGTACGTTCCGCTCTGGCGCATCTTGATGATTTCGCCGGACTTCGCACCAGCGACCGTCAAGCCGGACGTTTGCGCGCTACCGTTGAGGAACATGGTGCCGCCGGTGGCGCGAATGGGGCCGTTTATGGCACCCGTGTAGATGGCGGAACCGCCAGTGTGCGTGAGCGTGGCGCCGTCCTTGATCGTGATTGCGCCGCTCATCGTGGGCGTGCCGCTTCCGCCGTTGAAGGTGTTCGCGCCCGACTCCGCCACCACCGGCGTTCCGTCGAACGTGGCTCCGTAGAAGATGATGTTGCCGTCGGCCAGATGGATGCCGTCCGCGATGTTGCGTGTGCCGGTTCCCTCCACCTGCACCTTGCCGCCGTCGACGATGTAGAGCGAGCCGAGCGTCACGTCGGCGTACACGATGCCGAACGACGATGTGTTCCTCACCGTGAGACGGCTGCCGGGACCGTAGATGCTGCCGCTGTTGCGGGCGTAGCCGATCGCGGCGGCCTTGTTGCCGCGCACGTCGAAGCGCGCCGTGCCGCCGACCGACGTATCGCCCTCAAGCACGAGATTGGCGATGGGGTCGTAGGCGCTGAACCTGTTGTTGACGATGGCGCCCTGCCCGCCGTAGCCGTCGCCTGCCGCGGTGATGAGCTTGTTGCGCGTCACCATGTTGCGGTTGGTGTGGAACGGGGTGCCGTCCACGTTGAAGTTGATGTCCAGCGTAGCGCCGTTCGCCACAATCAGCGGCGAGGAGTCCGCCGCGCTGCCGAGAGCATCGTCGTGGAGGTCTTCGCCGATCCTGAACACGCCGTTCGAGACTATGATCGGCTGCGTGTCGAGTCCGCCCGTCGAGTTGAACGTGAACGTGCCTTCGCCCTTCTTCACGATCGTGCCGGGACCGCCGAGCTTGCCCGCGCCGTTAAGCGTCACGTCGCCGTCCGTCTCGATCGTGACGTTGTTCGCCACCACATCCGCCGGCAGTGCTATCGTTCCCGTTCTTGAGATCGTCGCGTTCGCGTAGGGCGAGAACGCCACCTGCTCGTTCTGCGGGTTCAGCCAGGCGGCGACGGCGATGGACCACGTTGGGTCGCTCACTGGGTTCCAGACAAGATCCACCGCCGCGTCTCCGCCGGAGGTGGACGTGAAGTACAGGAATCCGTCGGAGACGGAGAACGCGCCATCCACGCCGGCCGGAACGACAGCCGTGAACTTCACCTCGTCGCCCGCCTTGACGCCGCCGAGAACGGGATTCGCGATGCCGTTCACGAACGTGAAGCCGGTCATGTCCACAAGGACCGTGCCACTGCCCGGCAGCCTCACGCCGCCGCCCGCCTCGAAGTAGGTGTTCTGCACGGGCCTCAGAGTGGCGCCTGCCGCGAGTTTGAGCGAGGAGGAAGAACCCACCGGCACATCAATTGCCAGCGTTCCGCCGGCGTTGACCGCTATCGGGTAGGCGTGGGTAAGCGCGGCGTCAGAGAACACCAGCGTGGCGCCGTCGTTCACCGTCGTAAGGCCATAGCCAAGCGCGCCCACCATCTTCACCGTCGTGAGGCCGGCGTTCAGGATCGTGCCGCCGGTGTGCTGCTTCTGGCGGCTCTGCATGATCATCTCGCCTTCGCCGTTCTTGATGAGCACGGAGGCGTTGTTGTTGACGTAGGAGTCGAAGACGACGGTGTGCCCGGCCGTGTCGAGCGTGAACGTGTAGCCGTTCATGTTGAGGCCCCAGTCGCCCTCCTTCGGGCCATCCTCCGCGACGGGCTGGTAGATCGTGAAGTCGTCCTTCGCCGTCAGCTTCGCGTCAACGCAGAGAACGAACGCGTAGTCCTTGCGGTACATTCCGAATCCGCCGGCGCCGACGACCATGTTGGTGGTGTAGATGTTGATGTTTCCGTAGCCCGTTACGCTCTTGTAGATGCCGCGCGCCTCAACGGTGCCCACATTGTCCTGCCCGTAGTAGCCGAAATCACACGGCGTGCGCACTCCGCCCGTGGTGATGTCGCCGATCGAGACGAGGTTGCCGCCGTTCAGGAAGAAGACGAGCTTGCCTGCCACGTCGACCGAATCGAACGTGGCAACCGCGCCGTCGTCGATGCGCAGCACGGGATTTGTGTTGTCGTACGTCACGCCGGAGAGGATCCTGCCGGTCAAGGTGGAGCCTGCCGTGAGCACGAAGGGCTTTCCGCTGGGCTGCACCGGAATCGTCCAGTCCGCGGTGAAGGTGATGTTGCCCCTGAGCTCGTGCGAGGGCATGTTGGCCTCGGTGAGCGAATCGTCGGGAACGGTCGCCGTGGCGCCGCCCGCGAAGTTCGGCGCGGTCGCCGCGTTCAGCACGTTGTACGTGCCGATAAACGCAACCGGGCAGTCAAACGTCACAAGCGCGCCAGAGGAGGTTACGATCTTCGTGACCGAAAGAGGCGACGTGCCCGTCACGGTTACGGGCGCGTCGTTCTCGAAGCGGATCGTATCGGAAGTTCCCGGCGCCGCGGTTGCGGCCGCGCCGCCGACGAGCCAGTTGTCCGCCGTCGCCCAGTCGCCGTTCGCGCCGCCGTTCCACACGTAGTCCGTGGCCGCAGCAGAGTCGGCCAGCATCAAGGCGCCGCCCTTCACCGTGAGCGTGCCGCCCGCGTAGGAGAAGTGTGAGAGGTCCGCGGCGTTCACGCCCGTGAGGAACGTGAACGGAGCGACGATGCCTTCTGGCGCGGTCACCGTCACCGCGTCGCCTGCGGTTGCGAACTCGACCGTCGCCGCGTTCCACGGGGCGCCGCCGTTCGCAAGCGTCACGCCGTTCGCCAGCTGGACGGTGCCTTCGCCGACGATGCGATTGGTGAACGACACGCCTGGGGCGATCTTCAGCACCGTTCCCTCGGCCAACTGCACCGGCGCACTGCCGAGCTGCCCGGCGGCCTCGACGCGCAGAAGGCCTTCGTCGACGAATGTGCCGGCGGTCAGCGCGGGCAGAGTGCCGTAGTTCTTGATGTAGTCGGAAACGCCCATGAATGTGTCGGTCATGACGAGCGTTCCCGCGCCGGTCTTGCGCAGGGATCCTTCGCCCGCGATGCCGATGCCGCACGTAACGATGATGCCTTCGGGAACGTTTACCGTGAGCGTTACGTGGGTGTTGAAGTTGATGCCCCAGTCGGAATGGTTGGACGCCAACTGCAGGCCCAGAAAGTTGAAGTCCGCCGTGGCGGTGAGCGTCGTGTCGACCATAAACCTCCAATAGTAGTCCTGCACCAGTGCGCCCATGCCGCCCGAGCCGACGACGAGGTTGGGGATGTACGAGCCGGCGATGGAGTGGCCGCTCTTCGCGATGCGGTTCGCCTTGAGCGTGCCGACGTTGCCCCTGCGGCCGAAGTGCGATTCGTTGGAAGAGGACGAGTTGTACGTCTGCACTATCATCTCGCCGCTAACTTCCAGGTAGCCGTCGATGTCGATGTCGCCGATGTCCCAGCCGTTCGTGACGCACGAGAAGTACGCGCTGGCGCCCTCGTCGAGTCTGAAGAAGGATCGGTGGCTTGTCTGCAGGCCTGTGAGAAGCTGTCCATGCACAGTCGAACCGGCTGGGACAGTCCACGGGCGGTCGGCATCCGTTCCGCAAAGCGCCGCCGTCCAGTCCTCCGTGAACGTGAAGTCGCCCTGCAGCGTGCGACTCAGTTCCGAGCCGGCGATGGTGCGCAGCGTCGCATCCGGGTACTTGGCGGTCACGCCGCCAGGGAACTTCACCGCGCCATGGCTGTTTTGCATCGCGAAATACGTGCCGAGGAATGCCACCGGGCAATTGAACGTGGAATCCGCCATGGAATCGCTTATGATTCCGCGCTCAATCGTGACGGTACGCGAGCCGGTGAAAGTCACGGTTCCGTTCCCCGCAAACTGGATGCCGTCAACCATGACGTTGGAGTCGATGACAACGTCCGCCGCCTTGTCAAATACGAGATAGTCGGTGCTGTTGAACTGCTGCGTGCTGCCGGGCCTGCCGCCCCAGTTGCCTGCGTCGGAGACGCTCGACGTCTGGCCGCCGCCAGTCCACGTGTACTTGACGATCTTGCGCACGCTGACCGAGTCGATCGCCGTTGCGACGTCACCCGAAGCCATCAGCGCCTCGAAAATCAAGGAATATGAACCGGCGGCGTATATCTCCACGTCCCTGTACCAATACTGGAGCGACGTGTCGGTGGTGGATATGGTGTCGAGCTTCTTGTTGTCGAACCACACATTTACACTCTGCCCGGTGTGGCCTGGACGAGCCGCCCACTTGAAGGAGATGCGGTATGTGCCTGGTTCGTCGACGACCAACGTCTGCGAAGCAGAAGCGGTGTAGTCCACATACGACTGAAGGAACAGCGCAAATCTGCCGACGTCCAGCTTGTTGTTCATCCATGTGCCATCGGGCTTTGCGATGCCGCCGTGCACCGTAACGTCCCAGCCCGGGCTGCTGTATCCGTCCTTGCCCGCATACGAGCCCCACGTCTGGTCAGTCGCGCTGCAATCCTCGAAGTCACCGTTCTGCACGACCTCCGTTCCCGCAGCGCACACATACGCCATCAGCGACGCTGTGGCTACGGCGGCACATTCCGCAATTTCCTTGAATGATCTCATAGCAATCTCCTCCTTAAACTTACACTCGGACGTCGTCCAGATTCCATCCGTCCCGATACGGACGCACACGCAGTAGCTTGTTCGCCTCTTCGTCGTTCGTATAGCGCACCGACTTCATGTCGAACGCGAGCTTCTTCCCTCGCATGATCGAGTGCATCGCCATCTGCGAGATGACGTCCGAATGCCAGCCCTTCTCCACCTGCGTCATCACGCACTCCTTACGTCCCTCGGCAATTGCGGAGACGAAGTCGGCGATCACACCACCCTTGTAGTGCGGCAGCGTGATCGGCATCTTGCCGGGCTTGAGCGCGGTCTTGGCGATGTCGGGAATTGAGGTCTTGAAGCCTCGGTCTTCGCCCTGCGCCCAGCCTTTTGTGCCAACGAACCTTAGGCCGTGCTCAAGTCCGTAGCGGTTGGTGGCATTGTCCACGAACTTGATGCGCAAGCCGTCGTCATAGGTCAAACCAACATCCCACGCCACCACGGTGTCAGTAAGGCTGGAACCTGGATAGAGGAACGTGCCGAACCCGTTCACCTCTACCGGCATCTTGTCCTCGCGCCGCAGTCCAAACTGGGCAAGGTCCAAGTAGTGGCAGCCCCAGCACTGCAGCATTCCATTCGGAGAGTACTGGCTGACGAACTCCATTGGCCAGATGGAGAGCTTCTTCTCGTTGAACGGCGTGACCTCACAGGGGCCGCACCATCGGTTCCAGTCCATCCAATCTGGAACAGGCTGCTCGGGCATGTGATCCCAGTGCCTGTTGCCCACCGTGGAGCAGATCACCTCCTTGATCTCGCCAAGCTCTCCATTGAGCGCGAGCTCTGCCGCCCAGCGGAAGTTAAGGTCGCAGCGGCGCTGGAAGCCCACCTGGAACACCACGCCCTTCTTCTTCACGGCCTCGACGATCAACCTGCCTTCCTCCACGCTCGGCGCGAACGGCTTCTCCATGAAGACGTGCTTGCCGTTCTTGACGGCGAGAAGCGTGATGTAGGGATGCCAGTGCAGGTTGGTTATCACCGCCACGGCGTCCACGTCGGGCGCAGTGCATACTTCGCGGAAGTCGCTCACGGCGCGCACGCCGTGGTTCTTGCCGTATGTACGCTCCACGAGCTTAGTGGCCCAGCCGGACGTAAGGCGGCGGCGGTTGCAGTCCGCCATCGCCACAAGACGTATCTTCGGATTGCCAAGAAACGCCGGCACATCGCCGCCGGCGCGCGCCCCCAGGCCAACCACGCCCAGCGCGATCTTGTTCGAGGGCGCGTCCTTGCCCAACACCGACGCCGGCACCACCACTGGCGCCACGCCTGCTGCAAGCACGCCGCCGAGAAAACCTCTTCTGCCCATCTCGGCGTTACATCGCGAATGGGCGGCCTTATCTGTCATATCCATTGTTTCTCCTCTTTGACAAAAAACGACCTTACAAACTAGGTACACAAAATATTACCATATTTTTACTTCAATCCGCAAGCCGAAACCAACGTATTGTAAGCTACAACTACGCTCCAATGCCCGTCAGGGCGAGGGACGTGAACAGTAAGCGCGGTTAGCTTCCCCGTCAGTGCGACATTTTTGCTTCGCCAGTCACCCGCGTCATCGCACGGATTTCATTCAAGGAGTTCAGCGGCCGTGGCGAATTCCGCGCGCTTCTTCGTGTAGTAGCTCCAGAAGGCGCGCTCCTCCTCGCTCCACACGGCCCCCTCCTCGTAGTCGCCGCAGAACGGAACGCCGAGATCGACCCAACACGCGAGCGTGCGCTTCTCCGCATCGGTGATTCCCTTGGCGTGTCCCTTGTCGAGACGCTCCGTGAAGAGACGGCTTATGCGCGAGCCATGCGTGAGCGGCGGAAGGAGCGTCGGCTCGGACGCTGAGCTGATCCAGTTCACGTATCCGTTCTTCGCGTATGGGTCCCCCACCCAACGTCCGTTCTTGTCGCGGAAGTTGCCGTTCAGAAATTTCGGTTCCAGCTGATGCGGTATGACGAGGTGGTTGAACGGCGGCGAGACGTGACGCGCCTGCGTGAGCGTCAGGTACGCGCGCGACCAGTTGCGGCACGAAAACATGTCTCGCACCGGCATGCCCGTGAGGTCGGGGATTCCCGCGTTGCTGTGCGGACTGTGGCAGCGGACGCATCGCCGCTCGAGAATCGGCTGGACGTCCTTCGCGAAGCTGAATCCGCGCTTCGGGAGCTTCACCTCGGCGATCGCATCCAGCGCGGCGGCCTTCGCGGCCCTGAAATCCGGCGCGACGTTCGCCGGCTCGTGACAGCCCACGCAGCTCGCCGTCTCGCCTGGCTGCAGAACAGTCCAGCTCCGCATCGTCTGCACCATGCGTCCGTTTTCGTCGAGCAGCTGGAAGAAGATCGGCGCCCGCACTGGCGCCCGGAACGCGACAGAGCCATCCTCCGCCACGGGCACCTCGCCGAGGACGCGCTTGACGTCCCATGTGCCATTGCCGAGCGCCGGCGGCGTGGACGAAACGCCCCCGCCTCCTGGGCCGCCGTTGCTGTTGAAGCCAACTCCCGCCTGACGGTATTGAAGCGACACCACTCGCAGCGACTTGACGGTTCCCCGCGCGACGCCCTTCATCGCCTCGCCGGCGTACACGTCCTGCACCGCCACCATTCCGGTCTTCAGCTTCTCGTCCGGGCGTACGGACGCCACCTTCGGCAGCGTCCGCGCGCGCACAGGCACAGGCCGACCGCACGGGGACTTGCCTGCCTGCGCAACGAGAAGCTCCCGCGCCCCGTCGACGTCCGTCCAGTACAGCGCGAACGGCGCCCTGTGGTCGATGTACTGCAGGCGCCCCCGCGCATCGCGCCTCCATCCCTGCGGGAGATACGAGAGGACGACGTTCCGTTCGTCAACCGGGTACGGATACATCGCGAGGCGTCCATTCTGTCCGTCTACGTCTACGCCCTTGCGCGCCTTCGCGCGGCGTAGGGGCGCAAGTTGCCATGCGCCGTCCGCCTCCTCGCGTCCCTCGCGCGGGTCGAACCGCATCAGCTCGCCCGGCTGTAGCGTGTGGTGTCCAGTGCAGACGCCGAAGAAGAGCTGGCTTCCCGGCACGGCGCGCGCGTGGAGGAGCGAGGTCG
>JAEEGF010965892.1_pt1 | contig 11628 bp, 10 predicted proteins | sample 9134171 | NCBI WGS metagenome assembly JAEEGF01 (sample SAMN16246542, study PRJNA631951) | gut metagenome | biome: gut microbiome; feature: rumen; material: AP-attached | host: Bos | place: Iran: Karaj | collected 2018-10 | reverse complement strand
TTGTGGGTTTATAAAAAAGACCGACACATTAGATCCTTCCGTATACAGTATCAAGATAACATCCATTGTTCCTAAGTCATACGGTCTTTATGGTCACAATAATGAAACAAGCATTTCTGAAAGGGAAAAGGCTGCAAAAAATAATCCTAATCCTATATACAATGCCTTCGCAGAGCCAAAAGAAGCCATCCTTGACACTGCCAGCAGCACCCATTATGGGCTGTTTGCTGACAGGAGAGCCGGATTTGTCCCAAAGCCCGAACAATTCGGAAAAACGACCGATAAAATAGTTATGCTTTGGGTTAGAGAAGATGATGTAGTAAAGGAGTCAAATTACAGATTCGAATATGCCACCATGACACTTACGCCTATCAACGAGCCATGTAATTGTTCAGACAACGGGGCCGGCTCTGATGAATATCTGTTGTATATAGAACCGGAAAACAGCAGTGAGAATTATGCCCCTTATACGCCAGACATATACAGATATACATATGAGAGTGTTCCCAAACCCGCCCACCTGCAGAAGTTCAGAGAGGTAGTAACATACAATACGCCCAACTATTTGTCGGACGAAGAACTGCAATACTTCACCCTCAAATACGCTCAGGAGAACTTTTCGGAAACAATGACCGAAGTCGATGCTGCCAGGGCCATCAACAACATTGAACATTATGTGATGTCACACAACATAGAAGAAAATGAAAAGAATTTCGGAACTGGCTACCACTATACTGTGCCAATGATGGATCGCACAGAGGCAACCATGAGCCTAGCAAAGCAGATGGATAAGTTCACCTGGGGCGGAGACTTCAGAAATGGGTACCCCTACTTTGATGTCAAAGAATTTTCAGCAACAGAATGTCGCATACTCGTGTCCTGTATCCAAAAAGCTGCGCCCAGCGGGGAAAGCTATTTTCTGGCACTGGATGCCAAGTTAAGATATCTGCTCCGCGATGACCTTTTCTCCATGGAAAAGCGTAATGAATACTTAAGAAATGACGTTGAAAACTATCTCGCCCGACTTCGTAGCCATGCCATAAGTAAAAAGAGCATGATGGACTATGCAAACACCTTATCTGACGAGCAAAAGATTGCCGAGTTCACTTCAGGTGACGATCTTCCGATCGGTACCGAAGAGCAACGTAAAAACTTTCAGGAATTCATTGACGAGGATGCAAAAGTGGACTTCTACCCTCATTACAGGTATGGTATCGACGCCCCATCGTTTACCGACACTGTCACACCTCATAAAAAGGATCCGTTAGCTTTCCTATACAGAAGATTACCCTATAAGATGATCACTATAAAGTATGACTCAAAGCAAAAGTGCCTCGTATATTCAGAAAGTACGCAGTTTTATTATAATTCAATGAGACCTGTACTATCGGCAAAGTACGACAGAGAAACGATCGAACGCACAAGGAATCCTTTCTTTTATTACCAAACTGTAGAGCTTCCGAAGAATTTTGAGGAAGTCACCGGGCATACCAGCACCGTTCTGAACCGATTTGTTTTCTTTGAATTTATGAAAGAAACAACTGAGTTCACATTTTGGTTTTATGACAAATATCTGCGCAGTACAAATCAGCCTAAAGGTAAGGATATCCCGGAAGCTCAGCTGGAAGAAGAATATCGTAACTTCAAGAAGCTCCCCAAGGGCGCACCCTTTGACAAAGATCTGTATTACGAAGTATTCAAGGAAGATCGCATAAGAAGAGAAAACTACGACAACTATAGCGCGGCAGCTTCCAAGTTATTGGGGTATGGCGAAAATTATGAGTTTATGCTTTGCGGGGATTTTTCTGATAGCGGTCCCTTCGGAGCTTTTCCTAAATGGGTTAAAAAGATCCCTCATGATTTGCAAGATCAATTCTTTGCGAAGAGAAAAGAATCCGGCCTCGATTCATTTGACAAATTTTACGATGGTTATCTAGAGCTCATAAAGATACAGGACGAATACGTGAAGGAGTTCAAAGAATTTGATACAAAGTACGGAATGATCGACTATGTTTCCTTTATAGCAAATCTCAAAAGACCTGCATATGAAAGATTGATAGAATGTCTGGAACAGGCAGAAAATTAACAAAAAAAGATCCCACTCTCGAATACGGTCAGGATACCCTCTCACGCAAAACAGGGAGGGTATCCTTTTTTAACCAAAAAAGTCGATTTACTTTTCTATATATAAGTATATAAATTATTTATTTGTAACAACAACGTAAATTGTTTTGTTTATTTAGGATCAGTGAAAGTGCTGCAAATAAAGCATTTCGAGCCCCTAAATCGACATAAATGGTTAACAATCCATATGCACAGGTACCTTCACTCTACTTTATGGGTTAGGGAAATCAATATCTTAGGTTATTCCGAACACCAAAAATGTAGAAAAAGCATTTTTATTCGACTTTTTTGGTTGTTCTCGGCGATGGGATTACAACGTTTTGCCAGAAAAGCCCTTTTCTTTAAACATGGGGCTAAATGGCAATAATGAGTAATGCCTCTACTATTTTGGTGCGTTCATTCTACATTTTTGGTTGTTCCAAACACCAAAAATGTAGATTCATTTACGCAAAATGCCCAAAAGCCGATTCTGAAGGTGGCTAAATACAAGGGTTTCAAAGAGGCAGTAGGCGATAACCAAAAATATAGATTCAAGCAAAAAATCTACATTTCTGGTTGTTCCGAACACCAAAAATGTAGATTCATTTACGCAAAATACCCCAAAGCCGATGCTGAAAGTGGCTAAATACAAGGGTTTCAAAGAGGCGGTAGACGGTAACCAAAAATATCGATTTTGTCAGAGGTCTACGCCTTGGCGCTATTGAGCCATCAGCATTCACATGGCAAAATATAGGAGCTTTCTGGCAAAACGTTGTAATTTCTTCTTGCAATTTCTACATAAATGGTTTACTCTGATATAAAAAGGTAAACCAAAGAGGTTGATTTTCGACACAAATGGTTTACTCTGATATAAAAAGTAAGCCAAAGAGGTTGATTTTCGACATAAATGGTTTACGTTTGCCTAAGAAAAAACCAAAAAAGTTGATTGAAGACGAAAATGGTTAGTAAGGAGCTAGGATGCCAAAGGACGATAATATTCCGTTAGAGAACCGATCATATGTTAAGAGCAACGACTTGATCAGATATGGCAAATACCGCAGCAGTAATCTCGAAAACAAAATCTGTAGCTTAGCCTTGGCCAGATTGCAAGAGAATCCGGAAAATTCTGATTTAGAGGTGAGGCTCTACCCGGGAGAATTGTCAAGGTTGGTCTCTGACAAGCAGCACATCTACCGAGATCTAAAAGAATTATCAAAATCAATGACCGGCCACACTATGATTCTTGAGGACGGGAAAGGAAATTTCGAAGCATTTTCCGTGATACCGGCGTGTTCGTACCGTGACTCGGTATTCACGGTCAAGTTCAATTCGTGCTTGCGATCCCACCTTCTAAACATGAACACAACATTCACCAAGATAGACCTGTCAACCGCCTTATCCCTGTCAAGAACGTCGTCTTATAAAATATACGAGCTTCTTAAACGAGACCTGTATCGTTCCCGTCCAACAGTAAACAAAGGCTGTGTTGACGTCGAATATGATCTATTTGAATTTAGGTTTCTGATTGGCTCGTGCAATATTGACTCTCCTTACGTTCAAAACCGAATTAAAACTATGAGTGTTGTGGACTGGGAAGAATTGTACCATGTTTTGGAAAAAAACGGCTCAAAAGCCGATATTAAGTTTAAGACAACTGACAGGCTTCAAAATCAGTGTATCAAACTTGCACAGGAGGAGCTTTTTCAAAAAAGCGACATAAAGTTTGAATACGAGCTTATTCGAATAGGGAAATCATACAAAAGAATACGTTTTCATATATATCCCAACAAGCCATCAAACAACAGCGGATCCGAAGAAAGAAAAAGATACCTCGAACAGATGAGCGGTGAATACCAGATGGAAATTCCCAGAGACATGACCACCGTTACGCAAAAGTTATACGATAAGTATGTTGGCCATAATAAAATTGCAAAAGAAGACATGGATTATTTTATCAGGATCGCAGAAGATCCCCTGGAAGTAGCAGCCGCGATTGAGTACACAGATAAACAGGGATATGTAGCTAACTATATCGGCTACATAGTTAGTGTCATTAAGAACAAGTATTACATGGATGATCCAACGAATGTCTATAAGGGCTCACATAGCGAAGCGGTTGCCTATAATGAGATACAGGAAAAAAGTCATTCAAACGAGACAAAAAAGGCGGTATGGGAAAACATAAAGAAACAAAAAGACTTCGAGTATTTTCTTGCATACGAGGAAAAAGAAGAAGATTTGTCTTTTATTGAACTGGATGAGTTGATGCCCTTGGATGATTCATGTAAAAAATATGTGGAATGGAGGCTGAAAAAATTTCCTGAAAGAACACCCTGGCACATTCAAACCGACGACTGACAAAAACACGTTCCGTCGTTAATTACAAAAGCGCCCTCTCCTAATTTGTGGATTCAGGGCGCTTTTTCTTCCTGTTGAACATGAGTGGTGAGGCCGTCTTTGGGATTGTTGTAAGTACCCATTTGCTGACAGGTAGTGCAGGTTTTGTCCCAGCCAAACTTCTTGCACCAGGAACTGGTTCTGAAAAGTTTTCTGCAGCAAAAAAAGTTGCAGATCTTGCAGAACCTAGTCGAAGTGGAGAATTTTGTCAGATATCCTTTTTCACAGCAGCACGGCTCACCATATTTGTTTTTGGGATTGAACGGTACGAGAACTCCGGGCGACCCATCTAAGTTTTTCTTCACGGGCATATCTCCTACGATTCTTTAATAGACACGTTTATTGTAGCACAAAAAAAAAGAAAAATACAATGCATAGCAGGATATGGGATAGCGTCAAGTTTTATTCGGAAAAGGAGCTGAGAATAGTCTCCAAAGAAAAAAAAGAGTAGATTTTTTTGAACCAACCAAATAATACTATATTTGAGTTCTATCGGCAAGATATATATGATCTTATGACAAAAAAATAACCTCATTTCTGAGGCTATTTTTCGTCATACGTTTTTAAGCAATCCTTTTGAAGTTTTCAATACGACTCAAGGCAGTTTCACGGTCAAGATTGTATTGTTGCTTCAATGCTTGTATAATTTGCTCTGTTGTTGCATTAAACATCAAAGCGGTTCTGATTGTTGCATCAATCGATTCATCTTTTGAATACTCCTTAGCGTAGTCATCCATAATTTTACACATGCTCTTTCTGCCTCCTTCCGTATCCTTTAAATAATCAATAGCTTCTTTAAACCAAGGGAATTTATCATTAGTCACTCTGGTCTGATTAAAACATTCCATAAGATCTGCCAAATCGGATCCGTCATGAACCTTTGTGTTGATAAATATCTCATGTAATCCATCATCTATAACATCTTTAGTCTCCCGTATTGTTTTCTCAATATGGTAAGCTGTAAGTCCTTTGTCGAAGACGTCGAATTTAGAGATGTAAACAACATATACTTCCGGTATTTCTGAGAAGTGGTCCCCGGTTTCGGAATCTTTAACAGTAATCATTGAAGCATTATACCTGACTCGTCTGATATGATCATCGTTATCAGAACGTTGCACCTCGATGTTACACTTGACCCCATTTCCAAGAGTACATAACGCATCAAGTCTGACAGATCTGCCATAAAGATTTTTAAGATCTGACTGAACAATGACGCTTTCGACAACAAGTTTATCGTCGTCTAAAATGATTCTTAGAAGTTCCTCATCAAAGTGTGGATCACTTGCTAAAGCTTCAAAGAACACATCGTCAATAGGATGTAACTCTTGGATCTTTTTGATTTTTTCTTCATTTTGCATTTCTTTTGATCCTTTCTTCTGTTTAATAGCCTTTTTAGTTTCTATATCAACAGGGAAAGGCCTCCGGCACCCATCCCTGATTATTTTCCAGGGATGTGCCCTATTAAATTGTACGTATGACATAATCTCCGTGTCTTAGGTGAATTGAACTGTGGTATTTTAACATCTTTTGTTATATAACCAAAGTTTTCGCATCTGTTAAGATGGAGATACCACATAAAGATCCATAACTCTCCCCGACCGTAACATCTACGGGAGTATCCTTTGACACATGTAAGGGAACAGTTTATAAGGAGCAATATGTGTCACACTGCCAGCCTAAAGTCCACACATTTCGGGATAAGGCCTTATATGCAGCGTGGGCAGCCGACTAAGGTCTGCCACGTGCCCGATTGCTAAGCTTGATACATTACATCAGCCGCTACGTGCGTTTTCTTTTATGCTAAATGATTATATAATGATTATACAATCTAAATCCGTCTGTTTCAACAGATTTTTGTCACTTTTTACCCCTTTTTACCATTTTGCCCTTTTGTGCACTTTTTCGTCAGCAATTTTGACCATCTCACCGGTACGTCGGGAAGTAATCCTTGGCCAAGCGTTTCACATACCCAGCATATCACAAACAAAGATTAGATTTTGCCGCGACGACGGGCCCCATGGCGATGCTCCCGTCGTCCGAATCTACGCTATGGCTACGATCTACGTATAAGGGTGATCAAGGAAAAAAGAGGATCAAAGCCCCCAGATCTGTTGCGCAAACCAGGCCTTTTTCTTGACCGAATCCGTAACGTAACAACTCATTGCTTCACGGTACTTCTCTATCATTTCCGCCGGTGTCTTTGTTGCTGTTTTCGCTATGCCGGCACTCAGTATTATCTCTTCCGCCCCAGCAACTAATGGCACCTCTTCAATGTTTTGGTGTCTTACCAGGTCAATCATTTTTCCTTGATTGTACTTATACGCTCTTAAGCGTGCCATCTGACCGGCGCCTTTTTTACTCCATCCCATCGGAAGGGTGCTCATCCTGCTTGCCAGGACGTGGCTTACATGACCTTCTGCACTACATCCGAGCACTGAATCCTGCGACACAAGTCTTGCTCTTGCTGCCGTTCAGTTGTTTTTTATGTAGTTTGCATGCTCATCTATGTTCTTAAGTTTGCTTTCTGATATAACGCTGAGCTTTACTTTCTCTACTACTTCGTCGAATTCATTTCTGCTTTTGTTACATATGCAGGAACGAAGTTGTCTTATAGCCTCATCCTGAGAATCATACAGATGTCCTGTCATTGCTGTTAAATGCTCGCTGATATGAAAACCGTCAAGCACTGCCACTGCGTTGTCTATTACTTTTGTTCCTGCTTTTATCCAGGCTCCACCATCGGAATTCAGATATATTTTCTTTATCTTGCTCGTATCATATGTGCATTCTATATATTCCCATACTTCCTTCCATAAGTCCTCGTTTCCCTTGCCTTCACATACCCTGCAAAAATAATGAGGATGAATCAAGCGATTCCGTTTGCTCTTTGGTGCCTCAGGTTCAACCCCTTCATACACATATATGAGCTTTGTTATCTGGCAGTTGTTTTTTCTGCCGTATTCGTTTAATTCCAGATCCCCCTTGCTTTCTTGGAACTGGAGCGGGGTATGGTCCTCATCTGCATCTATGTATAGATAATCCACTACCTTTCGTGGCCCTTCATAGTTGTACCTCGGGAATTCAAGATTATGCAGTATGTTCTTTACTGTCTGCTTACTTACGCTGGTCCCATCCGAAGCAGCTTCGCCGCCACGCCTGTATGATGTATCTACCGCTTCCTCAAGTATATTTGCTACCACATCCTCAGTCATTCGTGAATCGGGTGGCATCTGCATAACTTGATCCAACAAGCATACAGTTTTCTTCTCATTAACATTCATGAAGTAAGTCTTTCTATATTCCATCGTACCAAAGCTTGTGATCAACTGTTTGGTAGCGGTTGTAGATATACGCCAGTTTTTATGGACTTTTGCACTCGACCGCAGCTGCTCATCCATCATTTCCAACGTTTCTCGGATTATCGTATTCCCAAGTTTGTTTAAGCTTTCCTGTAATCCTCTGACGAATTCGTTAAGCTTACTTGGTTCTTTCAAAAAAATTTCTTGAAGATCTTCAAATCTGGGAATGCATTTTTCTGTAAAATAGGTTATACTTTGTTCCATAAAAAGGACTCCTTTATGCAGATTTTTGGTTTGGTCACTTTAAATCTACACATTTTGGAGTCCTTTTTCAACTCTATATCTTTGCGAATAAAATTTTACGCTAGCACCGGAAAAATAATGGCGAAATATGTGTTACTTTCGCAATGTATAACAAAAAAAGCATCGGACGAAAAGTTTTCGCGGACTTTTCCGATGCTTATCACTGTGATGCAAATCATCACTATTTTTGCTTGTGTAAAGATATTAACATCTTTTCTCGCCAAAAGCAAGTAAAAATTTAAACGGACATGGTCTTGCCAGCGAACAACTTGATTATCCATCTTGCTAACGTAGACAATCCTCTCACAATGAGCTCTCTAAAAATATTTAAAAAAACACCTACGGCAATGCATGCAAGAATGATCTCGATACTCATAAGCAACCTCCTGCTCAAATAATCATACGTTTTAGATCTGAACTAATTGTAGCACAAAAAAAAATACAAAACAAGCAATGCAGTTGCCTTAATCAATTTTTTAGAAAAAAAACGGTTTCGAAAGTCCATGACTCTCAAAACCGCTTTTATTTCACAACGCCTTTAGCGCTGCATTCTCTTTGCGCCGCATTTGTCGCGTCTCCAATTTCTTAAATATATTACTCAATAATCCTTTTATCAAAGTTCTTAAAATATTAATTACAACTCCAAGTGCTATACATATAATAATCATTAATGTGTCCATACTCTTTTAATCTCCCATTTTTATTATTTTTTTCGCAATCTAACTTTTTTTATCATTAGGAGGAATGTCAGTACGAAACTTATTTATGTATTTCCTGTATAGCACACTTTCGGACTTCGCAGCATTGGCAAAGTGTGCTTTAAGCTTTTTGGACTTCAAGTGTTTTGCCAAATAGCAGTATATGCATAAACGTCTGCGGCACTTTTTAAAATCCTTGAGCATTGCTTTGCACTCAAGGATATCTTTAGGTATCTCCTCCGGGTGACGCTTGCTCAACTTGTTAGAGACTATGATGTTGAACATATCTCTTACAAAGCCGGCAAGTATATCGCCCACGAAGACCAAGATGACAACCTTTAATGAGGTTTCGCCATTCATTAAAAGTTCAAGTAGATCTTTAAACATATTCCCACCTCCTTTGTGGACGAGAGGAGTGACCCCTCTCCGTTTAAAGAAAGAGGCCCCCATGGTGCCTCGGTTAATAGTTACCGGGCACCACGCCCAACAGTTTCATGGGAACTGTGTGTTCAGTTATCGGCAGCTATGCCAATATCCTGAACAATATTTCTGCGTCTTCTCCGAACCGCTGCCGGATCTCCTCATCAGAGATGTCCGTCGCCTGCGCCCGGAATTGACGTAAAAACTTTTTGTTGTATGTCCACTGCTCGATAGCAAGCTGGATCACATTGTCGCGATCCACCATACGTTCCTCGCAGTATTTGGCCGACATCTCTTTAAGCTCTTTGTTGAGCCTTATAAGAGTTTCGGCACAGATAAAAAACTTTTCTTCTGGAACAGCCTCCAAAGAATATCTGTTTGAAAATTCGGCTTTAGCCCGTTCCTTTGTGTCAGGCAGGCCGAGTGATTTAACAATACTCATGCTGTCTTAACCCGAACATCGATCTCGGGCTTGACCTCCTTTCCTTTTTTCTTCTCTACCGACAAGATCCTGTCAGCGAGCTCCTGAGCTATAAATCCATAGAGTTTAAGACCCATCCCTCGAAGAACCATGGGCGCGCCTTCGCCCTCTTCGCTTTCCATATTTGACATAGAAGCGTAGGACAAAAAGAAGTCTCCGTCGGAAATTCCCGAGTCCTTAAATGAGCTGTCAGTATCCACAAGATAGAAGAGATTGCTCATTTTATTAACAACCTTTTCTAAAAGCGGTTTCTTTTCAGTGTCATTGGCCGCCTCTAAAGCAAGGCCTATTTTTTTTGAACGAACGTAATACAACTCGCTCAAAATAGCGTATTCTTCATCAGTATTTTTCTCGATGATCTTTTCGAGAATCTCTTCGTCACCACCGAAAACGGCGTTTAAAAGACGATCCGAATCGATATCGATGTCCTCGCCATCCATTTCTATTGTGCACGCACTATAGGGAGCTGTAAAGAGAACACCTGATTCGATAATCAAAGACGAAGGACTGTCCAGTAAGTCTTTGTCCTTTAGCCGGCATAAAAACGTTGAAAGAGCATCGTAATTGTTCTCTCCCCGGCAATCAAATTGGCATTCTTTAAAATCACCAACTCCGTCTAAGGATGTAAACTTCGCGATCAGGTTGTTGAGCTCTCCATTGTAACATACTTCTGTATAATTACAGAAGTCGTCATGATAGTAGTCTCGTTCCACTCCAATCGAGAACTCCGAATAGTCTTCCTCTCCGACAAGATCCAGTTCAGACCTGAGATCGTTGATCTCTTTTTCCGTAAGCGCAGGTATGTTTAAATTCAGATAGAGTGAATTAAACAGTTCTATCTTCCTTAAAATCATTCGGTACTCAACGGTGTGAAGAAGTCCATCAAAAACACCGTAATTGCTACTTCGGAGATCATTCATCAGCTCGCAGCCGGCCTGCTCTGCTTCTTCTGCAAGCTTGTAAAGATCTTCGAGCTCGTTTAGAGGTTTTTCATGTAAAGGGTTAGAATACTTCTTCACATGGCATCACCTCCTCTTCGGATGGCGCCCGCCCTGACCACGGTGCGAACCTTGTCATAACCGTGTAGGGGTCTTTAAGCGACGAACAATAGATCATGCCACCATCGTATATATTGTCATTCATGACGGTGTTCACGATCTTTGCAATCACCATGGCCATAAGACTGTTAGTGATCATATGCTGCGGCGCCGAGATGTTAACGGTATCGCAACCCAGCTCGTCAGCCCTGGGCGATCTGTCCGTAAGAACGTCGGGAAAATAATATCCCCTCGGAGGGGCTATATCTTTTCCGCTCGCCCTAACTGCCACACAAACCTCGCCTGCATCGAATTCATTTGCGGAATCAATATAAATGCAATCGTCCAGGCTATAAAAGTATTGATGCATGACTTGGCGGGCACGGTGATTGTCTACGCATCCGATCAGGATCGTAAGGTCCCCTTTTTCATGCGGGAGCTGCGACTTATCAATGAGATATTCGCTTATAAATTGGACATTGTTTAAGCCTACAGCTTGAACTTCATCGGCAAGGATCGCTGCTTTGGACTCGCCTACATCACAAGAACTGAAGCCTTGTCGTTCAAGATTTTTATCCTCAACGCTATCCCCGTCAATGAGCAGAACGTTCGTTGACGTCTTACGGAGCATCCTTGCAAGATACCCCATCGCCAGTGAGCCGGTACCTCCGCAGCCCACAACGATTATTTTACATTTCATAATAAATAGTCGGTCCCTATATTGCAGGGAGCCGACATCCTCCTTTCTTATATATTAAGGCTGGCTTTTGTGAGCCATTCCTTATATAAATTCTCGCCTCCTTCGTGACGGCAAGTGGAATAAAGTTCATCATCGTCCCCATCCTCTTCGAAGAGATCTTCAAGGTCGATGTATGCGAACATTTTCCCAA
>JAEEGF010909540.1_pt1 | contig 11628 bp, 10 predicted proteins | sample 9134171 | NCBI WGS metagenome assembly JAEEGF01 (sample SAMN16246542, study PRJNA631951) | gut metagenome | biome: gut microbiome; feature: rumen; material: AP-attached | host: Bos | place: Iran: Karaj | collected 2018-10 | reverse complement strand
TTATAATTCTATTTATATTCAGAGAAGACAGAACAGGGGCAACACCAGACTGGCTATAGCAGCGCTGGCTGTGATTTTCATCATTTGCTTTTTCATGGTGCTGCCCGTGAATGGGAAAGGTACCTATGGAAATGGCGTATCCGAGGAAACCTATCAGGCTTGGGAGAAGGCTTACCGCAGTGACGTGAAAGAGGTGCTGACGAAGAAAGGTCTTGATATGAGCGGCGTCACCATGACCAAAACCTACAGAGAAGACGGTGCCAGAGAGTACGAAGTGATGATTCATCATGACAGGTTTGCCAAAATGGGAACGGAAGAAAAACAGGAATTGGTGGAGGCTTTGCAGGCAGTACCTTTTCCGGAAAAGGAGAGCGATTTTACCTTTATCCTGCGTTGCGATTTAGCGGGAAAATCATTATAATAATCAAGGACGCAAAATCCGATTTAAGTAAGTGTACTATCGGAAGAAAGTGAGTATTATGATGACGAATATACCACAGCCAAATCAGATATATAAGCACTTTAAGGGGAACTATTATCGAGTGGTGACCATTGCTACTCACTCAGAGACCCGTGAGCAGCTTGTAATCTATCAGGCTCTTTATGGGGACGGGGGGATATATGCCCGTCCACTTTCTATGTTTACCAGTCCTGTGGATCATGTGAAGTATCCGGATGTGAAGCAGGAGCTTCGCTTCGAACCTGTGACAGACCCTGTGATTTTATCTGCAGAGGAAGCCGTGAAATTAGGAGATGCGCAGCAAAAGGCTGAGAAGCCTGTGGGTGCAAATCAGGGAAGCGGGCAGAGTGTGGCGACTGACAATCAGGCTGCGAAAGCAGACGCTTCCACAGAAGAGACTTGGACGGTACATCCTGCTGTGATGGAGTATTTGGATGCAGACACTTATGGTGAGAAGCTGCGTATTTTGTGCTCTGTCAGAGATGAGATTACGAAGCAGATGCTGGAGACCATGTCCATCGCCATTGATGTGCAGCTCAATGATGAGGATGACTTAGAGGCGCAATTCGAAGATTTGAAGTATTGCCTGTCGAATAAGGAGCAGTTTGAATGCACTCGCCTGAGATAGCAGAGAGATTACTTGACTGGTACCACGCAGGAAGACGAGTTTTGCCCTGGCGAGAAAGCAGAGATCCTTACCATATCTGGGTTTCGGAGATTATGCTGCAGCAGACCAGAGTAGAGGCGGTAAAGCCCTACTATGACAGATTTCTCAAGGCGCTTCCTACTATTGCAGACTTGGCAAAGGCAGAAGAAGAGTCCTTACTGAAACTTTGGGAAGGTCTGGGGTATTACAACAGAGTGCGGAATCTGCAGAAAGCAGCCTGCCTTATCATGGAGCAGTATGATGGTCAGATGCCGGCAGATTATGACGCACTTTTGAAACTTCCGGGAATTGGCAGTTATACGGCAGGAGCAGTGGCTTCCATCGCCTTTGGCATCAAAGCACCGGCGGTGGATGGCAATGTGATGCGAGTTTTTGCAAGAATAGATGCTGACCCGGAGGATATTTTGCTGCCTGCCCATAAGCGCAGAATAGAGGCAGAGCTTCTGGAGATTATGCCGGCTGATGCGCCCGGAGATTTGAACCAGGCTTTGATGGAATTAGGGGCTATGGTGTGTCTCCCAAATGGCGCGCCGAAGTGCGACACATGCCCGCTCCAGTCTCTGTGTCAGGCTTATGCGAAGAATACCATGACAGAGTATCCGGTGAAGAAGCCGAAGGCAAAGCGTACCATCGAAAAAATGACGGTATTTTTGCTGGAAAGCGAGAATCGCCTGGTGATACGCAAAAGGCCGGCGAAGGGATTACTGGCCGGCATGTATGAGTTCCCCCACCAAGAGGGATTTTTAAGCAAAAAAGAAGCTGTAGAATATGTGAGAAGCTTAGGGATTGAGCCTGTACAGGTGAAGCCTATAGCGGAAAGCAAGCATATTTTCACCCACAAAGAGTGGCATATGAAAGGTTTTTCTGTAAAAATCGATGAAATACGATTGGCAGAAGCCCTGGAAAATGATAGACTGACAGCGGAGTTTTTAATTGCCAAAGAGGAGATTGAGAAGAAGTATCCCATCCCCTCAGCTTTTCATGCATTTACGGAGTATCTCCAGATGCAGCAAGGCTCTGCGGCGCTTAAAAGCTAAGAGTTATGAGGAAGGAAAAAGAAAGGAAAGCCATTTTTACCAAATGAATGGCAACAATTGACTATGAAATTACTTACATTTGCGGTACCTTGTTATAATTCCGCAGCATATATGAAGAAGTGCATCGACTCACTTTTATACGGAGGAGAAGATGTAGAAATCATCATTGTAAATGATGGTTCCAGCGATGATACAGCAAAAATCGGTGAGGAATATGTAAAGCGCTATCCTACCATTTGTCGTCTCATTAATAAAGAAAACGGCGGACATGGTTCTGCTGTAAATAAGGGTATCGAAGAAGCTACCGGACTTTTCTTTAAGGTGGTTGACTCCGATGACTGGGTAAAGGAAAGCGCGTATAAAGAAATCCTGGATGTATTAAAGCAGTACGCTGGGGGAAGCAAAGTACTGGATATGCTGATCAGCAACTTTGTCTATGACAAGGTGGGTGAGGATAAGCATAAAGTAATGCGTTACAAGCATGCATTACCGGAGAATCAGCTTTTCACCTGGGATGATGTAAAGCATTTCCGCAAGGGACAGTACATCCTGATGCATTCCGTTATCTTCCGTACCAAGCTCCTTCGTGAGTGCGGTGTGAAGCTTCCGGAGCATACTTTCTATGTAGATAATATCTATGTATTCGAGCCTATGTTGGCAGTAGAGAATATGTATTATCTGGATGTGAATTTCTATCGTTATTTCATCGGTAGAGAGGATCAGTCCGTAAATGAGCAGATCATGATTTCCCGTATCGATCAGCAGATCAGGGTCAATAAAATCATGTATGACTTCTACGTAGATAACTGGAATAAGATAAAACTAAATAGCAAACGTCAAAAGTACATGTTCAATTACCTCGAAATCATTACTGTGATTTCCTCCATTTTGATGGCAATCTCCGGCACCGAAGAAAACCTTCAAAAACGTGCCGAGCTTTGGAAATATATCAAAGAACGTAACTACATGCTCTATAGAAAGCTTCGTTACGGATTCCTGGGCGGATATGTAAATCTGCCGGGTAAGGGTGGTAGAAAAATATCTGTGGACGGTTACAAAATCGTGCGTAGATTTTTCAATTTTAACTAAAAACACAGTACAGAGGAGGAGACAATGTACGCATTTGAAGAAGTGAAGAAAACAGATCCGGAAATCGCAGCAGCGATTGAAAAAGAGATGGAGAGACAAAACTCTCACATCGAGCTTATCGCATCGGAGAACTGGGTAAGCAAAGCAGTGATGGCAGCAATGGGCAGCCCCTTGACCAACAAATATGCAGAGGGCTATCCGGGCAAGCGCTATTATGGCGGTTGCCAGTGTGTAGATGAAGTAGAGAACCTGGCGATTGAAAGAGCGAAAAAGCTTTTTGGTTGTGATTATGTCAATGTACAGCCTCATTCCGGAGCGCAGGCCAATATGGCAGTATTCTTCGCTATCTTACAGCCGGGAGATACCTTTATGGGTATGAGCCTGGATCACGGCGGACATTTATCTCATGGATCACCGGTAAATTTCTCCGGCAAATATTTCCATTGTGTACCTTATGGTACCAATGATCAGGGTCTCATCGATTATGATGAGGTTCGTCGCATCGCTTTAGAGTGTAAGCCAAAGCTGATTGTAGCTGGTGCTTCCGCTTATGCACGTATCATCGACTTTAAGAAGTTTAGAGCCATCGCTGATGAAGTAGGGGCAGTTCTGATGGTAGATATCGCTCACATCGCCGGCCTTGTGGCAGCAGGACTTCATCCAAGCCCGGTAGGCATCGCTGATGTGGTGACTACCACTACCCACAAGACTCTTCGCGGACCTCGTGGCGGTATGATTATGTGCAATCAGGATGTGGCAGATAAGTACAACTTTAATAAAGCAATCTTCCCGGGAACCCAGGGCGGTCCATTGGAGCATGTAATCGCAGCTAAGGCAATCTGCTTCAAAGAAGCTTTGGACCCATCCTTTAAGGTATATCAGCAGGGCATCCTGGACAACTGCCAGGCACTTTGCAAAGGCTTGCAGGCAAGAGGCATCGACATCGTATCCGGTGGCACAGACAATCATCTGATGCTGATGGATTTAAGTAAGAAAGGCCTCACCGGCAAGGAAGTAGAAAAACTGTTGGATGATGCAAACATCACAGCAAATAAAAACACTATTCCAAATGATCCTCAGTCTCCATTTGTAACAAGCGGTATCAGACTTGGTACAGCAGCTGTTACCTCCAGAGGCCTGAAGGTAGAAGACATGGATCAGGTGGCAGAGGCCATCAGTCTTGTGGTAAATGGTGGACAAGAGAAGGTTTTAGAGGCACGAGCTATCGTGAAGACTCTTACCGATAAATATCCTTTAATCTAGGATAGCAGGAAGAACTAGGCGCAAAAGTCGTAGTTTGGAAAGGGAGAAGAAATGACTAATTTAGAACTTCAGAAAAAAGCAAACGAGGTTCGTAAAGGTATCATCACCTCTGTGCACAGCGCAAAGGCTGGTCATCCCGGCGGATCTCTCTCAGCAGCAGATCTCTTCACTTACCTATATTTTGAAGAGATGAATGTGGACCCAAAGAATCCAAAAGATCCTAATCGTGATCGTTTTGTATTATCCAAGGGTCATACAGCACCTGGCTATTATGCAGCTTTAGCTAACCGTGGATACTTCCCGGTTGAAGATTTGGTAACCCTTCGTCACATCGGTTCCTATCTGCAGGGACATCCTTGCATGCAGGAGACTCCGGGTGTCGATATGTCCTCCGGTTCTTTGGGACAGGGTATCTCCGCAGCTGTAGGTATGGCTATGGCAGGCAAGATGGATGGCAAATCCTACAGAGTATACACACTGCTTGGTGATGGTGAGATTCAGGAAGGCCAGGTATGGGAAGCTTCCATGTTTGCAGGAGCTCACAACTTAGATAACCTTGTAGTTGTAGTAGATAATAACGGCTTACAGATCGATGGTAATATCGAAGATGTATGTAGCCCATATCCTATCGATAAGAAGTTCGAAGCGTTCAACTTCCATGTAATCAATATCGATGCACATGATTTCGACCAGATTAGAAATGCTTTCACAGAAGCAAAGAACACCAAGGGACAGCCTACAGCTATCATCATGAAGTCTGTCAAAGGTAAAGGCGTATCCTTCATGGAGAACAATGCCGGATGGCATGGTAAAGCACCAAATGATGAAGAATTTGAAGTAGCAATGGCTGACCTGGCTAAAATCGACGAAGCATTGCAGAAAGAGGTGTAATCATGGCAGATAAAATTGCAACAAGAGAAAGCTACGGTAACGCATTAGTTGCTTGTGCTGAGAAATTCCCTAATTTAGTTGTTTTGGATGCTGACCTTGCAGGCGCTACCAAAACCGGTACTTTCAAAAAAGCATATCCTGATCGTTTCATCGATTGCGGTATTGCAGAATGCAACATGACCGGTATCGCTGCAGGTATGGCTACTTGCGGTAAGATTCCTTTCATGAGCTCCTTTGCAATGTTTGCAGCAGGACGTAACTTTGAGCAGGTACGTAACTCCATCGGCTATCCTCACCTGAATGTAAAAATCGGTGCTACACATGCCGGTATCACTGTAGGTGAAGATGGTGCTACCCACCAGTGTAATGAAGATATCGCTCTGATGAGAACTATCCCGGGTATGACAGTAATCGTACCTGCAGATGATGTAGAAGCAAAAGCTGCTGTAGAAGCTGCTCTTGCATACGAAGGACCTGTATACTTACGATTCGGTCGTATGGCAGTACCTGTAATCAACGATGCTGCTAATTACAAATTCGAAATCGGTAAAGGTATCACCCTCAAAGAAGGTAAAGATGTGACTATCGTAGCTACCGGTATCGAAGTAGCAGAAGCTATGGAAGCTGCTAAACTCTTAGAAGCAGACGGCATCAGCGCTGAAGTCATCAACATCCACACCATCAAGCCTTTAGATGCAGAACTCGTACGTGCATCCGCTAAGAAGACAGGCAAAGTGGTAACAGTAGAAGAGCACTCCGTAATCGGCGGTCTCGGCTCCGCAGTATGTGATGCTTTAGCAGAAGACGCTCTGGCTCCTGTACACAAAATCGGTGTACACGACAGATTCGGTGAATCCGGCCCTGCAGGCGAACTCCTGAAGAAATACGGCTTAGATGCTCAGGGTATCTACAAAGAAGTAAAAGAATTCTTGAAATAAGAATAAGAAATCCCGCCTGTCACCAGGCGGGATTTTTTTGTGCAATATTACATATTGCCATGAATCGAACAAATGTGCTAATATATAAATCGTGGCTCTGCCACAGAAAAGTACCCATGACAGGGTGGTAGCCTCCCGAGCTAATGCATTACATGTATAGAAGGGAGGTGGCGCCAATGACAGATTATGAGTTGATTATGATTATGCTGGGCATCCCAACGTTATTGTTTTCTTCTAATATTTTGCTTCTAGCGCTGCTGAACTTTCTCGATAAGAGAAACAACCGGCGAAAATAAAAATGCCTCTCCTGTCGGCGAACAGGAGAGGCGGTTCCGTTAGGAACTAAGTCTTAAACTGGGAGCATCCACTTTGGAGTGGGTGCTTTTCTTTTATTATAGTATCATGCTTTGCTTTCAATTTCAACTCGGAACATATTTACTTCAGCGGTAGCCAATACTTGTCCTGATTCTGTACGTACGAAAGCATGTACTACAGTCAAAGTTCTACCTCTGCGAACAACTTCGCTTTCGGCATAGACAGTGTCTTCGTCTGTTACATTTCGCATATAGTTTACATACACGTTCTGTGTTACGTAGTCATTGCCATCGGCTCTGGCGGTGATGCCGGCCACGCAGTCCAGCATGGTGTAGATGAGGCCACCGTGGAGCATACCATAGGGATTTTTGGATTCCGGTGTGATGGTAGCTTTCAGCAAGCTGTGGTCTAAAGATACCTCACAGATTTCGATGTGATTGTAGTCCATGAAAGGATTTTTTTGATAACTCTTTGGAAATAGTTTCTCGTTTGACATTCTGTTTACTTCCTTTTGCATTTCGAAATAAAATTTAGTTTATTGTGCAATATTCTTTTTAGAATTATAAAAATTGAAAAAAATTCATAAAAAAATTTTTCAACAGAATATTGTGTTCAGTTTTTACTTTAGCACAATGAATTGTAGAATGACAATTATAGATGAATTTTGTTCAACTATGGGCGCTTTACAAATATAATACAAGTGATAAAATGACCATACAGTGTAAAAGGTAGCCATTGGGGAATGGCATTTTTCTTATACGAAATTTAAGAAAAGGAGGTTTTTCGGAATGCCAAATTTAAAAAGATGTGTGGAACGTGTGGCGCTGAATGATGATCGTATTTTAAGTTTTGAAGTGGAAGGCAATAAAGCTTCCATCGTATTGACGAAAAACAATTCTACGACAAAAGGATTTGCTCGTTATTTCTTTGATGAGAATGGTGAGTTCACCTGGCAGAGCGATAGCAATCGCCCATACGTAGTAGCTTTCATTGGAAACGAGATTCGTAACGAAATCCGTTTCGATGTGCCTACACTGGATATGTAGTGAAGTATAATAAAACCTCCCTATCGGATTCCCGATAAGGAGGTTTTTTATTTTTTTTGCTGTTGGATAAAAACCATGGGTTCTCTATCGCAGCTATTATGCGTGAAAGAATGCCATTTCTTCTTCAAGTCCGCCTGATAAGGTGTCTAATTCAGATGCCTTGGTAGCAAGCTGATTTACTGTCTCGGATAGTTCTGTCATGGCAGATCTGGTCTCTTCAGAGCTTGCTGCGTTTTCTTCAGAGATAGCAGATAAGTTCTGGATGGTCTCTGCGAAAACGTGAGTCGCTTCTTTGGAATCGGAAGCATTCTTTACAATCTGAGAGGTGAGTTCCACCGATTCTCCAATGTTTTCAATTAATACATTTACATTCTCGATGGTACGACGGATGGTCAGCTGCTGATTCTGTACAGCTTCCTGTACCATATGCGCGGCATCCATGGTTTTGGTGGAGTCAGAGGTTAAGGTCTGCATCACTTCCTGGATGCCTTTGGCTGCGCTGGCAGACTGGTCTGCCAGGGTACGAATCTCGTTGGCTACCACAGAGAAGCCCTTGCCTGCATCTCCGGCTCTGGCTGCTTCGATAGAAGCATTTAAGGATAGCAGGTTGGTCTGAGCGGCGATAGAGTCGATAATCTGTACCGCTTCACTGATGGAAGCAACAGCGGTGTTGGTATTACCGATAAGCCCTACGATGTCGTCGATGGCATCGCTGGTGTCAGAAGAAGCACTTCTAAGCTCATTCAGCGCATCTGCACTGATTTCAGAGTTAGCCTGCATAGATTCTGACAAGTCGTTCATCTGATCTGTGCTTTCTCCAATCAGATCGATGGCATCGTTGATCCTTTCTACGTTAGATACTGCATCCTGCAGAGACTGTGCCTGATTCGTAGCGCCGATTGCTACCTGATCTACTGCGCTGGATACATTTTCAGCAGTGGTGGAGATAATCTGTCCTGCGCTGCTGAGAGAATCTGCAGAATCCTTTAAATTATCCGCGGTGGTGCTGGCATTGCCGATAACGCTCTTTAATTTATCTGCCATCCGTAAAAGGGAATGAGACATGGTACCTAATTCATCAGTACGTCTCATGGTTTTATCAGAAAGCTGAATAGATAGATTGCCTTCTGCAAGTACATTGACTGCATCTACATTGTCTTTAATCGCTTTTACGATTCGAAGCACGTAGATGACAGAAGCAATCATAGATAGCATCATAACCAGAAGTGATACAGCCACGGTGAGGTTGATTCTGGTATTGATGATGTGTGCGATTTCAGAGTTCTTTTTACCTACGAAAGCCATGCCTATAATCTGATTGTCGATTCTGACTGGCTCATAGGCTACGTAGTAGGATTCGCCCTTGATGTCGACTTTGGCGGATTCATAACTTTTTCCGTTTTTCAGTACTTCTGTGATAACTGCATCGCTTGCTTTTGTGCCGATAACTCCATCGATGCTTGATCTTTTTCTCGTGTCCCCTTCAAAGAATGTGTAATGAAATCCTGTGTCTTTGTGCATGTTGGTTTCTAGATTGTCAGAATTGGTGTTTTCAGATGCTTCTGAAAAAGCCAAAACCTGCGCGTAAGATTTACATGCTGCCTCCAGTCCTGCAATGACTTGCTCTTTGAGACTGGTGCTTAAGGTGTAAGCTGAAAATGCGGCAGTAACCGCAATTACTGAAATCAGCTGTGCTAGGATAATTCCGATCAAAGCTCCCCTTATTGAACTTTTTTTCGTTTTAATTGTCTTTGTTTCCTTTCTTGTTTCATTGATTTAGCTGGTTATCGGGAAGTGATAAAATCGGCACATAGAATACTATACAAGTATAGTTTCCAGAAGTCAATGAAAACTGCAAATTGGTACGACCAATCAAAGCGATGCGGGAAACAAAAGGCACAAAACTATTGGGCAGAAATGTCCACCATTATGACGGGGCGTATAGCACCGCCCGGTTTATTGACATAGCGTTCGGTCAGACTGATTTCGCCATCTACAGTAACGATGGGGGCAGTGATAGCCTTCTTGCCAAAGTCGCCTTTCAGCCACCACCAGGAGGAGCGGTAGCCCTTATTATCCCAGTTATTGGCTTTACTAAGGGTGTTGATGTTACAGCCTTGGGCGATAGCTACATCGGTCACGTGGAGTTCCCTATCCTTTGGCGTAGCGAAGAAGTTGGCAGCTTCTCCGGCAGTGAGAAGAGAGATACGATCTCCATTTTTCGGAAGTACTTTGGCCCATTCTTTTTCCGAAAACATGCCGGTGAACTCTTTGGAATTTAATCTGGTTCGCAAATCGCAGTTGCCCCAAGAGATCTCTTCGTGTTTTTGATGCATATAGTCGCAGGCAATGCCGTCTTTGGTGATGAGATAAACCTGCTTGGCATCAGCTCGTAGGACCAGCCATTCCACCCGTTCTTTTCCCGGTCTGGCACCATCTATATCAAAGTGTCCATAATACACGGTGTCTCCGGCTTTGCAACTGCGAAGCGTTTTCATTTCCGATTCGGCCTGAAGGTTCCCGTAGACAGACCGGCCTAGGAAGAAGAGAATCACTGCTACCACCAGGATTTTGACCAAACGGGTCAGTACTTTATTCCCCAAGGGTTTTATATGGATGTGCAAAAGGATCCATTGCACTTTTTGAATCAGAAATCTAGCCAGGGGCGAAAGTAATGCGGCCACTGCCAGGGAGGGCAGGAACACAGCCAGGTACTGGTAGAAGTGCTTTGTATCAAGGAGCCAAAAGACGGCCTGTACGAAAAAGCCGTGCACCAAAAACAGCATCAGTTGGATGGAACCCATATAGGTCAAGGCTTTGTTCCCCAGAGAGATCTTCAGGTTCAAAAGTAGCAAGAAGGTCACCACGATGATGCAATTCAGGGACTGCACGATGAGGGAAATCAGGGCATCACGATGATAGGTGGGAAGCATTTCGTGATAGTAGCCGAAACGGTTGCACACCTGGATACCCAGGTAGGTCCAGACCGGAGTCAGCACCAGAAATACCCCAAGGAAAATCCTATAGTGCTTCCTGAAGCTTGCCTCTATTTTTTCTTTGAATCTGGCGTACAAAAGGCCAAAGGTGAAGGTGATGGTGGAGTTGTACCACCATTCCCCCATAAAATAGGTTTCTTTTTGGTCGTCGAAGTCATGTCCTTGAAGGAAAGAAAAGGCAATTAGGGCCAGGGCAAAGAGGATGGTGAGGGCCAGTGCTACATCTTTGTTTTTTATCTTGGAAAAGAGGAAGGCAAAGACAACGTAAAGCACCACGATTTCCACAATATACCAGCCGTTGCCGTCTAGAAGCTCCAGCCCCAGAATCTGCTTCAGGGTAGTAACTGCGTCGGCTTTCGAACCCGGCACATGGAAAAGACGCAGTACCAGTATGGTGAGCAGGTTGACTAAGATAAATGGAACTAGGACCGCTGGGAGTCTTTTACGTAAAAAGCCCTTCAGATAGGATTCTTTGTGGGTGAAACTAAAAAGGAGGCCGTAGCCGGAACTGAAAAAGAAAATGGCTGTACAGAGAAAGCCAATGTAATTGTAAATGGTAATAGGGCCTGCAGGCTTGCTACCATAGGAGGTAATCCGTTGTGTAAGGTGGTGCAGGATAATGGAAAGGCAAGCAAAGGTGCGGATAGCCATCATCTGGTCATGGGAAAGGTAGCTTTCTGAGAATTCGCCTTTCGGAGCAAGTTTTGCTTTATAGAATAGGAGTACAAAGATAGCAATTGGAAATAATAGGAGCAGTAGGTTGGCCATGGTTGTTTCCTCTTGAAAGATTTTGTTGCTTCTATTATACCCCGCCGTAGTGTTTTATTTTTATTTAATGGATACTTTTTTCAGAGAATATTGCTTTTCGCAAATTAAGCAAATATTATATATCGTAGGCGAAAAGAAGAAAAATGGAGGATTTATGA
>JAEEGF010092441.1_pt1 | contig 11628 bp, 6 predicted proteins | sample 9134171 | NCBI WGS metagenome assembly JAEEGF01 (sample SAMN16246542, study PRJNA631951) | gut metagenome | biome: gut microbiome; feature: rumen; material: AP-attached | host: Bos | place: Iran: Karaj | collected 2018-10 | reverse complement strand
GAGAGATGCCGCTTTTCAGCGAGCATAACCGCCCCACAAGGGATACACCACGTGCGCCCTCTCACGGGCAAGCACCTGAATAGCTTCATCTGTAAATGTCTGCCATCCCAGGCGGGCATGCGAATTAGCCATATGAGCACGTACAGTCAACGTTGCATTGAGCAGCAACACCCCCTGCTCAGCCCAACGGGTAAGATTTCCGCTATAGGGAATCGGCGTGCCTACATCATTCTGTATTTCCCTGAAGATGTTCTGTAGTGAAGGAGGAAACATCACGCCATCCTGCACGGAAAACCTCAAGCCATGCGCCTGACCAGGTTCATGATAAGGATCCTGCCCCAAGATCACCACCTTCACCTTATCAAACGGACACAGGTTAAAAGCATTGAAGATCAACTTCCCCGGCGGATAGCACGTCGTTTGCTGGTACTCTCTTCTAACCGCCTCGGTAAGTTGTTCGAAATAAGGTTTCTCGAACTCTCCCTGCAAATGCTTCTTCCACGTTTCTTCTATCTGCACGTTCATAATTCCTCGGGTATAATATAAACTAATCCGTATTCTCTGTGCAAAGATAGTGAAAAAAAACGATTTTGCAAGGATAGTAGCCTAAACGATGGCACAAAAGATCAAACCAGTTAACCTCTTACCTTTATTTAGCTAAATAGAGCGCATTGACATCCTTCAGGAAGAGTGTCCGTGGATCGTTATAGAATCGTATAAAATCACTTGAAGAAGTATGTCCAGGGTAAGGTGCGAAGAAGTGATTTTGTCGGTTATGTGCATTACGCCATACCAACACATAACTGATGAGATGCTTGGCCAGTACGGGTGCGAGTGTCTGTGTCCACCACTCCGGCGTCTTAATACACTCAAAACCTGTCTCTGTGAGTGCCACTGCCTTATGATGTTCACGTGCAGCCTCACAGATGATGGAGAGTCCTTTATCAAGATGGGCAGCATACTGTGCTACTGCTGTCGTATCACCCTCTTCAGCATTACAGTAATAGTCGTAGCCGATAAGATCGATGATATCATCCCCAGGATAACGTTCCATAAGTATGTCTTTGGTCTCATCATCCAAGCCATTTGGAGAATAAGCATAAAGCGCATTGATGACACCACGTTTTTTCAGACGTTTAACCGTCAGTTCCCACAATGCTTTGTACTGCTCTGTCGTACAGTGATCCTTACCCCACCAGAACCAAGAGCCGGTAGGCTCATGCCAAGGACGGAAAAGCACAGGTACCCTGATACCATAGGGCGTCTCTAACGAGTTCAGGAAGTCAGCCACGCGGTCGAGCCATTCTAAGAACATCTCATGGCACTGCCCCCCCTTGAGTACGGCCTCTACGGTATGTGTCTCTGTATCGAGCAGTGAATCGGCCACCCAGGCTGTTCCTCCGGACAAGGGATTATTAAGATGCCACGATAGTGTGATAAAGCCGCCACGATCGAAGTGAGCAATGATTTCCTGACGGATACGATTAAAAGGTACCCCATCGAGGTTACGCTCATCGCCGAGCTCTATATGTCCGAGATCGAAAGAAAATACCGCCGGGAAATCATTACAGACACTGTGTATGTCACTGCGCTGATGTACGGTGGAGTCATTGTCATAGTCTGCCTCCCAACCTATACCATAAACAGGGGCATCGTGATGCCCGAACATATAGACGCTGCTATCACCCAAAGCCTTCAGATTATCATTCAACACTTCCGTGCGCTGTGTACGTCCGGAGTCAGCCAAAGGTTCATGAATCTTTCTTCTATTGCCACATGAGAACATCATGCATGCGATAGCTATTATAAGGCAGATACGATAACGTTTCATTTTCTAAAAACTAAATGCTGCCGCACAAGGTGAATGCCAAGGCGGCAGCAAGCTATAAACGATTGGTTTCTTACTTTTTCTTATTTGACCGTAGGAGACTTTGACCAGATGGTGTCAAACCAATATGAACTGTCAGTACTCGTACAAGCCTTGATCATCATAGGAACCACCTCTGCACCATCAGCAACGAAAGCACCGGTGGAATGGTCGAAGTAAGAGCTGCACTCATTACCGTTGACTGTTCCACAGCTGACGGAGTTGTTATCCCATACCAACATGGGGATACCAGCCATATAAGCAGCACGACAGAAGAACTCCAGGTAATACTTACGGAAAGCGTTGGCATTATCGGTGGTATGTACGACACAGCCATATTCTCCGAGATAACAGGGGATGCCCTGCTCGATGTACTTCGTACGTAACTTAAAGAGCAGTTTGATCACATACTCCTCGTTGGCATCTGGCACAGAGAAAGCCGGATCGGCATTATGGCCCCAACTGCTATAGGTCTCTGTTCCGTCAGCACCTACAGGAGCCAGACAGAATCCGTAAGGATCATAACAGTGAACAGCCACCATGATACGATTGGCAGGATCGGTTGGCAGCACTAAATTATTAAGCGTAAGATCGAGGTTTGCAGCATATCCGCTTACACCGATCCAACGGGTAGCATTATTACCACCGGTAGCACGGATGGCATTGACAGCATACTGGTTCCATTTGTTCAGCATGTCATATTCTTCTGCTGATCCTCCACCCCAGTTATCACCGGCATGTATCTCGTTAAAGGTCTCGAAGATAAGCTGTTCGCCATAACTCTTGAACTTATTAGCCACCTGCGTCCATAAGGTAGAGATAAGTGCAGAGTCTGCCTTAGCTACATCTTTTTTCTCAGGATTGGCAGCATTGCCAAGGTCTGTCTCGAATGAATCGTGATGCGTATTCAAGATGACATTCAGTCCAGCAGCAATGGCAGCATCTACAACGCCAGCCACCTCATTCAGATAATCGGCACTGATAACACTATTGTCATTCATATGATCGGTCCATGTGGTAGGAATACGTACTGTCTTAGCACCAGCCTTTGCCAAAGAGTTGAACAGTTCGGCACCTGGTGTTGCACGATCCCAGTAACCCCATCCCTGACTGATAGCGTCACCGCTCGTATCGAAATGGTTTCCTAAGTTCCATCCCCAACCCAACTTCTGAGTCATGGCGACGGCCGTGTTGGAAGGAAGATCGTCGAGTGTCCATGTCAACTTGATCTCCTGATCATAGGCATCACCCTGTGGACCGAGGATGAGTCCTGCAGGGATGACGAGTGTCTGTGTCTTACTGAAGTCTACATCAGCAGTGATCGTCAGTGATGGGGATGCGCCCAACACCAAGGCACTCTTCACGGGTACACCATTAAGTGTTATTTGGCTTGCATTCTTTGTAGCGAAGCCGATATTCTTGTCGAATGTCACCGTGAAGGTCTGTTCTCCAAACAGCAGGTCGGCATCGCTCTCGGGTGTTGCTGAGAAAAACTCTGGAGCACCCACCTCAGGTATTGTATATTGCGCATCTGTGTCTGAGCAGGCTGTGGCTATAAGTGCCACAGCTGCAAAAGACATTCGTTTGATAATATTATTCAGTTTCATAATTCTATCGATGATTAATTATTCAACAGTAATCTTTGTTGCACGGCAGCCCTCACCCTGCAATATCCAGCAATAGCCCCAATCACATAACGTAGTGAGCTGTTCAACTAAGGCTGGTGTAGCTTTTATCTCAATGGCTCCGTTATGCTCCTCCAGATTGTATATTCCAGAATTGATGTTATTGCCGTTGCCAAGACCTGTAGCATTGCCAATCTCTGACTGTCCATTCCAGTGACCATCAAAGAACTGTACCTGCCACCAGTCATTATAAGCTGTAAGATATAAGCGAATGATCTGTCCGGCCTTCAGTCCGGCATCTACAAACATATTCGGATTATTTGCGCCTGCAGTACCATCGCCTACCTGCCAGTTGATGCCCCAACCGTTGAAATCAAGATCACCACTCCAAAGAGTCTGTTCTAATACAGTATAGTGAGTTACAGCAATCTTAGTAATAACAAGATTCTCTCCCTGTATAATCCAGCACTGACCCCAGTCTGTAAGCGTAGTGAGCTGCTCAACAAGTGCAGCCGTTGCCGTAATCTCAAAGCAACCGTCATGCTCTGCAAGATTATAGATACCAGCATTAATGTTATTTCCGTTATTGAGACCAGTAGCATTGCCAATCTCTGATTGTCCGTTCCAATGTCCATCGAAGAACTGAACCTGCCACCAGTCATTATAGGCAGTGGCATATACTCGGATAACATCACCTTCTTGTATCTCCATATCGGCAAACATCTTCGGATTTGTTGCGCCATTACTACCGTCACCAATCGTCCAGTTAATAGACCAACTACCCAAATCGACTGCTCCACTCCAAAGAACCGTTGTCACCTCTGTATTAGGGATGAAGTCGATAGTGTAAGTAATCTCACCGTTTGAAGAGACCAGACGAACCTTAGCGCCCTTGCCTGCATTCTCTGGAATACCAATGATCAGTTGGTTACCGTCAGCCAAGACATACTGACAGGTCTCACCATTAATCTCTACACCTGTCAACTTATCACCGTTAGCAACAGTGAGCGTCATAGAACTGCCTGCCTTGATCTCTGCATCTTCACCAGGTAATTCCGTAGCATAGCAGAATACAGCCTCTTCGATATTAATGCTTGGAACATTCGCCACGGTTGTTCCGTTTGCCAAGGTAAGAGTAGGAGAACCGGTCTGGGCACTCATTGGAACAGTGAGGGTAATAGCATCGGCAGAACCTTCCACGTTAACCACGTCAGAGCCTTCACCAAACTGTACGGTCTTTACCAGGTCGAGATTGGTACCCTTGATGGTCAGAACGCCACCGGCACTTACTGACGAATGATCATATCCTGTTACGGTAGGCTTCACCAGCGTATAGGCAACAGTGACACTCTCACCGTTGGCCATCAACAGTTGGATATCGCCTTCAACAGCCGTCTCAGGAACAGAAGTAACCACCACCTTGTCAGCAGCAGCGGTAAACTCACCGCCATCCACCATACTACCATCACTGAGTGGGAACTGTACGCCAGTCACCAGATCCAGATCCATACCAGTAACGGTCAATACCATTCCAGCCTTTACAGGAGCGGGAGCACTCTTCAGATTACTGGGCTTCACGGTTGTCAATGTTCCGACAGGAACCTCTACGCCTGACTTACATACGATGAGCACATCTCCACCGGGAGCTTCTGCCGGTAAGGTAAACGTCAATGTCTTACCATCATTGGATACTGTAATATCCTCCACGAGATAGCCACCCACCTTCACAGCCTCAGCTATATTGAAATAGGTACCTGTTATCGTGATCTTCTCACCAGCCTTGGCATTGATATTACCAAGGGCACTTGCCTCATTACGTCCAGATATCTTACTGATGGAAGGAACACCAATCTCAATGGCATTCTCAGAAGTAAGTATCTGATAGTCGAGCGCATCCTCAGTAGCGGCAGTCAGATCCAGTGTATATAACTCGATCTTACCGGTCTGCGCATTCTCAGGAACAGCCACCGTGATGCTGTAGCGATCGTGTGAAAGGAAGTTCTCCTCACCTACCACAACATTCTCGGCAAAAGCCAGAGAGTGGATCAGATTCAGATAGTCACCCGTAATGGTCACCACATCACCCGGCATGACAGAAGCCGGTGAGAATCCCTCAAACTCGATATTCTCCGTATAAGTGAGCTCACGCTGGGTAGTAATCGTCTGATTGGTCTTTGTAGTCAAAATGATAACGCCTACTTCAGGACCATCTTTAGGAACAGTGATTCGAATCTCACTGGGGATGCCTGCTCTTACCACCTCATAGTTAGTAATGGCACTGATACCTGGAATCTGAATGCTTGCTATCTGGTCCAGGTTACTACCCACGAAGCGCAGTGTACCACCACGCAGCACAGGATTCGGACCGAATGCATTCAGGTTGACACCCTCCTTATATTGGTTAGTATCCAGATCATCATTGCTGCAGGCCGTCAGTGACAGTCCCATGAGGACTATCACCAACAGTGCTAATATATTTTTTATATTCTTCATAATGATACTTCTTTTAGATTATTTGTTAGGTACCACACGGATGTTGTCAATCTTGATAATTGGCGTACACTCTGTGCCGTTCACACCACCGCCAAGGACAAAGATTGTCAAGCTGGCGAAGTCCTGAGCAGACTTGAAAGTATTAGAGGTTACCGCACCTGTACGGTCAACATTGAAGCTTGACAATGGGATAGTCACTGTTACCCAGTTACCACCTGTGTCATAAGAGCCGGTAGTTGTCCAAGGACGATACATGGCACGTCCCCAAGAACCAAACTCCTCGCCACCTTCACCATTGAAGACATAGGCATTGGCGCCAGCCACCTTATCGTAACCCGTGACAGCATAACCGGAAAGAGTTACCTTGTCAATACCCTCGAAACATACCTGCATAGCACCGGCACTCCAAGGATTGGATGAAGGAATATTCATCTCGAACTTCAAAGACATGTTCTCATAATCAGAGAAGTCAACTAAGTTGAACAATGCGATGCCATCGCCAGAGGTGATATTCTGTGGAGTATCCCAAGAACCGCACCAGTATTCGAAAGAGAAAGCACCATCATTCCATCCACCATCCACGCTCATGACAGCTGCGCCATCACCCAACTGAACGAAGTTGCACATAATGGAAGTCTCATCAGAGAGGATATCACGATTGTGCCAACCATGGTTGCCTAATCCGGTCTTTCCATCGAAGTCGAACAAGATACCTCTTGTATCCAGATAGTGGAAGGCGGAGGTAGCCTCACCGTAGATAGTCTCCACCTTGATACTTCCCTCAGTTGTACACTCTGGCATATTGAAAGAGATGGTACTTTGTGTGAAGCTGGTGAAATCTGTCAGCTCCTGACCATCAGGAAGGATAACCTTCAATGGCACATTTGGATCGTCAATGAAGTAGTTACCATAAATAGTAACGGCCTCTCCTGCCTTAGCATACTCACACGACATTGTAGTAAGTGTTGGAGGAGGAACGATAACATGGAAATCATAGGTGACCGTATCCTTGGCTTCATTGATCATATAGATCTTGTCGCTCACCTCACCGGGGATTCCCTCTGGCACGCGCACAATCAGCGTATTCTCCGTAATATAACTGGTATTCAACTGCGCTTTCTGGTCGTTGAAATACATCTGCTGAATGCTTGTCAGGTTTTTACCGACAAGGCAGATGATCGACTCCAAACTGGCTTCTGTTATCAAAGAGTCTGCCTGTGACAGATAGGGCGGACGGATATAGTAGATCTCCGGAGTACCTCCAGATAACTCAAATGCGTCCGGCTGGTCCTCACAAGAGCTGAACGCTGTAGCCAACAGCATCAGTCCTATCGTCAGACTAAGGAAATATTTATTGATTTTCATCTTATGAGTCATTTTGAATTAGTATGCATATTCACTTCTTACATCCACACTCTGAGCCTCTTCAAGAAGATGAGGATTATATACCACGTCTTCATCCGGGTAGGGCAACGTAAAGACAGAAGCATTCACGTTGGGCACAGGCGTATTCGTTTCGTAGTACATATTGGCAGTATTCACCACCCAAGTGGTTCGATTGCTGTCATAATAGCTCTTGTACAAATCTCCCAAACCATAATAACTATTTCGGCGCTGACTCTTGATGGTATTGATCGCCTTATTGACATCGTAGTACGACATACGGACGAGATCGAACCAATAGTCACCCTCGAGAGCCAACTCCAGACGACGCTCCTTCAGCACTTGGTCGAGTGTCACGCTGGTAGGCATATCAAAACCGGAAACCGCACGATGACGCACTGCATAGAAAGCTTCCAAGGCAGTGGGATCCGTGGTAGAACCGTTATTGCCAATCATAGCCTCAACGTAGATCAGGTACACATCAGCAAGACGCAAGACGTGAGTAGCCAGCGAACTGGTCTGCTTGGCGGCACTGATACCGAATGTCTTGATATGGTCACTGTTGTTACCATACTGATGCTTAGCGATATTGGCTCCGGTACCAGACTGAAGTCCGTCATTAGAGCCTGGCGCATATTCCTTGTCATAAAGGAAACGGAGATAGTCAAAACCACCCTTATCCTGCCACCAGTAGCTGTATACATCACCAGCCATCATCATGGTAGCCTTACGGCGCTTGTCCACGTCGGCGCGCTGCTCAGGATTATCCAAAGGAGAAACACCAAAGGCATCCTGCAAGTCTGTGGAAGGTGCTGTCCAGTCACCCCAACTCATAAACTCATCGAATCCAGACATAGCCAACTCAGACATCAGACAGTTACCACAGGTGTAATTAGCCTGTTCTGCCGACCAACGCCATCCGAAGAGGCTCTCCTCACACTTGTTGTTCTCACCCTTGAAGATATCCTCGTAGTTGGCCATCAGTTTCTTTCCGGAATTCTGAATCACATCCTTCGCATACGATGCCGCCTTGGCCAAGTCATCAGCATTACGCTGTCCGTTACCACCGGCATTAACACCTGACTTTGTCAGATAGACCTTTGCCAAGAGACCCTTGGCTGCCCAACGGTCGATACGACCGGGATCATTGCTTTCAGGAAGCAGTTCGATGGCTTTCTCCAGTGTCATGACAATATACTCATAGACATCAGCCTTCTTCACCTTCACCTTATCGTGATAGTTACCAGCAGCAATCTCTGAACTATTATCATGAACGATAGGTACATCACCGAAGATTCTTACGAGATAGAAGTAAGCCATGGCTTTCCATGCCAGACACTCACCCATCGCCGCATTCTTCACTACATCAGAAGCATTGGCTGTCTTCAGTCGGTTATAGATGGTGTTTGCCTGAGCGTTGACAGCCCAAAGAGATTTTGATGTAGACTTGATATCATCATCACTACCGTTGACGGTAAAGGTAAGGTAAGGACTGCCTCCCATATAGAGGTTACCCGACATCACCTCAGGAATCTTATAATAGCCGCGGCTCAAGAAATCATACCAAGGCGAGTTGTAGAGTGTGTTTGTACTCGCTTTCGTCTGAGCATCATTCTGGAAATAGTTACTGTCGTTGTAACCATCTTCGTTCGGACGATCCAAGAAATCCTCACATGAGGTGAGTCCCAGACCCATCATGAAGCAGAATGCAATATATTTTATATTCGAAAGTTTCATATTCCTTATAATTTAAGCGTTTTAGAAAGACATATTGATTCCGAATGAATAGGTAGTCGGTGAGGGATAACGTCCATAGTCAACGCCATATACGTTGGGTCCCATAGTGCTCACACCAATCTCAGGATCATAGCCAGAATAGCCGGTAAAAGTAACCAGGTTCTGGATGTTGCAATACAGACGGAGGTTATCCAGCTTCAACTTAGAGATCACCTTCTTGGGGAAGGTATAACCTAAAGAAATATTCTTGATACGCAGATAAGTACCATCTTCAATATATCGGTCGCTGATACGGTCGTTGTCGTTCGGATCACCGATAATAGCTCTTGGAGTCTTCGTATCGGGATTAGACACACGTACATTGTTAATATCCCAATACCAAGAGGTACCATCCGTAGCAGAACCGGCGTTGATAGGCTCAAGTCGCGCACGGTCGGCGACATCCACGTGCTGGTTACTCCATGCGCTGCTCATCGTCGTCAATCCACGCTTGGTCAGGTTCAATATCTTGTTACCATAAGTACCATTGATGAAGATACTCAGGTCAAAATTCTTATATCTGAATGTGTTGGTCCAACCGTAAGTGAACTTCGGCATCGGAGAACCGATATTGGTGCGGTCGTTCTCATTGATGATACCGTCACCATTGATATCCTTGTACTTGATATCACCAGGCCATACGGTCTGTGCACTGTTGAAGACGCCATCCGTTGGATAAGAATTCACAGGTTTCGGAGAGGTCTCAATATCCTCCAGATCCTTATATATTCCATCGGTCACATAACCATAGAAGCTATACAGGCTCTCGCCGATATCAGAAAGACTTACCAAGGTAGATCCCCACTGCGCATAACCCATAATAGCCGCACTGGCTGTTCCGTTAAGGGCCATCAGCTTATTCTTGTTGAACGAGATCTGTGCCTCGCTGTCCCACTCAAACTTTCCGACGATCGGGTGTGTGGAGAGTGTAATCTCAAGACCCGTATTGCGGATATGTCCATAGTTACCCATCGGTGCCTTCAGTTTTGAGTTATCATTACCCTGTGTACCCATGTATGAGGCCATCTGCAACTCCATCAACATGTCTTTCGACTCTTTCTGATACCAGTCGACAGTCAGGTTGATACGATCATGTAAGAAACCGATATCGAGACCGACATCAAACTGCTCTTGCTTCTCCCATTTCACATCCAGGTTAGGAATATTTTGCGGACGATAACCTGTGCCTAAGTCAGAGAACACCTGCTGCATCGTCACACCCCATACGTATGAGTTGATGTTTGCATTACCCGTCTGTCCCCAACCAACACGCAACTTACCGTTGCTGATAATCTTACCTAAGGCAGACTGCTCGAAGAACTTCTCATTGGTGAAACGCCAGCTGGCTGCCAAAGAGTGGAAACCTGCCCACCGCTTGTTGGGTCCGAAATTGGAACTACCATCATAACGATAGGTATAGGTGGCGTTATAGCGATTGTCGTAGCTGTACGTCCAACGGGTGAAGAATGAAGCCATGGCACTGCTTCCATAACCTAAGTTGATATTGGGCGTGTTCTGACCGAGTTTAGGATTATGAACGGCATCAGAAGGCAGGTTGCTGTTGGCCACGCGCTCGTAATCCCATTTGCTTTCCCAGCATTCCTGTCCTACCATCGCTGTCATAGAATGTTTCTCAGCGAAGGTATTGCTATAGGTAACATAGTTCTTCAACTGCCAGTAGGTGCTGTTGTTCTTCTGCCATGTGCTCTCGTTTGTCTCCTTCCAGTTGGGCATATCGATCGTATTGTAGAATCCCTCAGCCTTGCTGTAACTGATATCGTATCCTAACTCAGCATGCCATATCAGGTTCTTCAGAGGAGTGATATCAGCGAAGATATTTCCTGAGAGTTTCTTACGGTTAAGCTTATTGCTCTGCTCCATGGCCTTGGCGATAGGATTATGAATGCTATAGTTCGCACGTGCGAAAGAAGCATAGCCACCGGTAATATCATAGATAGGTGCCTCAGGAATAGATGTCAGAGCGAAGTTCACGATACCCTCTGCACCATCTGTCAGTTTCAAGTCATCGTTAGAATCGGAGAAGGTGGCGTTCAATCCCAGTTTCAGCCATTTCTTCAACTGAGCATCCAGATTGGTACGTATGGACAAACGGTTGAAGTTTGATCCGATGATTGTACCTTCCTGATCCATATATCCCGCAGACACATAATACTTGATAGCATCAGTACCACCTTGTGCGGAAATCTGATGCTGGTGTTGGAAAGCTGTCTGGAAGATGGCATCCTGCCAGTTGGTACCCTTACCTAAGAGAGAGATATCACTATAGTAAGGATCTTCTTTCAGTCCACCGATACCATACTTAACGAAGTCATTATAATAATCGGCGAACTCACGCAGATTCATCATGTCAAGACGCTTGGTCTGACGGCTCCATGCTGTCATACCGTCATAAGAGAACTTTGCCTCTCCTGCCTTACCATGCTTGGTGGTGATCACCACAACACCATTAGCACCTTGCGCACC
>JAEEGF010030376.1_pt1 | contig 11628 bp, 8 predicted proteins | sample 9134171 | NCBI WGS metagenome assembly JAEEGF01 (sample SAMN16246542, study PRJNA631951) | gut metagenome | biome: gut microbiome; feature: rumen; material: AP-attached | host: Bos | place: Iran: Karaj | collected 2018-10 | reverse complement strand
AAAGTCCCCAGGCATTCGGCAGTTTCTGCCCTACCGAATGTGTTTTGTCGCCACTGTTGTATTTATACCAACCCACTTCATCCATTTCAGGGCATTCATTTTTATTTGACAGATTTTTTCCACTGTTCAGGGCTGTGGTCGTCCCGGCACGACAGGCATATTCCCATTGCGCTTCAGTCGGCAGAGTATATTCATACCCTTCCGGCAGTCGGCCCGCCGCTCTCTCGATCTCGGTCAGTTTCACGCAAAACGCCCTTGCCTCGTACCAGGACACATCTTCCACCGGCAGATCGGCTCCAATGAATTCAGAAGGATTGCTGCCTGTCACGGCTTCATACTGTGCCTGGGTGACTTCATACTTACCCAGCCAATAACCCTGGTTCAGAGTCACTTCATGCTGTGTTTCATTACTGTTTCTGCCCAGTTCATCTTTAGGACTGCCCATGATGAACGTGCCCGGTTCGATCCAGATCATGTCCAAATTGACCGTATCCGACAGCGGGATGGTCATATTTTTGGTAGGGGCCAGAGCCACGCGGAAGCCGCTAATGCCGATGGCGATGCTGAAGGCGCCTTTGCCACGGTACGCCGACCGGCAACCAGACGCATTGCGGTACCAGTTGCCGCCGCGATACACGCGGCGCGGGCCCGTAGCAGAACCCGTAGGATCCGTTACGGATGATGCCGGATAATCTCCATACCAGTCCAGACACCATTCTTCCACATTCCCGTGCATGTCATAGAGTCCCCAGGCGTTCGGTTTCTTTTGGCCTACAGGATGAGTCATTTTATCGCTGTTGTAGTTATACCAGCCCACTTCATCCATTTCGGAACATTTTTTCGCATCTGACAAATTCTTCCCGCTGTTCAGAGCTGTGGTAGTCCCGGCACGGCAGGCGTATTCCCATTGCGCCTCTGTCGGCAGTGTGTATTCATACCCCTCCGGCAGTCTTCCGGCCGCTCTTTCGATGGCTGTCAGCCTGGCACAGAAATCCTTCGCGTCATCCCAGCTGACCTCCTCCACCGGCAAATCGGCTCCTTTGAAGTGGGAAGGATTCGTTCCCATGACCGCTTCATACTGCGCCTGAGTCACTTCATACTTACCCAGCCAGTAGCCTTTGCTCAAGGTGACCTGGTGCTGGGTCTCGTCATTATTTCTGCCGGATTCATCCTTTGGTGTACCCATCACAAAAGTTCCGGGCTCGATCCAGATCAAATCCAACTTGACCTTGCCCGGCAGAGACAAGTCATAATCTTTGCCTGACTCACACTTTGCAACCGTCTCCGTCTGCGCGCTGCAGCAGACGGTTATTGAAAAAAACATGGCTAATGAGCCGACACCGACCCACTTAAAGAGTCTTTTACTTGTTTTATTCATATCTATTCTGCTCCCTTTTTCAGACGGATGTTTTATGAGACGAGTGATCGCCCGTCTCATAAAGCATTTCTAACCCATCCACTTATTAGGCAGGAACGGAGTATCAGTCCGGCGGAGATGATCTTCAATGATCTTGAGGACTTCTTTCGGATCATCGGTCGCATGGAACAACTTCGTGTCATCCTCTGAAATATACTTCTCCGCCAGCATGTTGTCTCTGACCCAATCCTTGAATCCGACCCAAAACTTCTTTCCAAAGAAGATGAGCGGCACCAGCGGGATGCGGTGAGTCTGCACCAGGGTCAAGACTTCCCCCATTTCATCCAGCGTTCCAAAACCGCCGGGCATGAATATGAAAGCACAGCTGTACTTCACAAAACAGGTCTTGCGGGCAAAGAAATAATGGAATGGAACCGGATAGTTCACATACGGATTGGTTTTCTGCTCAAAGGGCAAAGAGATGTTAAGCCCCACCGATTTGCCGCCACCTTCAAGCGCGCCGCGATTGGCCGCTTCCATGATGCCGGGGCCGCCGCCGGTGATGACCGCGAAACCGTTCTTGGCCAACAACGCACCGACTTTTTGAGCGGCTTTATAAGCCGGATGTTTAGCCGGTGTGCGTGCCGAGCCGAAGATGGTCACCGCCTTTCCCAGCGGTGCCAGTGTTTCAAAGGCATCCACATAATCCGACATGATGCGAAGGATCCTCCAGGAATCCTCTTGATATTGATTTCTTCCTTCTTCACTCATAATTTTTCTTTTTTTAGGATTTTATCTTTTTCCGTTCAAAATCTCATTGGCTAAAGCATCCGCTCCATAAACTTTGTTCAGAGCTTCGATAATGAACTGACAGTTGATGGAAGTGGAGCGAGCCTGTACATCAGTATAAACATACTCGCCGACCAGTGACTGGATGTTACCATCGAAGACGATACCGACAAATTCACCGGCACGGTTCACTACCGGACTGCCGGAGTTGCCGCCGATGATGTCCGCCGTGGAAACAAAGTTGCACGGAGTGGACAGATCCAGTTCTTTGCGCGGTTTTTTCCAAGAATCCGGCAAATCAAAATCGCCTTCATAATCATGATCCTTGGCGTGCGCATACATACCTTTCAGATCCGTCTGGAAAGGAATCGCTTGTCCCGCTTCTTCATAGCCTTTCACCTGACCATAAGAAAGACGCAGGGTGAACGTGGCATCCGGATAAGAATGCTCTTTCATCAGAGCAAAACGCGCCTTGGCGATCTTATCATGGGCCTGTTTGGTCAGTTCGGATTGTTCCTCGCGGACTTTACGAAGTTGACGTGCCGCACCATCCACCACGCGAGCCACTTCGATCATTGGATCGTTCAGCTTTTGGATCTCAACCGGGCTCATAGCATAGATGGCCTTGCGCCGTTCAGCGGTCTTGATCTGGGTCCCTTTCACTAACTCAAAAGCACGTGCCTCCGGAGACTTACCGGCTAACACCCGCTGCACCAGCGGATTATTGTATCCCATCTGTTCTATGGCGAACTTCAGAGAATCCGTCAGACGCAGGATCTCAAAATCCTCATAAATAGGAGCTTCTGAGAAAAGTCTCAACTCCAGAGAGACTTTGTTGGAATCACGGAATTCGCGCAGACGCTCTCCGCTGGGTTTTGATTTCTCATCCGCATTGCGGAGCAGTGTCCTGGCAAAACCAAAGTAAGATGAATTGAAGGCCTGTGCCCCCTCCCATATACGGTAAGGCAGGTAACTCTCTGCCGCATCTTTTTCTATCTGAGCGATTTGATCAAATGCCTTCAGAGTATCCTTATACTCACTGGAAGCCGCGATCGCTTCTTTCAAAGCTTTTTCCTCAGCCTCTTTCTTGGCAATCAGACTCGGATCCAGCAGGCCAGTGAAGTGTCCTCCAAATGCCTTGCGCGCGTTCTGGATACCCAAAATGGACTGTTTGGCGCGGCGTGAATTTTCCTTGCTGCGCGCGGCCCATACAGAGTAAAGCACCTCTAAGCGGTTCAAACGCTGCAGTGTGTGCGGTAAAACCACATCCCGGTCTGATTTCAATTCATCCATTGTGATCAGACGGGATGTCGAACCCGGATTTCCGGACATAAAAATCAGATCGTTCTCTGAAACGCCCTTCATGTTCCAGGTCAGATAATGGTCTATCTTGGCCGGCTTATCATTCTCATATACACGGAATATGCTGATATCCAAATCATAACGAGGATATTCAAAATTGTCGGTATCACCGCCGAAAGAGGCGATCAGGGATTCCGGCGCAAATACTAGACGGACATCAGTATAACGTTTGTAGCGGTAAAGGGAGTATTTGCCCCCCTGAAACAGGGTAACAACATCACTGCGCAGACCTGTTTTTTCCAGGGATTCGGCCTCGATCTTCGCCATGACCTCACGGCGGGCCTTGACAGCTTCTTCCGAGGACATTCCCGAACGGATGACAGCATTGACCTGATCGGTCACGTCTTCAATACTCATCAGCACGTTCAATTCCAGATCGTGACAACGCAGTTCCTCAGCCAAAGTGGAAGCGTAAAAACCGTTTGCGAAAATGTTATTCTCTTCTGTTGAAAGCTTTTCCAAAGCTCCTGCGCCAACATGGTGGTTGGAAATGACCAGACCGTCCGCCGAAACAAAGGAACCTGAACCGCCGTTATTGAAACGCACAGAAGCTTTTTGCAGATGTTCCAGCCATTCAGCACTGGGACTGTAGTTATATTTTGCCTTTAATATTTCCAGCGGGGGATCATCATACAGCCACATTCCCTCATCTGAATAAACTTGATCCATACTCAATGTTAATGCCGCAGCCGCTATTGCCGCCGCTAAAATGTTTTTCTTAGAACTCATAATGTAAATCCATGAGCGTGCCGGTGATCGGCTTCGCTGCTAACCTAATCGGATGGATTGTAATCCTATCCGTTCACAATGTAAACGCTCATTTTCAGATTCCACCGAAACCCGTTTTGCGGTATAATTCGGACGTGAGTTGGATTAGTAAACTATGTGTGGCGGCTCTGATCACCGGAGCCTGTAATATCGTCTGTGCAGAACAAGCCGCGGAATTCTCTTTGAATGAACTGGAAAAACAGTTCGTAGAACCACCGGCCAAGACTAAAATCTTGAAAATCATCCACAACTGGCCGGATAACTTTGAACAGCAGGACGGCATCCGAGAGGATCTCCTGCACCATAAAGGTTTCGGAGGCATCGTCAGCAATGTCCATTTCGACCAGTATATGGAAAGCGATGTCCATTGGAACGCGTTCTACCGGGCTATTACCGAAGCCAAAAAGGAAGGTGCTAATCTCTGGCTTTATGACGAAAAAGGATACCCCTCCGGCAACGCGGGCGGACTGGTCCTGCGCAAAAATCCGGAATGGGAAGCCGAAGGACTGCTCACCTATAACCGCTACTATGACAAGGATCAGGTCGTGGAATTCGATGTTCCTCCCGGCAAGGTCTTGTACGCTCTGGCTATCCCCCTGAAAGATGATCTGCCCGATATGGATCACACCATCAATCTGACCGCGGCCATCCAGGACGGCAAATTCAAAGCCTTTATCCGGGCCGGATATACCGTCACCGTTATCACACGCAATACACTTTATGAAGGGACTCACGCGGAGGCAAATCTGTACCAGCACACCCCCTACATCAATCTGATCAATAAAGATGCTACTTACGAATTCGCGCGGGTAACTTATGAAAACTACGCCCAGCGGTTCGGAGACGATCTGGGCAAGTACTTTGAATCTACATTCACGGATGAACCTTCCCTGATGAGCGTGTTCCTGCGCACGATGCCTTATGCCTGCCTGCCCTGGTCGGACGATCTGGTCAGAGAATTCAAGACACGCTGCGGCTATGACATCACACCGCTGGTTCCCCTGCTGACTCTGGACAGCAACGGCCAGGGCAAGATCGCCAAGGTAAAATACGATTTCTGGAAAACCGTAGGCGATCTGGTGGCTGAATACTACTTTGGACAGATACAGGATTTCTGCGCGAAGTATCATGTTCCCTCCGGCGGACATCTGATTTCCGAAGAATCTATGGCCACACATATTCCATTCTACGGCAATTTCTTTGCCTGCATCCGCCGTCTGGATTCTCCCAGCATGGACTGTCTGACCAGTATCCCGCCCGAAGTCCCCTGGTATGTGGCAAGACTGCTCTCCAGCGCGGCCGAATTGAATGACAAACGTCTGGTCATGAGCGAGACTTCTGATCACGGTCAGGTGTACCGTCCCGCGGGCGATACCCGTCCCCGGATCACTGTCACAGCAGATGAGATACGCGGAACTTTGGGTCGCCAGATCGTAGGTGGTGTTACCCGTTTCACCAGTTATTATTCCTGGAAGGATCTGACCGATCAGCAAATACAAGAGCTGAACAACTGGACCGGCCGCAGCATCCTGATGACCGAAGGCGGCAATCAGGTGACGGACACCGCCGTCCTCTATCCGGTAGAAAGCTGCTGGCCCCGCTATATCCCTTCACGCACCTGGGCAAACGACTCCGCAGATGTGCTGGCCATCAGCGGCTGCTATGCCACGGTCTCTGAATCGCTCTGGCGTTCCAGCCGCGATTTCACGATCATCGACAGCCATGCCATCACGGAAGCATCCGTAAGTGACATGGGATTGGAACATCCTTGCGGTGTCAGCTGGCGAGCCGTCATTCTGCCTTCGGTGGATACCCTGCCTCTGGAAACCTGGAAACAACTGGAACGATTCGTCCAAAAAGGCGGCATCCTGATCGCTTCCGGCACTCTGCCTCTGAATTCCGAAACCGATTTCCCCAGCAGTGAAGTCAAAGAGATATCCAAACGGCTCTTCGGTGCTGAACCGGCTCCGCTCAAGCCGATACACAACGAAGCCGGCGGCATCGCTCTTTTCCTGCCGATGGGCATGGAGAGCATGAACGCTTATATCCTAAATGAACTGCTGGAGCGCGACTTTGCCACCGGCAGCAAAGATTCTCCGCTGAGAGTCACGCACCGCTCCTTCCCTGATCGTGAGGTGTACTACATTTTCAACGATTCCAAGGAACCCTGCAAAGAGACAGTCCGCTTTGCCGCAGAAGGTCATCCCAGAATGTGGGATCCCAATACAGGCAAAGTCACCGCTCTGGAAGAAAGCGAGACTTATTCTGTCAGTCTGAACGGATGGAATGCCGTGGCCTTCACTTTCGACAAGCAGAAAGAACGCAAACAAACCGGTGACATCCGCTCTTTCCCCGCTTATGAGAAGACCGTTCTGAAGCTGAACGATCCCGGCAAAGGTGCCGGTGAGTTTGTTCGCGCCTCTGTGGAAAAGGTTGAAAACGATTCTGCCTGGAACGCTAAAGCTACTCTGACCAAAGGAAACGTTGACACTTTCCTGTTCCTCTGCTTTGGACAAAAACTGGACTTGAGCGGCATGGAGCTTATCACTCTGGACATCAAAGTCCCGCCGTCTCAGCGGACTTCCACTCAGCTGCTGGCCATTCTGATAGACTCCGACGGCGGTGAGTATCTGGCTCAGAGCGGCTACAGTCTAACCTCCCGCGGTCAGAGCGATTACCGCCATGTTTACATCCCCCGAAACCAGTTCAACCTGGCCGGATGGTCCTCCGATCCGAACGGACAACTGGATCTGGACAAGATCAAAGAGATCCGCATCGGCTGGGGCGGCTACTATGGCGTTGAGGGTGAGAATGTAGAGTTCACTCTGAAGAATATCAGTGTTCTGAAGTAACCGTCTCGGATGACAGCATGACTTCTCTGGAAGCACATATCGTTCTGAATATGATCGACGGAGTCGGCCCGGCGACCTACGCCAAGCTGTGCGCGTCGCTGGGCGATGCCGTCAATATCTTTTCGGCGACAGAGAGTCAGCTGTCCAACATCACCGGCATCACTGCTGAGACTGCGTCTGCTATCCTGAACTGGGAAAAGACCGTAGATCTGAACGCGGAGATACGCCGGATCCAAAATACCGGCTGCCATGTCATCCTGAAAGAGGATGAAGAATATCCTAAGCTCCTGAAGCAGATCTATAATCCGCCTTTTCTGCTATATGTCCGGGGACAAATACTTCCACAGGATCATAACTCCATTGCCATTGTCGGCTCCCGTCTGACGACTCTTTACGGAATTGAGACTGCCCAAAAATTCGCCCAACAACTGGCTTACGCGGGGATCACGGTCGTCAGTGGCGGTGCGCGCGGCATTGATACCGCGGCACACAAAGGAGCATTGAACTCCAAAGGCAGAACGATTTCCGTATTAGGCAACGGTATCAACGTAGTCTATCCGGCTGAAAATGTTAAACTTTTTGAGGAAATATCCCAAAACGGCGCGGTGATCTCGCAATTTCCCATGAGTTATTCAGGGAATCGCAATACCTATTCCATCCGCAACCGGATCGTTGCCGGAATGACATTGGGCACCCTGGTCGTGGAAGCCAATCAGACCAGCGGCGCACTCATCACGGCAGGATTAGCCGCGGAAATGAATCGTCAAGTCTTTGCCATTCCCGGCAGGATAGATTCTCCCCGCAGCAGCGGATGCAACCGTCTGATCAAAGAAGGCGCCAAGCTCTGCGATGACATCCAGGACATCCTGAGCGAATTTGAATACCTGGCCGGTTTCCATTCTGCCCACGCTCCGCAGCAACCGTCACCTCTCCGGGATGAAAAACTCCCTGTGCAGGATGAGATTCCTTTCACCCTGCCCACGACCGCTACAGTACCTCTCAATATCAAACTGACACCCCAGGAGACTACCGTCCTTGACGCTGTCACCTTTGAGGAACAGCATATAGACGTGCTTATACAAAAAACATCCCTTCCCACTCATGTCGTGCTGAGCGCTCTCTGCGGTCTGGAACTCAAAAAACAAGTCCAGCAGTTGCCCGGCAAACTCTACCGCCGAAGAAAGTGATCCTTGCCTTCGATATGCCCTATCAGCCTCCATTCACTCTGACAGCAAAAACGGTCTCCCTGATCGCCGAGATCTCCGCGCTCATTGAACATTATTCCCTGCAAAAAGAAAACAGACAAACACTGAAACTGCGCAAGGCGAATCAAATCAAAACCATCCATTCCTCGCTGGCTATCGAGGGCAACACTCTGTCAGAGGGACAAGTGACCGACATCCTCAACGGCAAAAAGGTCATTGCCCCACTCCGGGAGATACAAGAAGTCAAAAACGCCATTGCCGCCTATGAGTTGTTCCCTAAACTCGATCCTTTTTCAATGGACGATCTGCTGATGGCTCACCGGGTCATGATGTCCGCTCTCTGCGACAGCCCCGGACGATTCAGAACCGGCGGAGTGGGTGTCTTTGACAGCAAACAGATCATCCATATCGCGCCCCCCGCAGATCGCGTTCCGCCCCTCATTGCCGATCTCTTTGACTGGCTGAAAAAGTCGGAAGATCACCTTCTGATCCGCAGTTGTGTTTTCCATTATGAATTTGAATTCATCCATCCTTTCGCGGATGGAAATGGAAGAATGGGAAGGCTTTGGCAGTCGCTGATCCTCTCCAGACTCCATCCTGTATTCCGTCATCTGCCTGTGGAAACGATGGTGCATGAACAGCAGAAGAAGTACTATGAAGCCATCCGCAAAAGCACAAAAAACGCTGAATCCAGTGTGTTCATCCAGTTCATGCTGGGTGAAATCGCGCGAACATTGAAACAGCATATTTCCTCGCAAAATGGCGGAGTAATTGGCGGTGTAAATGGCGGAGTAAACTTCGTTTTAGAATATATCCGGAAACATCCCGGCTGCCGGAGCAACGCGATCGCCGCGGCTTTGAATATCCCCCCGCGTACTGTGGAACGTTATCTGAAACTGTTGAAAATCAATGATATCGAATTCAGAGGCGCACCGCGCAACGGTGGTTATTATCTCAAAGAAAACTAAAAATTGCTAAATCAATACTCTGTTTCTATAGGCCGAAATCTAAGGCCATCATGAGGTTGTTTGAATAATACTTTTCTCACTACATTATCAATAACAAGTATATTAGCACAGATATCATCCTTTATCCGAAATATATGGGCATTTTCTGGTATATTTTTTTCAATAAGAATAGGATCAAGTATAAATCCTCTTTTTAATGCTCGTGACCTGCTGGATACAATACTTCTGTCAAATGTTTTTAACGCATTGATCACATAGAAATCATCTCTTATCACTTTCTCTCCTTTTTGATCATAAAGTGGTATAGGTACTAGTTCTACATCATCCGATTCAATAACATCCATCAAGGCTTTCGCCAAACGCCTAGAGATAATTCTCCACGTATAACATGTTACTACAGCATCAAAATCCATATTTTTAAGCATCTTCATATCTATCTGCAATTTCAACTCTTTAGGAAGATGCCCTATTTTGATTCCTTGACTAAAACAAAGTGGAGAAAAGCCATCTGGTTCTTTATAACGATCTACGAAGGCTGCAAGACCTTTAGTCGCAGCATCCATATTCACCATCACTGCATAAAATTTTCTTATTGTATTTTTTTTCATATTTACCTTTGAAACTCTACAGGATAAATGTTTTTTTTGTGATGTCGCAGCATCCATATTCACCATCACTGCATAAAATTTTCTTATTGAATCTTTTTTCATATTTACCTTTGGAAATCTACGGATAAACGTTTTTTTTGTGATAAAGAAGTACACTTCCATCTGTAAACCCTTCACGGATTTCTTTGCAAACTCGCAGATAGTTGGCGTTTCTTTGTCTCACAGTATTTCTTTTTGGTTACTCAGCCATTGATCCGTGCCCATTAATATTCGCCTACAAGAAGCCAAAAGATACTATTAATCAACGCAATTATAAGCTCTAACAATAAAAAACATAATCCAGGAAGCATGAAGAGTGTCATTGCTGATACCAACAGGATACCCAACACTATTACAAAAGACACAATTATCACAGTTGTTGTCTTGGGTGACTGTTCTCCAGGTAAATTTTGAGCTGTATTCTGTTTTTCTTTTGCAATATAAACTTCACACCTCCAAACAGTCAGAGCAGAAAAACTCGCCAGCAAAATAGCGGCTATCAACTTGATAAAATTATCTGAATTATTTGTAGTTAAAGTTCTTAAAAAAGTTTCTGAAATTAAATGATCTATTGCACATAAAATCCTAACAGATTGTTCGGGAGAAAAAACAACTCCCATTATGCAAAGAAATAGACTCCCTAAACCGGCTATACATAATGTGCTTTCTCCTAAAAAGAGACAATAGGATAAAAATGAGCGAGTCCTGTATTTCAACGAAGAAATCCATGCACTTTTTTTTCTTACGTGTTCAGGAACAAAGCTCCCATACAGAGAAATGACAAAACCTGCCATCATTCCTAAAACAAGACCAGGAAGGTACGGGAAGAACAATAATATGTACCATACGGTATCTGTTTTTAAATTGTATCTTTCACTTATTAAAAAGGTTAGTGTGCCGAATGGCCAAAGAGATATCTCAAACGCTATTTTATGAAAAAGCAGGCAAATAAGTATAAAAACTCCATACCACACTGCTCCCGTGAAGCCACCCAAAAGCGTTGTCTTAATGATAAACTTCAAACTTTCATTATTTCTTATGAGAACGCAGACGGTCCAGGACGTAGCGTAATTCCTCGGCTTCCTTGGGCATTCCCATTATGAATTCCTTATTCCGCAAAAGGGCGTTGACCGCGCGGGTCAGGCTTATGATCAAATCATTCAGGTCAAATTCGCATTCGCGGGAGACCTCATTGCCGTTCAAAGTCGTCTGCCCCAGATAAGCCTTACAGACGTTGTTATCTTCGTGGACCAGATGGATATAGTAATGTTCATCCACAAAACGGAGCTTGACCGCTTTGGCACCCCAGGCAAAGTTGACCAGCTCATTCGTCCACCAACCCAGCAGAACACTGACAAAATCATTGTAATCATAATCAGGGAAAGCGCCCTCATCATCCTCCACATAGATGATCCCGGTGGGCAGAGGATAGTAGTTTCCCTCCACCATCACGCTTTCCGGATCCATGTAAACTTCCAGACTCATTTCAACAACTCCCTGTCCTTATTGCTTTTCATAAACAACGGTGATCGTGTGTCCCGCGAAGAAGCGGTGCAGTTTCACCGCGCGGAAGCAGACTTTCAGGAGATCCGCCGCGCGATGCGACAGATCCCGGTGAGCCGGCACGGACTGCTGCGCCACCGGGGCAAAGTTCACTTTCACATTCCGGTTCGAGGGCGA
>JAEEGF012156345.1_pt1 | contig 11631 bp, 8 predicted proteins | sample 9134171 | NCBI WGS metagenome assembly JAEEGF01 (sample SAMN16246542, study PRJNA631951) | gut metagenome | biome: gut microbiome; feature: rumen; material: AP-attached | host: Bos | place: Iran: Karaj | collected 2018-10 | reverse complement strand
TATCGACACCCAGAAATCGACCCAGCGTAAGAACCGCGGACGACTGATCCGCGTGGCGTTGGTGGGCTACACCAACGTAGGCAAATCGACGTTGATGAACCTATTGGCCAAGAGCGAGGTGTTCGCAGAGAACAAGCTGTTTGCCACGCTCGACACGACGGTGCGCAAGGTGGTGATTGAGAACCTTCCGTTTTTGCTGAGCGACACGGTGGGTTTCATCCGTAAGTTGCCCACCGACTTGGTGGACTCATTCAAGAGCACGCTCGACGAGGTGCGTGAAGCCGACCTACTGGTTCATGTGGTGGATATCTCCCACCCTGACTTTGAGGAGCAGATTCAGATTGTGGAGAAGACGCTCTCGGACATCGGTGCCGCCGACAAACCGAGCATCATCCTATTCAACAAGATAGACGCTTACACCTGGATAGAGAAAGAGGCCGACGACCTGACACCAAAGACCAAAGACAACATCACGCTCGACGAGCTGATGGCAACTTGGATGGCAAAGCTGGGCGACGACTGCTTCTTCATTTCCGCCACGAAACGCCGCAACATCGCAGAGTTCAAGCAATTGCTCTACAAGAAGGTGCGTGAGCTGCATGTTCAGAAATATCCTTACAACGACTTTTTGTATCAGACGTATGAGGATGCTGGGGAATAATTAGGAATGATGGGAGATATGGGAATGATGGGAGTTATGGGAATGATAAAAAAGAATCAAATAATAAAAGACAAATATGAGGAAACTGACAGAGAAAGAGATATTCATGCTGGAGGACCAGGGCTGCATGGCTGAGGAGTGGTCTCTGATTGAGGTTAGAGAAGACTTCAAGCCGAACACGATTTTCAACGTGCGTTTCTTTGGCAAAGTGAGTATCGGTTCGCTGAACGGGCGGATTGAGATTGAAGAAGGCTTTGAGATGAAATGTGGTCTGCGCAACGCCACGCTGCGTGACGTTGAGATTGGTGACTACTGCCTGATTGACAATGTCGGTGGCTACATTTCTAACTATGAAATCAAGGACAGCGTGCTGATCAGCAACGTAGGCGTGATCACCACCCATGGCTGCCCGAACTATGGAAACGGGAACAGCGTGGCGCTCCTGAACGAGGCCGGCGACGGAAACGTGGTGATTCACGACAAGCTGACCGCCCAGACTGCCCAGCTGATGATGGATCACCCTTCGGTTTATGCGATGGTTCAGCAAGAACAGAAGCAGCGCATCATGCCAGAGCGCGGCATCATCGGTTCCGGCACCCGCATTGTTGGCACAAAGGAGATTTACAACGTGCTGATTGGCGATACCTGCGAGATCACGGGCGCAAGCAAGCTGGAAGAATGCACAATCCTGAGCAGCGACGCTGCCCCAACGGTGATTGGGCACGACGTGATCATGGAGAACAGCATCGCCTCCTACGGCGCCAACATCGGCAACGGTGCGAAGATTGACAACTCGTTCGTGGGTGAGTCGGTTCATGTGGGCAAAGGCTATTCATCGGAGAGCACAGTGATGTTCTCAAACACCTACCTCGACAACGGAGAATCGTGCGCCGCCTTCCTCGGTCCGTTCTCCTGCTCGCACCACAAAGGCTCACTGCTGATTGCCGGCAAATTCTCGTTCTACAACGCCGGTTCCTCAACAAACCAGAGCAACCACGCCTACAAAATGGGGCCGATCCACTACGGCACCCTCGACCGGGGCAGCAAGACAGCGAGCGGCGCCCACATCATCTGGCCCGCCCATTTTGGTCCGTTCACGATGGTGATGGGTAAAGTGGAAAGTCATCCCGACCTGAGCTGTCTCCCGTTCTCCTACGTGATTGGGAAAGAAAACAAGACCATCGTGGTTCCTGGCATCAACATCCGAACCGTGGGTACCTGGCGAGACGTAAACAAATGGCCAAAGCGCGACCTTCGACCTAAAAGTGAGCGCCATGACCTCATCAATTTCCAGTTTCCGAATCCCTACATCATCCAGCAGGTGGTGAAAGGACGCAAGTTGCTGGAAAAGCTGTTGGAACAGAGCAGCGGTGAGACACTGGAATACAACGGCTGCAGCATCAAGCGCACCTCCGCCATCCGCGGCATCGAATACTACGACATGGCCATCGGCCTGTTCGCTTTCGAAGTGATGAAACGCACCTACGACGAGAGCGAGGGCAGCGAGACGGGCACAGGCGAATGGATGGACCTTGCCGGCATGGTGGTGCCAAAGAAAGAAATCGAGAGACTTGTGGAAGACATAGAGAAAGGTTCTGTGTCAACCACATCTGAACTTCTGCTTATCCTGAGCCAAATCAACGACGATTATCTGGACAACGAGTCGGCCTACGCCCGCAGCATCATGCAGGCTGAGGACAACAGCATGTTCGTTGACACAGACAAATGGCTTGAACGTGCAGAACGTGCGCGGAAGTTGTGGATGCGCCTGATCAAAGACGATGCAGAGAAAGAATTCCAGATGGGCGATGTGGATGAAGACTTCTTCAGGGAGTTCATCGCCAAGATTGGCTGACGCGCCCATCCCATCGCATGATAAAACAGCACACACAAACAAAACTAAACTTATGAATAGAAAGCACTTATTATTATCACTGTTATTGCTGGTGCTGAGCCACAACCTCTTTGCCCAGCAGAACAATGCCGACTCACTTGAGCGCTATCGCTATGAGAGCGTGAAAGGCGACCCTCGCCACGTGAGAATCTACACGCTGGATAACGGCCTTAAAGTGTATTTGATGGTGAACAACGACCAGCCGCGCATCCAGACCGCCATTTCCGTGCGCACTGGCGGCAAGAATGACCCAGCCGAGACCACCGGCCTTGCCCACTATCTGGAACACATCATGTTTAAGGGCACTCCAAAGTTCGGCACCCAGGACTACGAAGCCGAGAAGCCAATGCTCGACAGCATAGAGACACTGTACGAGGTTTACCGCAAGACAACCGACCCAGCTGCACGCGCCTCCATCTACCACGAGATTGACTCCATCTCCTACGCCGCCTCAAAGATAGCAGTTGCGAATGAATACGACAAGCTGATGGCCGCCATCGGTTCACAAGGTTCAAATGCCTTCACGAGTGAGGACCAGACCTGCTACGTGGAGAACATCCCCGCCAACGAGCTGGACAACTGGGCAGCAGTTCAGAGCGAGCGCTTCAAGCACATGGTGGTCCGCGGATTCCACACCGAACTCGAAGCTGTGTATGAGGAATACAACCGCAGCCTGAACCAGGACATCCGCAAAGTGCTGGAGGCGATGAACCAACTGCTCTTTCCTCACCATCCTTACGGAAAGCAAACCGTAATCGGCACCCAGGACCATCTGAAGAACCCATCCATCACGAACATCAAGAAATACTTCAAGAAATATTATGTTCCGAACAATGTGGCCATCTGCATGTGCGGCAACCTGTCGTTCGACCAGACGATGGACATCATCAACAAGCACTTTGGCGACTGGCAGGCAAGCGATGGCGTGGAGCCTTTGCATTATGAGGCAGAATCACCGTTGAAAGGCGTTCAAAGCAAGGAAGTCATCGGTCGTGAGAGCGAGATGGTGGTGCTTGGCTGGCGTTTCCCTGGTTCGAAAGAGAAAGACTGTGATTACCTTGAGATTATCAGCAAGTTGCTGAACAACAACAAGGCCGGTTTGTTCGACATCAACCTGAATCAGCAGCAGAAAGTGCTGGGTGCCCAAGTCTATGCCAACGACATGAGTGACTATTCCGCCCTGCTCGCCATCGCCGTTCCGAAGGAAGGTCAGACGCTCGATGAAGCCAAGCAGCTGATGCTCGACGAAGTTGGCAAACTGCTGCGCGGCGAATTCAACGCAGAGCTTCTGAAAGGAATCATCAACAACATGAAGAAGGACGACATGCGCTCGATGGAGAACAACCGCAACTCCGCTCTCAAGCTTGCCAACGCGTTCATCAACGGCAAGGACTGGAAAGACGAGGTGGAGCGTATAGACCGCCTGAGCAAGATTACAAGAGAGAACGTGATTGACTTTGCCCGCCGCCACCTGTCGGACCACGACTATGCCGTGGTTTACAAACGCCAAGGTGAAGACCCTAACGAGAAGAAAATTGAAAAACCAAAAATCTCGCCGATTGAGATGAACCGCGACAAACAGACAGCTTTCGTGGACTCCATCTCCAAGGCAAAGACCGACCCAATCCTGCCAGAATACGTGAACTTTGAAAGCGACGTGGACAGCTACCGCTTGAAATACGGCAACACCCTGATGTACAAGCAGAACGAGAAGAACGGCTTGTTCAACTTGACCTACGTGGTGGAGCACGGAAGCAAGGCCGACAAGTTTCTCCCAATCGCTACCGATTATTTTGAATATCTCGGCACAAAAAAGCAGAGTGTGGATCAGATTATGTCGGAACTGTATGGGCTGGCCTGCGACATGTATATCCGCGTGGCTCCCGACCAGACCTTCATCAACCTGAGCGGCCTGGCAGAGAACCAGCAGAAAGCCATGGGCTTGCTGGAGAACTGGATCAAGAACGTGAAACCCGACCAGGAGGTGTATGACAACTTCGTGGACGACGTGTTGCGTTCCCGCAAAATCGAAAAGGACGACCAGTCGAGCTGCATGCAGCATCTGGAAGCCTATTGCAAATATGGTCCAGAGAACCCTCTGACGAACATACCTTCAGAGCAAGAACTGAGAAGCATCACTCCAGCTGAGTTGGTTGGTAAGGTGAAGGAACTGGCCAACTACAAACAGCAGATTCTGTATTACGGACCGACTCCGATGCGTGAGATCCAGTCAAGCCTCGAGCGCATCCACAAGACGGCGAAGCACCCGATTCCAGCCAAAGCTGACAACCACTACAAGCTTCAACCCGTGGAGCAGAACGAAGTGTTTATCGCCCACTATGGTTCAAAAGCCATCAACATGGAGATGTATTCCAACAACGGCCAGACCTACGACGTGGGATTGGTTCCAAAGATTGAGCTGTTCAACGAGTATTTCGGAGGCGGCATGAACTCCATCGTGTTCCAGGAACTTCGTGAGAGCCGCGGCTTGGCCTATTCCGCCAGTGCCGACTACTCCACCCCGGACCGCAAGACTGAGCCGAACACCTTCAGCACGACCATCACTACGCAGAACGACAAAATGGGCAACTGCATTGACGTATTCACCGACATCATCGAACACATGCCGATGGCCGACAACGCTTTCTCCACGGCAAAGAAAAACCTGAAGAAGCGGATAGAGGCGACACGATACGTTGGTGAGAGCCTGCTCTTCTACGTGATGCGCAGCAAGAAACTGGGACATGACCATGACATCAATGCCGACATCTACCGCGACGTGAGCAAAATCACGCTGAAGGGGCTTGAGAAATTCGCCAATGAGAATGTGGTCGGCCGAAAATACCGCTACATCATTCTGGGCGACGAGAACGACCTCGACATGGAAAAGCTTCGCCAGATTGGTCCGGTGCGCATCCTGAGCCTTGAGGAGATTTTCGGTTATTGACACTTGCTCAGTGCCGGAATAGTTTTGACGTTCCGGCATAGGTGACAAAAAAGAGGAAATGCCAAACGATGGCATTTCCTTTTTTTGTCTTGAAATTGTGTGAGCGGCCGTTTTGATGTTATTTGTCGAGATAGCCCTGCTTCTTGAGTTCAGAATAGACGAGATTGCACTCGTCCCACCATTCCTGTCCGAATGCCCTGACGAGCGGCTGCTTGAGGAACTGGAAGAGCGGGAGTTTGAGTTCCCGTCCCAGCTTGCACGCCCCACCGCAGATGGCCCATCGGTGATAATTGACAGCTGTCATGCCACCTACTTTCCCCAGGCGCACAGGATAGAGTTCGCAGGAGAGGGGTTTCTGGATTTTAGTGCGTCCGTCGCGGTAAGCACGATCGATGGCGCAAAGGGTGGTTCCGTCTTCTGCCTTGACAGCGAAAACGCAGTCTTTCCCATTGACAATGCTGGTGACCATCTGCCCCTCGCGGTCGATGTATGCCACTCCCTGCCGTTCGACCACTTCACAGGCTTCGGGCATGAGCTCATCGTGAAGCAGCTCGTAAGCTTCCTCCATATCAGGAATCTCGTCGATGTCGAGCGGTGCTCCGGCATCTCCTTCCACGCAGCATGCACCCCCACACGCATGGAGGTCGCAGCAGAAACATTCAGTGAAGAGGTCCATAGAGACCAGTGTGTCTTGAATTTCTACCATTTTTAGGCTTTAGACTATAGATGTTAGACTTTAGATTGGCCATCCGGGTGATGGGGATGGGCTCACCTGAGTTCTGGAACAACTCCAAAGAAATGGAGGTCTTCGTCGCCCGTGTTGATGAGTGCATGGAAATGTCCCTTCTCGCAATAGGTGCTCTGTCCCGCCTCAATCGGTCGTTCCACTCCGTCCTCGTTGACGGTTCCGTGTCCGGAGAGGATGTAGATGATTTCCGCATTTTCCTCGTGCTGATGATAGCCGATGGAAGCCCCCGGCTCAAGATAGGCACGGAGGATACGCACCTTCCCGTCGAAAAACATCTTGGCGTACATGGTTTTCTCACCTCCCTTGAAATTAGGGAAAGCCTCGAAAGGCAAATTCTGATAATCGAATGTCATGGGTTGTTACTTATTGTTGTGATTTTCCTTTTTCAAATCCCGCCTGCTCTTGCTCTGTGTGACGAGCCACACGCCAAAGAAGACAAGGACCACAGCGAGTGCCTGCCAGAGTCCGAACACGCCAAGTCCGATGGCCACGCTGACAATGCAAGCGATAATGGGCTGCACATAATTATACATCGCCACCACGGTGGGTCTGAGGATTTTCTGTCCCTGCATCATGAAGATATATGCCAGGAACGTGCCACCTACGACCACGAACGCCGTCTCCCACCACGTTTTTGCCGGGATGTCGGCCCATGGAAGCTGCTGCATCCTGGAGAACGATATTGGCATGATGACTATGGCCGCATAGGTGATCATCCACTTCATGCAGGTGATGACGGTGTAGCGCTGAATAAGATGCTTGAACACAGTGAGATAGATGGCAAAGCAGAGCTGTGCGGAAAGGCAGAGCAAATCGCCGAGCAGCACCCCTCCGTTTCCGCTTGCCACTCGCGCACCAGTGGTGATGAGGAGGAATGCACCCACTGCTCCGCAGAACACACCCATAACCTTCTTTCCCGTGATAGGTTCCTTAAGGAAGAGCGCAGCGAGAATCATGGTGATAATCGGCATCATGGTGGTCATGATGCTGGCATTGACAGGCGACGTGATGGAGAGTCCGATGGTGTAGCAACACTGGTTGAGCACGATGCTGAGCATGGCTGCAAAGAAGAACAGGAGCATGTCCTTGTGACGTACCTTCTCCTGCTTGACAAAAAGAGAAGCGATCCAGAAACAGACGGCTCCTCCCACCACACGGAAGGTGACCATCTCCAGCCCTCCCACCCCGTGGGTCATGGCATCTTTTCCCAGCGGCGCCATCAACCCCCAGATGGCGCATGCAAGAAACATGCAAATATGTCCGATGGTAACGTTCATTTTTTTGCTATGTGTATGTTGTCCTGAAAATCAAATATTTCTTTATTTCTTGATGACCGACCTGATCATGAACCATGCGTGCATGAGCACGGTAGAGAACCAACCATAGTGATGCGCCATGATGTTGAACCGCTCCTTGAGCGATGCCTTATGGTTCTGGGTGGTCATTCCCTCTGCGAGATAGTCGGTGAGCACTTCTCCCGTGTTGAGCAGCATCATGTTGTCTTGTTCCGCTTGCCTCATCACCCTGACGCACCAGTCGAAATCTGCAGAAAAGCGGTACTGGAGGTCGTAGTCCGGAGCAATGGTTCTCAAGGCATAGAACGACTGATGGCACACCAGCATTCCTTTCCGAAAGGACTTCCAAGTGAGTTTTTCGGGCACCTGCAGACGTCGGTGGCGCAAGAATCGTCCATCGGCATCGACGATGTCGGTCTCACCATAGACCACGGCAGGCTTGGACGAGCTGGCTGCAATCTTTTCCACGATGTGTTGCAGGGTTTGTGGCTGATGGAGTTTGTCGCCTGCATTGAGGAAGCACACATACTCGCCCGTGGCTCTTTTCAATCCTTTGTTCATGGCATCGTAGAGTCCCTTGTCGGATTCGCTCACTGCCACAACCTGGATGCCGGGGTTCCCGTCTTTATAAGTGTTGACAGCTTCCATTGTTCCGTCGGTTGAGCCTCCATCAATGATGACGTGCTCAAAATCACGGCACGTTTGGGCTGCGATGCTGTCGAGCGTCCGCTTGATGGTGTCCGCCGCATTGAATGTGACTGTGATGATGCTGATCGTCTTCATTCCACCACTATCTCCTTCCTTCATAGACTTCGGTATAAAGCCTTGCCACGTGACTCTCGTCGTAGTCGCGTTTCACCTTTTCGCGTGACTGGGTGCTGAGCCGCTGGTAGTTTTGCTCATCAAGCGTCCACACCATTCCCTTGGCAAAATCCTCGGCATCCTTGTAGCGTGCCACATATCCTGTGTGCTGATGCTCAATCATCTCCGGTATTCCACCCACATTGAATCCCACGCATGGAGTTCCGCAAGCCATGGCCTCCATGATGGTGTTAGGCAGGTTGTCCTGCAAGGACGGTGTGACATAGATATCGACGGCATTGTAAAGCGCCACCATATCGCGTTCATCGCTAACGTAGTCCACCGCCACTACATTGAAGGGCACGTGGCTTTTCACCTCAGATGAGTTGGACCCTACCACCACGACGGTGATTTGTCCCGCCAACACTGGATATTCAGTCTGGAGGAACCTGCATGCCTCAGCAAGGAATGCAAATCCTTTCCGTTCGTCGGTGATGCGCTGAGACCCGAAAAGGATCAGTTTTCCTTCGGCAGGCAGTCCCATCCGCTTCCTTGCGTTTTTCTTGTCGGCCGGGCAGAACAGCTTGGTGTTGATGGTGTTTGGGATGCTGACCACCTTCTGTCTCCGCATGAGAGCCGCATTGGCCGCCTCCTGCCTCATCCACTGGCTGCATCCCACGAAAGAGAGTTTTGGATTGTCGTAGATCAGATCTTTTTTCTTAAACACTTTCTTGGCGAGATCCACACCAAGCACCTTTTTCTTAAGAAGCGGACAGTCGTGGCACTGGCTTTTGAAACGGTCGCATTCGCCCGCATAATGACAGATGCCGGTGAAGTACCACATGTCGTGGAGGGTGATGACAACCCTCTTCCCTGAATTGAGGATTTTCTTGAGTCCCTTCATCGAGAGGAATCCCTGATTGACCCAATGGAGATGGATGACATCCGCCTTCTTAAACTCGTCGGTTTTTGTGATGTCGGTTCCGACATTAGCGATGTCCACCTGCCAGATGTCCTTCTTGTTGAACCCTGTGGCCGCCCAGATCACAAGTCTTTCCCAAAGGAACCGGATGGCCATGAGCCATTTCGCTCCAGTGGCAGAGACGGTTATTTGCGGTGTCTGCTTATCGCGCACGAGCATGGTGACCTTCACCCCGTTGTTTTTCAACGCTTCCATAAGGCGGTTGGCGGCAATGGCAGCACCTCCTGTCCTCTCGGATGTGTTCACAATCAAAACTCTCATATAATCCCTCTTGCTTATTTTTTTTGCAAAGTTAAAAAAAACCGATGAAAAAACCACACAACTTTATCCGTTACTTTCAATCTTATATATACAGAGAACCTTTTCAATTTCATTTCAAAAATGTCGGACTATGACATTTATTATGGAGAATGTTCAAATAAATGTCATGCTCAGATTACAACTGCGTATTATTATACAAGAATATTACATATCAATTCATAAAAATCAACTCAATAAGTAAAAGAAACACTGATTTTTACGATTTGACATTTTTTCTTTCAGTTATTCTTCAAAAAGCAATTCTTTTTTGCTTACTTTTGCAAAAAATCAGATATTCGGTTTGCATTTTGGTACGTAATTGTAGGCTGATTCATTACTAATTAACCCCTAGACATTTCGGATGGCATATAATTTTATTAAGCGTTTTGAAGAGTGTATTTATGAGGAGCAGATCTATCTGAATCCAAAGCTTACATTAACCGATTTGGCACTGAAAGTCGGAACGAACCGTACGTATCTTTCGAATTACATCAATCATGAGCTTAAGAAGACTTTTTTTGATTTCATCAATTCGTTAAGACTCGACTTTGCAACTCAATTGCTGTTGAACACAAATCTTACATTGGAAGTGATTGCAGAGAAATCCGGTTTCAATTCCCTCTCCACCTTCAGAAGATATTTCATGTATGTTCACAAGGTGTCGCCAACGGTTTATAAACGTGAAAACGTGAAGTTGTGAGTAGGTAAAAGTTGAGAATCAGATTTCAGTAGGTCTGGTTTTCCCGCGTAATTCATTTTTTTAGAAGGTTTTCCTTCGTCATTCAATTTTTCATCATAGTAAAGTTTCCCAGTCGTCAATGACTTTCTTTTCACAATTGTGATATTTTTTTGCTGATAAGTTTGGATGTTTCGTTCAAACTGCTTAACTTTGCACAAGTTTTTCGGAAAGAGAGACAATAGAACCTGCTTCAGTAGCTCAGTTGGTTAGAGCACCTGACTGTTAATCAGGGGGTCGTTGGTTCAAGCCCATCCTGAAGCGCCTTAGAAATTGAGAGAGTTACTTTCGTAACTCTCTTTTGTTTTTTTCTTCTTTTTTAAGATATAAATGTGAACTAAAATTGAGGAGGTGATTTTTTGCATTCAGCTGAAATAGTGCAGAGGTTTTTCCTCCCAAAACACGCTATAACCCGTGGATAAGTACTTTTTTGTGACACTTATCCACGGGTTATAGCGCATATTTTCTGGCTGAATTATTTTTTCAGGTATTTATGTCCGTCTTGGATAAAGATTCCTGTGGGGTTGTCGGTGGGACGTCCAGAAAGGTCGTAGGTTTTTCCTTTCTTTTGGGAATCAGCCTGGATATTGCCGATGGCATCAGGGAGTTGGGTGAGGCGAAGTTCCATGTAGTCAATGTCCGGCATCCAGTTGGAAGTGTTGTAGAGTCGGACGGAGTTTCTTCCTGCGTTAAGCTCGATGTTGACCACCTTTTTTCCAACAGTTCCCCATCCACCGGAATTGACGCTGACGGTCTGCACCTTATTTCCGTTGACCTCCACTGTGATGTTGCGGTTTTCGCCAGAGATGAAGGCGATGGTCATCGCATATTTTCCTCCATACTCACTGAAGACATCCCTCCACAGCAGGTCGTTCTTGGCACTTGCCCCGAGCCAACCAGCCTTGAAACCACAAGAGCAGCTTTCATCGGCCGAGTAGATGCCAGTTTTCTCCGCCTGATTGTTCTTCACCTCCTGGTAGTCGGAGATATATGCCGTCTCCGCCTCATAGCGCGTGCGCTCAATGCGGTTCTCGCCTTCCGCCACGTAGATGCGTGTGCCATGGGCAGGAAGAGTGATGTCGAACTGTCCATTGAAAGTTCCCAGGTCTCTCTTTTGGAACACATCCCTGAGTGCCACATCCCCCTTGAAGCAGATGGCCTCAAAGTTGAGTGTCACGTTTCGGCTGTCATCGTTCGGATTATAGACGGCAAACGCCCTTTTCTTTCCCTGGAGCACCTCCACATCCTTGACGAGGATGTAGCATCC
>JAEEGF010921416.1_pt1 | contig 11631 bp, 7 predicted proteins | sample 9134171 | NCBI WGS metagenome assembly JAEEGF01 (sample SAMN16246542, study PRJNA631951) | gut metagenome | biome: gut microbiome; feature: rumen; material: AP-attached | host: Bos | place: Iran: Karaj | collected 2018-10 | reverse complement strand
TGATCTTGTTTGGAAGATTGAGTATAAAAAGATTCGCCGTGTCTATGCACTCATCTATTCTTGAGACATCCCCTATGATCAGCTGAACATTATTTCCCATTTCATTCAGTTTCTTCTCCAGCCCTCTTGCTACCACACTTTGCTGGAATGCAAACAGAATTATGTTCAGATTAGTTATTACCATAATGGTCCTCCGTTTATAATCAGTCAGCTCCTTTTTTAACTGCCTTCAGCGCATCCCTCTGAATATCCGGATCATATGAAAGCATGGGTTCAATGTCTTTTCCCTTGATCCTTCTGTCTGTATAATTTCTTGTCAGCCTTATGATCAGCGGAATCTGTGCCACTATACCTATCAGATTCGGGATCATCATAAGACCGTTAAATGTATCTGAAATATCCCAGGCCAGGTTAGATTCCATGATGGCTCCGAAGATGATCAAAAGCAAAAATACCAGTCTGTACACCTTGGCCATAGTCACGCCAAACAGATACTCAGTAACCTTGGCTCCGTAAAATGACCAGCCAAGGACTGTAGTAAAGGCAAATAGCGTTATGGCTGCCACTACGAACCACTCTCCGGGCCTTCCGAAACGCGCTCCAAAAGCCTGCGCCACCAGTGTCGAATCATTTACGCCTTCTTTTACAATGCCCGTCTCCAAGTCGATGGCTCCTGAATTGAGTATTACCAGAGCCGTGATGGTACATATAATCATTGTATCAAGGAAAACTTCTGCTATTCCCCAAAGTCCCTGCCTCACAGGTTCCCTGGTACAGCTGGTGCTGTGTACCATTACAGAAGAGCCCAGCCCTGCCTCGTTGGAAAAGACTCCTCTCTTACACCCATTCTTTATTGTGTTTAAAGCCATCTGGATTGTCGTGCCTGCCACTCCGCCTTTAACAGCATTCGGTCCAAGGGCAAATCTGAAGATTGAGGAAAAGACATCCGGAAGCCCCCTGACATTCATGAGCAGCACCAGAAGACAACCGGCAATATAAGCTATGGACATGTATGGAACCAGTTTTTCAGACACAGCTGAAAGACGCCTGAATCCGCCCAGGAGAATTATTGCAGTGGCAAGCATCAGCACAAGGCCGATGGCCCAGTCCACATTGGGAACCTCCATAAATTCCCCTGCTTCTTTTCCGGCCAGAAAGCTTGCCTCCACATTGATGGTTATTTTATTGATCTGTGCCATATTGCCGATTCCAAAAGATGCCAGCATTGTAAAAACACAGAACAGTACCCCCAGGATTTTTCCCAGATGGTGACAGTGCCTGATGGAGCCAAGACCGTCCTGAAGGTAATACATTGGGCCTCCGGACCAGGCTCCCTCCGAGTTCCTCCTTCTGTAATATATGCCCAGAAGGTTTTCGGAATACTTTACCATCATGCCAAGAAACGCAGCGATCCACATCCATAAAACAGCACCGGGGCCGCCCATGCAAATAGCGGTGGATACTCCGGCTATATTACCGGTGCCTATTGTTGCACAAAGTGATGTCCAAAAGGCCCTGCGCTGTGACAGAGCACCTGCGTCATTGATTATTCGGCCTCTACCGTTCATCACTCCAAAAGTGTTGCAGAGCCAGTGCCTCACATGGGTTATCTGAAAGAAACCCGTGATCAGCGAGCATATAAGCCCTGTTCCAAGCAGCAGTGCAAGGCCAAAGGTTCCCCAGGCGAAGCTATTTACCGCACTATTTATACGGATCACGGTTTCCATGCAGTATTTCCCCTTCCTATAAACATCAGGAATTCAATATTTCCAGCATTCCTTCGTAATCAAACGATCCTGCTTTTTCTTTCAGGGCATTGAATTTCTCAGCCTCATTTTCAGGGATTGCGTAACCTGCCACTTCATCAAAGACCTCCTCAATGGCATCACAGTCCATGGCTTCTGCCGCATCATGAAGTCCCTCATATACACAGTCCATCAAGAACTCATCCGCCACAGGCCGTCTGTCACTTTCTTCAGGCTGTTCTTCCTCTTTGAATATCGGATCAAGAGCCTTCTTGTAGCTTAGGTACTCCCCGATAAATGCAGAATGGTTTTCCCTGATGTAATCAGTGTTTCCTTCTTTTCCTGCCATCTCAAGCGCAAACGCCTTATCGGAAGTCTCAACCGCACCTATCAGTTTGCAGGAACTCTTAAGGGCATGGATCTTGATGGTATAGTTCTGATAATCTTCTTCTGAATAATATTTATCAAGTTCCTCAGCCTTATTGTCAATGGACTTGTAAAAGATCTCAAGAACTGTTCTGAAGGCGTCCTCAGAACCGCTGTTTTTCAGGGCGACTTCTCCGTCTATGCCACTGATGGAATCATACCATTTAGGTTCCTTTTCAGGCTCTTTTTCTTCTTCGCTCAGTGCATCTTCATCCGGTTTTCGATAATCCTCATCTTCAGAGTTGTTCTCTGCCTGCATCTTTGGGATCACTCCAACATCCGGAGAATCTTCATCATCCCCCGATTCACTGTCCACAACAGATGTGTCTTCAAAGAAGGTATACAGATTATAAGATTTATTGAACTTTACAAAATAGAGGATTCCGAAGGCCCCTGGTCCGCAGTTTGCACAGATAGCAGCAGAAGCCTGCTGGAACACCACATTTTCAAAATATGCGATCTTGCTTATCTCATCTTTGATCCAGTTCAGAGTATCGATAGGTACAGCCGCATGTGTGATGAATACAACTTCCGGGTCAGGAATAACATCCACAGGAAAAGCCTTGGCAATGTATTTTTTGTATGCCCTCTTCCGGTTTCCAAGCCATATTCCTCCGATACCGGATCTGTCATCCTGTATCCTGAAACTCGGGTGAAGGCTCATACTTCTTACAAAGCGGTCCACACCGGGACTCACCAGTCCCTTCTTGGCCATATATTCCGTAGTATCTATGATAAAACTGCACTTCAGACGATGTCTCACCATTTCCAGCTCGGCTACAATGTCTTCCACGGAACTATTCATCTGTGCCAGCTTTATTGCTATGAGGACCAGGATTCCGGTGGATGATGAGATTGCTTCCGAATTTATAACGGTCACATTGTCAAAAGACTTGGCCGCCTCCGAAGCTGCCTTGAAGTCATCACTCATACTGGTGGTGAGCGCTATATGTATAAGGTGATGAGCTCTCTTAAGCTGTGTGGCAAAGAAATCCGTATAGGCAGTCTCATCAGGCGGAGAAGATGTAGCATTCTTGCCGAGGCTTATATACCTTGTAAGCTCGTCCGCTCCCATCTGAACGCCATCCTTGAATCTTCCTTCTTCTGTCAGTATTATGAACGGAAGTATTGGTATGTGAAGCTTCTTTATAAGAGAGTCCGGCAGATCACACATACTGGTACATGTGATAATGATAGGCACTTTTCCCGTATATCCCGCGGACGCACTTATATCCTGCTTCATGGTCATGGCCTTGTTTGTATTAAGGACCATCTTTTCCCTTGCAATATATGCCATCAGTGCATTTTCAAGCGCTTCGCCGGATACAGGCTTCATGAGATATCCATCAAACCCCGCACGATGGTACAGCTCTTTATTATCGCTTCCTGCATTTGCGGTAAGTACCACCACGGGCGTAGTTCTGTTAAGACCGCCTGTGTGGTTGCGTATTTTTTCCAGGCACTCTATACCGTCCATCTCCGGCATGAGATGATCCATGAGGATAACATCATAATGGTGTAAAAGATCCAGCTCCAGAGCCTCTTTTCCACTGAGTGCCTTGTCTATCGTCATCTCTGTCTCGGTTAAAAGCTTACTCTCCACTTCAAGGTTCATCTCGTTGTCATCAACAATGAGGATCCTGACATCCGGAGCCCTGAAGCTGCTCTCATACGCACTTCTTTCGTCGAAACTCTGGCTGTGGATATTGAGATTTCCAATAGGTGAATGGTCGGATACTCCCTGGTTTAACAGCACAGTAAAAGTGGTGCCTTCGCCATAGACACTGTTCACGGTGATACTGCCACCCATGAGTTCCACCAGCTGCTTGACTATGGAGAGCCCCAGACCGGTGCCTTCAATGCGACGGTTTTTCTCCACGTCAACTCTCTTAAAGGCATCAAAAAGATAAGGAATAGTCTCCTTTTTTATTCCGATGCCGGTGTCAGTTACGGAAATAGCCAGCTTTACGGTCTTTAAATCCTTGTCATCTCTCTCAACATGGAGCTCAACTGTTCCTTCGTTGGTATATTTTATTGCATTGTTCAATAGATTGATTATGATCTGCTTTACCCGTACTTCATCGCCATACAGTACCGTAGGCATCTTCGGATCAATACTCACATTGAACCTAAGCCCCTTTTCCTCGGCTTTGATCCAGACCATGCCGACTATTTCCGACAGCAGGTCACCTATCCTGTAATCCACAGGGACTATATCCATACTGCCTGCTTCCATCTTGGAGAAATCAAGGATGTCATTGATAAGAGCCAGCAGCATCTTTCCCGATCCCTGGATTCCTGATGCATCCCTAAGTATCTCATTAGATGCGCTCTGATCACGCAGGATCAGCTCATTGAGTCCAAGGATCGAGTTAATGGGAGTGCGGATCTCATGGCTCATGCTGGAAAAGAATCTGTTCTGGGCCCTGGAGAGTTCCTCAGCTCTTTCAGCCGCCTCCTTTGCCCTCTTGTTCTCACCCATAAACAGCCAGTTCTGGACCCATGTCATGACAAAACAGATTATGCCCACAAGTACAATTGACAGGAAAGAGTCTATAAAAAACGTCTTTCTGGAGTGCTCAAAAATAAGTTCCGGGTGAAAGTATTCCAGAAAATAGCAGCTAAGGGACATCAAAAATATGATCACAAACATAACTGCGCGCCAGGTTCCGGTGAGCACAAGTCCCGCGTAGGTAAAGGTAAAGATTATCCATAGGACGCCTCCGCCTTCAATACCTCCTCCAAACAAGTAAAGCAAAGGAAGGACAGCAAAAGCCAGTGCCACCACAGTGATCTTGATGGCAATCATGATCTTGTTCCTGCGCAGGCAAAATATTGTCAGCATCGGAACAAAGATCAGTATTCCGATTATGACAGCGATCTCAAGCGGATTCTCCTTCGTGAGCAGGTCTCCTATCAAAGCAATAAACACCGTCAGCTCAGATACCATGGCCAGCGCCAGGTATACCCTTTCAACAAACGCCCGCTCAGGATCCATTATTGCATTTATAAAGATGGATATCAGTCTGTTTTTCTTCATTTAACTCTGCCACCCTCACCCTTTCCGGATTTGGTAAGCTCCCTGAGCATGACTCTTTCAAAGTCAGCGATATTTATGGGCTTGGCTATAAATCCATCAAAACCCTCGTTGATGAACATTTCTCTTGCGCCGGAAACTGCATTGGCAGTCAGGGCGATCACAATTACATTCTTATGCATCTCGGCCGCAGCAGCCTTTATCAGCTTCATGGCCTCGACACCGTCCATCTCAGGCATCATGTGGTCCATGAATACCACATCATAATCACCATTTCTGAATTTGATGAGTGCCTCTTTTCCGCTTTCTGCAGTTTCAGTCTGCATCTCATATTCTCTGAAAAGGCCCGTTGCTACCACCAGGTTCATGGGTTCATCGTCCACCACCAATGCCCTGACGTTCTTAAAGGTTGGCCTTTCTGAATGGCTTGCCTTGGCGAGGTCTCCGGCGTTATAGCCTTCATTTATGACTCTAATTGCAGGATACGCATAGAGAGGTTTAGGCATGACAATAACGCCGCTTCCGGGATTCGGCTTAAATCCCAGGGCCGCTGATACTGCAACAACAATGTCTCCCCTGCTCATCTCATCAAAGTATCCAGGATTCTCTTCATATTCCTCCTGTCCCATGAAGATGTAGGAAACATCAAGTTTTTTCCTCAGATTCTCAATCTCTTTTATTGTTTCAGCAGGATAAAGCTGAACCCTTATACCAACAGCAAGATTGGTGGCCATGGCGCGATAGAACTCCCTGACCCGCGGAACCTTGTACTTGTCCGAACGCACATGGAAAATAAGGTCACCGGAGGCGTTCTTTTCCAGTGAAAGGCACTGGCTCTTGTCCGAAACCTTCTGAGGAATTGTGGCCCTTACTGTGGTTCCGTACCCCTTCTCACTCTCAATCTTGACAAAGCCTCCCATTCTGTGGACAAAGCCATACACAATGAACAGTCCGAGACCTATGCCGCCGGAACTTCGATTTCTCTTTTTGTTGACCTGATACATTCCCTCTGAGATCGATGCAATGGAACTGATATCCATTCCTATGCCCGTGTCAGTCATCTCAATGCATAAATTCACGCCATATTCGGTATTCTCCGAATACATTCTCAGATATATGCCGCCCTTACGGGTAAACTTTATTGCATTCTCCAGAAGATGGCGGAAGATCTTATGAAGCTTTTTGACGTCACCTACCATCTTGGCAGGGACTTTGGGGTCAAGGTCAACGATCAGTTCAAGCTTCTTATCATTCTCAAGCAGCCGAAATCCCGTCACCACATCATTGATCAGGGATATGCACATATAATCATCTTCTTCGAGAATAACCTTTCCCCTCTTGCATTCCGTATAGTCCTGAATGTCCTCAATCTGATATGCCAGCCTGGTTCCGGCATCTCTTATGGAAAAGGCCTCGTCCCCGGCCTTCTTTTTGATCAGCATCTCCGACATTCCCAGTACAACATTTACAGGGGTCCTGAGCTCATGGGAAATATTTGCCAGAAAGTCCTCCATATCGGCATCTACAGTCTCTATCTGTTCTTCCTTTTTTGCCTCGGACTGGCTTCTCTCATCCCGGTCTCTGATAGCCTTAACGCAGGAAAGATATACCATACATACAATAAAAACGTGAAGGATCACCCTTGATATGCTTAAGACATCAAAGGTCATCCCACCGTCTCTGGCAAGAAATAACTGTATCAGCAGGAGAATAAGATATTCGGAAAGCAGCAGATTCATCATGTATTCGTTATCCATGAACGAAAATGCCACCATAGTGAGAACCATCACGATTGCAATGTCATTAAACGAAGTATCGTGTACTCCGTGATAGAACACTGCAAGCATTGTGTACAAAAGATATGCCACCTTGCGGACCTTATATACAGGATTCCCCAAAATATGCATAACCCAGAGAGATGCTGCTCCTATGATGATAAGGGGAGGTACCCAGAACTCCCAGCCCACAAGAACGCTCTCTATTGTCAAACCTATACAAGCCAGTGATACAAGAAGAATAATGAATCTCTCGTTAACAGTACGGTTCATAGTGATCCCTCTTAACCATTAGTCGATAGAATCTCATTTATATAATATCATAAAATCGTAAATCACCGGAATCAGATTACCGGCAATGTTATTGTACGATTCGTCTATTACTGATTTTCTTTGAATGTCACCTTCTTACCAAGACCCTTTTTGCGGAATATGCTCTGATAACCGGTCTTATTGCCCTTAGGCACAATGATGGTAACGCCGGATTTATTAGTCATTCCTGTGAAAGCCCCATTCTTAACGGTTTTCGTGGTCATCTTTTTACTCTTAACCGAAAGTTTCATCTTCTTATTACACTTACTTATGAATTTCTTTCCAAGAGTTGTTGTCTTCTCCGGAAGCGTGAGTTTTGTCAGGGAGGAACAGTTTGAAAATGCCATCTCACCAATGGTTGTGACATTTTTGCCAAGGCTGATCTTTGTTGCTTTAGTGCATCCTGAGAAAGCCTTTGCTCCAATCTTCTTTACATTTTCTCCGACGGTTATTTTCTTTACCTTCTTTATTCCCTTGAGCGCTGCTTTTCCAACCTCTGTTACCTTGTAGGTTATGGCACCATACCTAACAGTAGCGGGAATAGTAATGCTCGTGGCCTTACTGTCAGTGCATCCAATGTATGTAACAGTGGGATTCTTTGACCCCTTCGAGGTCACTTTATATTTGCCCTTGGTTCCACTATGCGTAAATGTCTTATTCCTTGCAAGGATTACCCAGGAGTTCTTTTCGATCTCCCTTTTGCCGTTTTTATCTGAGAAATATTTCTTACAGCCGCTGCAGTACCAGTATGCGGTATTTCCATTGGCCGTTCCCTTTGGTTCTTTTGCTGCTGTCTTTTTAAGCTTGTGTGTATGTGCCGGTTTCGTTACTACACTTGTAAGACCACCAGGCTCTATTATCCAGGGATCTTCAGCAATCTCTTTGGTGCCTTCGACATCTGAATAGTATTCGCCGCACTTGCTGCAAAAGGAGTCCTCTATGTTCCCGGCTGCTATCTCTGCTGAAGCCGTGGCATCAGTCTTAGCCGGCTTATGAGTGTGGTCCAGTTTCTCTGTCTCCCACCAGCCCTCTTGTACTTCATTTTTCCCTTCTTCGTCTGAGAAATATTTTCCGCAGCCGCTGCAGGTCCAGTATTCCTTATTTCCTTCTGCGTCTTCTGTTGCTGCCTTGGCGTCAGTCTTAACCAGCTTATGAGTGTGAGCTAATTTCTCTGTCTCCCACCAGCCCTCTTGTACTTCATTTTTTCCTTCTTCGTCCGAGAAGTATTTGCCGCAGCCGCTGCAGGTCCAGTATTCCTTATTTCCTTCTGCGTCCTCTGTTGCTTCCTTGGCAGCAGTCTTAAACAGCTTATGCGTATGAGCTAGTTTCTCTGTCTCCCACCAGCCCTCTTCTACTTCATTTTTCCCTTCTTCGTCTGAGAAATATTTGCCGCAGCCGCTGCAGGTCCAGTATTCCTTATTTCCTTCTGCGTCCTCTGTTGCTTCCTTGGCAGTAGTCTTAACCAGCTTATGAGTGTGAGCTAGTTTCTCTGTCTCCCACCAGCCCTCTTGTACTTCATTTTTTCCTTCTTCGTCTGAGAAGTATTTACCGCAGCCGCTGCAGGTCCAATATTCCTTATTCCCTTTTGCGTCTTCTGTTGCTGCCTTTTCTTCCGTCTTTACAAGCCCATTATGAGCTATCGTGATAGTCACCTCTTTGGTCGCTTGTGCATAGTTATTCACCGCCGCTGCCGTAACGATCACATAGGCTTTGCCTTCTTCAGGAACCTTCCTGATCGTCACCACACCGGTGGTGGTATTCACTGAAATATATTTCTCACTGCCGGGCTTTACAGCATAGCTTATTGCACCGCCACCTGTTTTAGGAATGGTCACATTGGCATTAACACCCTTACCTGTATCGCTGCATGTGACGGTCACATCATCTGCACTGATAGTCTGACATACTGAAAATGTTTTTGATGTTGGTGAAAAGATTACAGATTCCAGATTTAGCTTTAAAGCAGGGCGCACACCAAACGTATACCCCACATGTCCCACGAGATCAACGTTGCCGTTATTGCCCATCACGAACGCCGCAAGATTATCCTGGCGGCCCGGCGAGCTGAGCCACCACGCGTTGAAAGAAGTTCCGGAATATTGAGAACACTTTCTTACTTTTGTATTTGTTATTGCCCTGGCCTGACTGCTTGTCAGAAGAAACAGTCCATTGCTGAAAACTGCTGTTTTTGCATCATCTGAAATACTATTTGTATAGTAAGTATTTACAGCTTTTTCCACCAAAGAGCCACTATATGTATTACTGCCGGCATTTAAATCAAACATTGATGCATCAACACATTCTTTTGAAAGCAATGTAACAGTCCCGGCGTCATCGGCTGTGGAATTGTCTTCAACCAGATACCAATCTTTATCGTCAAAACGTACTACCGTAGTGGTATTAACAAGATCGGCATATAGAGCACCGCTTCGCGCCAGTGTAGTCAAACTCGTCCCCGGCATCACCCCAAGCACCATTACAAAGCTAAACAGGATGCCCATCATTAGTTTCATTTTCTGTCTCATCTGTCGTTATCCACCATGTCTAATTCTTATGATTGCCCGGCTCAGGGAATGGAATTAACCACTCCTTATATTTCACGCTGTATATTTATTATACAATAGCGGGTAGTTTTGCTCTACCCTCTACTTTTGAACCCAGGGGACGGAGGTTGCGGTTCATGGTATGAACCCAGGGGACGGAGGTTGTGGCTCAGAACCCAGGGGTCGGAGGTTGCGGCTCATGGTATGAACCCAGGGGACGGGGGTTGCGGTTCATGGTATGAACCCGTTCTGTTGATTTTTCCGAAGATAAGCAAAAAACCGTGGCAAAATGCCACGGTCAATAGCTCTATATAATCTAAACCACGCAGTTGAAAGCCAAACTGAGCTTTTAAAGCAATTGCCCATTCGTCAGATACTGAAACATCAGATCCGCTCCTGCCATGCACATTGCAAAGAAAGCCAGGATAAACATAAGAACTATAGCTGCTTTGTCGTAGACAACACTATCCGGTTTAAGATTTGATGCCAGTACTTCAACGCCAAGCCCTATAAGAATTAAAGGCCACAGCTTAAATATGACATCATAGCTTATTACACTTAAGAATAAATGAAGTATAAACATAACTCCAAATGCAATAAACGCAAATCCGGTGGTTACGGATCCCACTCTATGGGTTCTGACAGTCTCCATATCACGCCTCCTTTGAATCAAGGCTCTTATCCTCTATCTGAGCAATATCTGCTAAGGGCTTTACATCTGCATCAGATGTGATATCCAGTTCTTTTTTCTTACCTAATACCATTCTGATACCTATGATCACCATCAGGATAGAAATAACCACCTGAGGAATATTGCTTAGTGCAGGATAGATGTCATCCCAGTATCCTTCAGGGATAAGACGATACAGTATGCCTGAGAAATAATCCCAGATCATGGCCGCACCAATCACGATGAGAGCTGCAGCGATCCATTTCTTTACAGTCTTGCCTGAAACCTTATTGAAGTTAAGGTCTGAAAATTCTTCCCAGATATATCTGTCCGTCATTGAATCAAAGCTCATATCATCCAAACCCGCATAATTTCTTGCATGGAAGAAGCCATAGAACCACATTACCACGCATATCGGCATCAGAAAATCAAGGCCTCCATAGATAACGATCAGCGCAAAGGGTAACAGGAAAAACAACATCAGGCTAAAGCCATTTTTCATGAATCCCATGTACATTTCGGCTGCTCCTGGCAGGAATGAAAATATAAATGTAAAAAATCTGTTTTTCTTTTTCTGTTTCATAGTGAATACCTCCAACTTTACTTAAACAAACTTTCAATCTGTGACTGTATAAAAGCTTCTGTTTCTTCCAAACGACCTGTATTAGAGCTTTTCTTTAGCACCTCTTCTTTGGTAGGGGCAGGTCTACTTGACAGAACCTCTTCTCTTGATACTGCATTTCTCGTAAAGACAGCATCTTCTCTGGACGGAATACGCGCCTGTGATTCAGGAATGAAAGGAACTATGCATACAAGAGCAATTGCTGCAGCTACAGCAAATGCAACACGTAAGCAGTATTTACTGAACTCAACTGTCTTTCTTCGTTTCTTGAACTCTATGAAAGACAATACCTTTCTCTCAATACCTGCCGGCGCCTGAACAAGCTCTTTTCCCTCTATGTCCATGATCAGTTTATTAAGCTCATCATCGCTTAGATACGGTATTATCTTTTTATCACTCATGCAAGCAGGTCCTCCTTCCTTATGGTTTTCTTTAGCATTTCTCGCGCTCTGTATATATGTGACTGTACAGTCTTAAGTGGTACCCCGATCCGCATCGAGA
>JAEEGF010519758.1_pt1 | contig 11631 bp, 12 predicted proteins | sample 9134171 | NCBI WGS metagenome assembly JAEEGF01 (sample SAMN16246542, study PRJNA631951) | gut metagenome | biome: gut microbiome; feature: rumen; material: AP-attached | host: Bos | place: Iran: Karaj | collected 2018-10 | reverse complement strand
AGTCCCGTCTCGGGGATGTCTTCGGTGAGACCGTAATCCGCAGGGGTGAAAAGCTCGAATCCTTCTCCGAGGATTTCAGAGGCCTCGCGGAGTTTGCCGCGGTTGCCGGTAGCGAAAACGATTTTTGTGATTTCCATGAGTACAAATATCCGAAAAACACGGGTAAAATCCACCGGAATGGTTAAATTTGTAGATACTAATTCTGAAAAGCCATGGCAGTTGACTACGAGAAGGCAGGCGTCAGCCTTGAAGCTGGTTATGACGTCGTAAGGAGGATCAAGAAACATGTCGCATCCACGGCCCGTACCGGGGTCATGGGCAATATCGGCGCCTTTGGCGGAATGTTCGACCTTTCCGTCCTGAATGTCAAGGAACCGATCCTCGTGAGCGGTACTGACGGAGTGGGCACCAAGCTCAAAATAGCCTTTGCCATGGACAAGCATGACACCATCGGTATCGATGCAGTTGCGATGTGCGTCAACGATGTCCTGGCTCAGGGAGCGGAACCCCTTGTGTTCCTGGATTATGTGGCCCAGGGCAAGACCCGTCCTGAGGTGGTCGAGGCTATCGTTGCAGGAGTGGCAGAGGGTTGCCGTCAGGCAGGCTGCGCCCTCGTGGGCGGTGAAACTGCCGAAATGCCCGGTATGTACGAGGACGGTGAATATGACATCGCGGGTTACACCACAGGAGTCGTGGAGAAGAGCGAGCTCATTGACGGAACGAAGGTGAAGGTCGGTGACGTGCTTGTGGGAATAGCTTCCACAGGAGTTCACAGCAATGGCTTCAGCCTGGTGAGAAAGATATTCGCAGATAATGAACTTGATCTTCACAAGGCTTATCCCGAACTGGGTACCGAAGAGCCTCTCGGCCTCGTAGCCCTTACTCCGACAAGGATTTATGTAAAGCAGGTGCTGGATGTCATCCACAGCCTTGACGTCCATGGAGTGGCCCACATCACAGGAGGCGGCTTCGACGAAAACATCCCCAGGATCCTTCAGGAGGGGCAGGGAATAGAAGTACATGAAGGTACATGGGAAATCCTTCCGATCTTCCATTTCCTGGAGAAATACGGAAAGATTCCTCACAGGGAAATGTTCAACATATTCAACATGGGAATCGGAATGGTGCTTGCGATGGATGCCGCACAGGCTGGCGAAGCTATCGACATCCTGGCGCAGCATGGTGACAGGGCTGCCGTAATCGGCAAGGTGACGGACAAGCCGGGAGTGGAGATATTACCTTTCTAGATTCATGAAGAATCGCTTCCACAAATTGTTTTCGTTCCTCGGTACTTTTGTGCTGGGTTTATTGGGTTTCACTTCTTGTGGTGAAACCATCGATGACCCGATCTTGTGCGAGTACGGCACTCCCAGTGGGAAATTCAATGTGGACATCAAGGTCACGGACGAATCTGGAAAACCCTTGAAAGACATCAGCGTCTCGCCGGTTCTTCTTCATGCGCCTAACTTTGACATCCGGCGTCAGGTGTTGGAAACCATCAAGACAGACGCCTCGGGAAAGGCATCAAGGACTTATGATAACTGGTGGGTGGATGATGTACGTGTGATTTTCGAGGATGAAAGCGGCGTTTTCGCAAAGGACAGTGCTGACTTCAAGCCCGTACAGACGAAGGAAGGGGACAAACATTGGTATGTAGGGGAGAAGACAGTCTCCGGCACCCATAAACTTAAAAAGAAATAATGGCCGAAGTATCTCTCAGAAGAAGGATTGCATTGGACATCACCAAGTCGTTGAGGAAATCCGAGACGGCGGATCATCCTTTGCTCCAGCTTTTCTGGGAATCTACCCTGCGCTGTAACCTTAAGTGCCGCCACTGCGGAAGCGACTGCAAGCAGATTGCCAACACACCGGACATGCCCAAGGAGGACTTCTTTAAGGTCCTGGACGGGATTGCCACTCACACGGATCCGCACAAGGTTTTTGTGATAGTTTCCGGAGGCGAGCCCACGATGCGGGCAGACCTTGAGGAATGTGGCAAAGGAATATATTCCCGTGGCTTTCCCTGGGGAATGGTCACGAATGCCTACGGCCTGACGCCGGAAAGATATTCCCGCCTGCTGAAATCAGGGCTCCATTCGATGACCATCAGCCTGGACGGCCTCCAGGAGAACCATGACTGGCTCCGTGGCCGCGAGAACAGTTTCGAAAGGGCCTCCAGGGCCATCAAGATGGTTGTGGACTCGAACGCCATCGCATTTGACGTGGTGACCTGTGTCAACCGCCGCAATTTCAATGAGCTCCCACAGATCAAGGAGCACCTTATCGGTCTGGGATTGAAGCAGTGGAGACTTTTCTCCATATTCCCGACCGGCCGTGCCGCTCAGGATCCTGATTTGCAACTTCCGGCCGAGATGTTCCGCGGTTTGTTGGACTTCATCAAGGAGACCCGTAAGGAAGGCCGGATCAAGGCCAGTTTTGGCTGCGAAGGTTTCCTTGGTCATTATGAAGGTGAGGTTAGGGATCATTTCTACACCTGCCAGGCCGGAGTGACAATCGGATCAGTCCTGATTGACGGTTCGATCTCTGCCTGTACCAGCATACGCTCCGACTACCATCAGGGCAACATCTACAAGGATGATTTCTGGGATGTCTGGCAGAACCGGTTCCAGCCCTACAGGGACCGTTCATGGATGAAGAAGGATGAGTGCGGGGACTGCAAGTACTGGAAATGGTGCGAAGGCAACGGGATGCACCTTCGCGACTCCGACGGCAAGCTCATGCTTTGCCACATGAAGAGAATTACAGATAATCAAAGATAAATGAGAGCATTAATCAGTGTCAGCGACAAGACGGGCGTAGTTGAATTCGCCCGGGAACTTGTGTCGCTTGGTTGGGAATTGCTTTCCACCAGCGGAACCATGAAGATGTTGAAGGAAGCAGGGCTGCCCGTGACGAGCGTGAGCGATGTCACCGGTTTTCCGGAGATCTGTGACGGAAGGGTCAAGACCCTTCATCCCAAGATCCATGGAGCCCTGTTGGCCAGGCGTGACCTTCCGGATCACATGCGCCAGCTTGAAGAGAATGGGATCGGGACCATCGACCTTGTTTGCGTGAACCTATATCCTTTCCGTGAGACTGTTGCCAAGCCTGACGTGACTATGGAGGATGCAATCGAGCACATCGACATCGGAGGTCCTTCCATGGTGCGCAGCGCCGCAAAGAACTGGGAGAGCGTGACGATAGTCGTGAACCCGGAGGACTATGCCGTCATCCTGGACGAACTCCGCAGGGACGGCCATACAAGCCGTGAAACCCGCTTGCAACTGTCCGCCAAAGCTTACACTCACACTGCCGAATATGACATGGCGATCGCTTCATGGATGCGTCCCCAGGCCGGCCTTCCCGAGAAGCTGTTCCTTGAATATGACATCTGCCAGCCTTTGCGCTACGGTGAGAATCCCCATCAGGACGCCAAGTTCTACAAGACCCTGAAGAAGGCTCCGTATTCATTGGCAACCGCTGAGCAGCTGAACGGCAAGGAACTGTCCTACAACAATATCCAGGATGCCAATGCCGCCCTTAACATAGTGCGTGAGTTTACTGACAAGCCCTTCGCCGTGGGTCTCAAGCACATGAATCCCTGCGGAGCCGGAGTGGGCGAGACCATCGCCGAGGCCTGGAAGAAGGCCTATGAAGGTGACACTACTTCCATCTTCGGCGGTATCGTTGCCTTCAACCGTGAGGTTGATCTCGAGACTGCCCAGATGCTCAAACCTATATTCCTGGAGATCGTAATGGCCCCTTCCTTTGCACCGGATGCCCTTGAACTCCTTTGCACCAAGAAGAACCTAAGGGTCCTTAAGGTGGAAATGGGTGTTGACGTGAAGGAACAGATGAGCTGCGTCAGCGTCAACGGAGGCCTGTTGGTCCAGAACCAGGACCTTTCGATCTGCCCGCTGTCCCTCGACCAGTGCGTTACCGAGACTAAACCGACTGAAGAGCAGATGCGCGACCTGGAATTCACCTGGAAGATGGTGAAGCATGTCAAGTCCAACGCCATAGTCGTCGGATGCGGCGGCATGCTCCTCGGAGTCGGCGCCGGCCAGATGAACCGTGTCGGCAGCGCCGAGATCGCCCTTAAGCAGGCAATAGGAGAGGAAGGAGGTTTGGCAAGTCCGGCCACTGCCACCCTCGGCACGTTAAGAGGGGGGACCGTGAACGAAGTGAACGGTGGGGTCGAGCGAAGCGAGACGGCCGGACTGCCAGAACCTCCTTCGTTAGTATTAGCCTCCGACGCCTTCTTCCCGTTCGACGACTGCGTCACCCTGGCTGCCAAGTATGGCGTCAAGGCCATTGTCCAGCCCGGCGGCTCGATCCGCGACGAGGACTCCATCAAGAAATGCAACGAGCTTGGCATCGCCATGCTCTTTACCGGTGAAAGACACTTCAAACACTAGAAATATATGGGAATCAACGCATTGCTCCCTTGGAAAAACAGCAACGTCGAACTCGACAAGAAAGCTTTCGAAGACTTCTGGCGCAGGATGTCCCTTCTGCATGATGCAAAAGTCCTTGTGGTCGGAGGCGGTGGACGTGAACATGCCATAGTGGATGCGCTTTCACGCTCAAGCCATGTTGGCAAGATTTACTGTGCACCCGGAAACGCAGGAATCGCCTCCCAGGCAGAGTGCGTACCGATCAAGGACACGGAAATTGACAAACTCCTGGAGTTTGTCAAGGAGAAAGGAATAGACCTGACCGTTGTCGGTCCTGAGGCCTCCCTATCTGCCGGAATCGTCGATGTGTTCACAGAAGCCGGAGAGACCATTTTCGGCCCTACCAAAGCAGCTGCCACGATCGAATCCAGCAAGGATTTCGCAAAGCGCCTGATGGAGAAGTACGAAGTTCCTACCGCTGCCTACAGGACATTCGAGAGCTATGATGATGCCCTTGAATATGTTTCTGTGGGCCCTTTCCCAGTGGTTCTCAAGTATGACGGCCTGGCTGCCGGCAAGGGCGTGGTGATCGCCGAGAATCTCGAGCAGGCTGAGGCGGCCTTGAAGGATATGCTGCTGGATGACAAGTTCGGCCATGGGAAAGTCGTGGTTGAGGAGTTCATGACGGGACCGGAATTCTCATTCCTCTGCTTCGTCTGCGGCAGGGAAGTCTTCCCGATGGTGCTCTCCCAGGACCACAAGCGCGCCTTCGATGGCGACAAAGGTCCGAATACCGGAGGAATGGGAGCATATTCCCCACTGCCTTTCATCACCAAAGAGGACTATGAATATGCCCTCGAGAATATAATGAAACCTGTTGCCGCCGGAATGGTCGAGGAAGGATGCCCGTTCAAAGGGGTCCTTTACGGCGGCCTGATGAAGACCCCCAACGGAATCAAGGTAGTGGAATTCAACTGCCGTTTCGGGGATCCTGAGACAGAGGTGGTCCTGCCCAGGTTCCAGACCGATATTTTCGAAGTATTCTGCGCAATCGCTGCCGGTGGATCTGCTCCGGAGCTTCCTGAAGGCACTATAGCCCTTGAAGGCCTTGTAGTTCCTGCTTCAGCGATGATGCCTGAACTCAAATGGTCCGACGATGCGGTCCTTGGTTTCGTGATGGCATCGAAGGGTTATCCCGGTTCCTATCAGAAAGGATTCGAGATCACTGGTCTTGATGACGCCCTTTCCGACCCTGCCATCTGGATTTACCATATGGGCACCAAGACAGTCGATGGCACCTCGGCAAATGAGTACATTACTGCTGGAGGCCGTGTGTTGATGGTTGTGGCGAGCGGTATCGACTTGAAGGATGCACGTGACAAGGCGCTGAATGCAGTCCGGAAGATCAAGTGCGAGAACCTGTTCTACAGGACAGATATCGGACACTGGGTCCTCTGATGCGTGATTTCTAAATGCCTTATTATAAGGTAAATAACACAATGTCATCCCTCGATTTGGAGGGGATGGCTTTTGTTTAATGAGTTGATTATTAATTAAATACAAAACACGGTGGTTATAAGTGGCAAAGAGTTGGCGGCCAAGCTGAAGGCCGAGATGGCGGAGCAAGTCAAGACGTTCCCGGAAAAATACGGACGTGTACCTCATCTGGTTGTTATCCTGGTCGGCAACGATCCCGGAAGCCAGACTTATGTCAGGAACAAGGAGAAGGCCTGTGACGTGGTAGGATTCAAGCATACTACATACCGTCTTCCTGAGGACACCTCAGAGCAGGAAGTCCTGGACAGGATAGTTGAGCTCAACACCGACGAATCCGTCGATGGAATCCTGGTTCAGTTGCCGCTTCCGAAACACATTTCCGAGACCAAGGTTATCGAAACCATATCCAAGGAAAAGGATGTGGATGGATTCCATCCTCTGAACACGGCCGCCCTCTGGCAGAAGAGACCGAACAACTCCTGCATTATTCCCTGTACTCCCATGGGTATCATCAAGCTACTCGAGGAAGGCGGGGTTGAGATAGCCGGCAAGAAGGCTGTGGTTCTGGGAAGGAGCCAGATAGTGGGTCTGCCTATTTCCAAGCTGCTGCTTGACCGTAATGCTACAGTTACCATCTGCCATTCCCGCACCAAGGACCTGCCTGAAGTCACAAGGCAGGCTGATATCCTGGTGGCTGCTATCGGAAAGGCAAAGTTTGTAACCGGAGACATGGTAAAGGAAGGAGCCGCGGTGATAGATGTCGGAATGGACCTGGATGAAAACGGCAAACTCTGCGGTGACGTGGACTTCGCCTCAGTTGAACCCAAGGCCTCGGTTATCACCCCTGTGCCTGGCGGAGTGGGACCAATGACCATCTGCTGCCTCATGTCCAACACGATCCAGTGTTTCCTCAATAGTCGTTGAGGACATTGTATTTATTCATAATATTCCTATTTTTGTTGAAACGCTTGACAAATTTTTTAAATCACTTGATATGAACAGAATCATCCGTTTCCGGCTGATGGCCCTCGTAGCCGTCTGCCTGTCCGTAAGTGCATTCGCACAGGACAAGACCGTCAAGAAGATCATCGAGACGGGCAAGAATGACAACCAGGTTATGGTGCATGAGAACCATCTGGCCAATTACATCGGAGGTCGCCCGATCGGATCCTCAGCCCTTACCCATGCCGAGGCTTGGGCAAAGGAGATGTTCGAGTCCTGGGGCCTCGAGGTTATGGTTCAGGAAGCCGGAGAGATCAATGTAGGTTTCGACCGCGGTCCTTGGTATGGTCGCATGCTCAGCGAGGACGGTTTCCCTCTCCATTTCGGAACTCCTGCCTACACAGCTCCTACTCGTGGAAAACAAGTCGGACATGTTATGGTAGAACCTAAATCCAGGAGAGAATTCGAAAGGATGAAGGGTGCTCTTAAAGGTGCCTGGGTACTCCTTGATGCGCCTTCAACGGGTATGGCAATCGATTGGTCGGAGAAGGCTAATCAGGATCGTGCCGATATCATCAAGCAGAATGAGGAGATCGACCGTCAGAACATGGAGATCCGTGCCTACAATATGACCCATAGGGATGAGACTCCCAAAGAGATGCTTCCTTACAAGCAGATCACCGCTCCATTCTACAAAGAGATGGTAGAGGCCGGAGTCCTTGGTTTCATCCGTTCTGCTGCTGTTCCTCTCAGGGTTATGTATGACCGTGCCAACTGCTACAACATTACCATGGAGAACCTGCCGACTGTCTGCGACATCTGCCTTGATGAGGCTCAGTTCAAAGTGATCAAGGAGAAGGTTCTCCGCAAGGACATCTTCCAGCTTGAGTTCGACATCCGCAACCATTTCTACCGTGGACCGGTCAAGTACCACAACATCATTGGAATCATCCGTGGAAGCAAGTATCCTAATGAATATGTTCTCACTGGCGGTCATCTCGATGCTTATGACAATGGTACCGGTGCCGTTGATGACGGAAATGGAACCAGCCTCAATATGGAGGTTGCAAGGCTGCTTGCCACTTCCGGAGCAAAACCCAAGCGTTCGATCATGATCTGCCTCTGGACAGGTGAAGAGTATGGTCTTCTCGGCTCCAAGTTCTTCGTCGAGAACAAGACCGTTCCTCTTGAGAAGATCTCCAATTATTTCAATCGTGACGGAGGTCCCCTCATGGCAACCGGTATCACCGTTCCTCCGGCAATGTATGACGATTTCGTTGAGGTCTGCAAACCGATCATGGATCTCAATCCCGAGATTCCATTCACTGTCACGAAGCGTCCTGGTGAGCCCAGACCTCGTCCGACCAGTGCGGGCGGCAGCGATCATGCTTACTTTGCAATGAACGGAGTTCCTACCGTAAGCTTCCAGGAGTCCGATCCCCTGGGTAAGAATTTTGAGTACCAGGAGATCTGGCACACGGAGAGGGATATCTATAACAAGGTAATCCCGGAGTACATGGAACACTCTGCTACAGTAACCGCTGTAGTGGTCTATGGACTGGCCAACCTTGACCATCAGTTATCACGTCAGGGACTCTACAAAGACTAAGAGACCCCTTTTAAGAAAACTCTACAATAACTCTATATTACCCGCTGTAGAATGCCATACAGCGGGTATTTTTATTATTTGTTTTCTCTACAAGTTTTGATTTTATTTTTAGATTCATTAATATTACAACACTAATAACACTAAAAATGGGCTTGTTTGATATCTTCTCAAGGAAAGGATCCCACACCTTGATTACCAGTGTTGACAAATTGCTGGAGATCATTGACCACTCCCTTGTCGTGTTCAAGGACGGTGTAAAGGATTACCTCTACAATGACGGTCAAGGTTTCACCGAATACCTTTCTTCCATGGCGTCCCTCGAGAGATCTCCCGCGAAGTCCTGGAGAAGGAAGTTTTCCCCGCTTTCATGGTTGAGATGCCTGCCCTTACTAAAGACACCTACACCTTCGAGGAATTCATATCCATGGTCAAGGCCAATCCTGACCTCGCCGCAGTCCGTGTCCACAAGCAGCGCTTCGGCTATATGGTCAACAACACCATCTGCGAAGTGGGCAATGTGCTCATCAACGGAGCGAAGGTTGTGACGATCAATTCCGAGTCCACCGAGATAGAAGACATCAAGAAAACCATCGCAGACTGCGGTCTTGAAGGGGTCGAAAACATCAACTACCTCCAGGCAATCAAGCGTGTTATCGGTATGATTGACAAACCATTAGCAAACGAATAGCATCATGGCACAGGAAATAGAAAAGAAATTCTTGGTAAAGGGTGACTTCAAGAACGAGGTCTTTAAAGCAACAAGGATTACCCAGGGTTATCTCTGCAGCGTCCCAGAAAGGACAGTCCGCATCAGGGTGAAGGGTGATAAAGGTTTCATCACTGTCAAGGGTATTGGCAATGCCTCCGGTGCAGCCCGCTTCGAGTGGGAGAAGGAAATCCCGGTGGACGAGGTAAAGGCCCTTCTCGACCTTGCCGAGCCCGGAGTGATTGACAAGACCCGTTACCTTGTCAAGAACACCGACGGAGTACACACTTGGGAAGTTGACGAGTTCTACGGTGACAACGACGGCCTTACCGTCGCCGAGGTGGAACTTGCTGATGAGAACGAACCCTTCGACAAGCCTGAATGGCTTGGCGAAGAGGTCACCGGCGATCCCAAGTACTTCAACTCCATGTTGATGAAGAACCCTTACAAGAACTGGAAGTAATTATGGAAACAGATATCAAGGCAAAGGTGGCAGCACAGTTCGATCCGCTGGACATGAACAACGACAAGGTCGAACAGCGCTTCGGTTTCATGCCAATGAGCCTTTCCCTGCCGGTCGCCATGCTGATCGAACATTGCTATGTGCTGCCATTCAACAGCAAGCCGGCGGCCCTTCTTTACAATACAAACCAATACAGCCAGACGGACGCTTTCAAGTTCGGCATCACCATGATGACCTTCTCGTGGCTGTTGATACTTATTTTCGGCCAGACTGTCCTCAAGTGGCTGAACATTACACCTGGACTTTTTTAAAAATGGAATCGATATGATGATAGAGTGGAATTATATCCTTAGGATTTTCGTGGCTGGCCTTCTTGGCGGAGCAATAGGTTTTGAACGTGAATTCAGGGCAAAGGAGGCCGGAGTACGGACTCATTTCATCGTTGCCCTCGGCAGTGCCTTGTTTATGATCATCTCGCAATATGCCTTCACCGGCCAGTTCGATCATGCCAGGGTGGCGGCCCAGGTGGTGTCAGGAATCGGTTTCATCGGTGCCGGTGTAATCATATTCCAGAAAAATGTCGTCCGCGGCGTCACCACGGCTGCCGGCCTTTGGGTCGCCGCCGCCATAGGATTGTCCTGTGGTGCAGGAATGTATGCTGTGGCGATTGCCGCCATGCTCATGACCATCATTTGCCTAGAGACCATGCATATCATTACCAATAAATACAGCGAGAAGATACTGACCGTCTCTCTGTCCCCAGTTGACGGCGACAGGCTTCTTGAATTCATGGATGGCGCCAAGGCCCGTAAGATTGAGATAGATTCCTTCGTGGTGACCGACGACAAAGCCACCCTTCAGGTCCGTACCAAGCTCCTCAAAACCACGGAAACCTCCAAGAAGCTCCTCGCCCTCAGCAAAGGCCTCAAGATCGAGATCTCCTGACGGAGGTATTGGGTTTATTCGTTCTTCAAGGAGTCGACGGGGTTGGAGGTGGAGATGCGCCAGGTGTTGAGGACGACCACGATGAGGATGATCAGGAGTACCGCCAATGTCCCGGCAAGGAAGTAGAAGGGATTCAGTATGACCTTCTCGGCGAACAGTTCCAGCATCCTGTGGGCGACGAAGAAGGAACCGGCACAGGCAAGGGCTGCCATCACGAGGGAAAGTTTGAGGATGTCAGAGGCGAATATTCTGAGAATATCCTTGGCTGAAGCTCCGTTGATCTTGCGGACGGCCATCTCCTTGCTGCGCCTAAGGCTCTCGTCACGGATGAAACCGATCAGACCGAGAAGGGCTACGAGGAGAGAGAATATGGCTCCGATTGTCAGAGTATTCCTTATCTTCCTGACGTCGGTATAGGCAGCGCGCATCTGATTCTCGTAGGAGAGTATATTCACTTCACGGCCTTCCAGGGTTTCCTCAAGAGCGGTTTTTACTTTCTCCAGATCCTCTGGAAGCACCTTGAACAGAATGTGGGGCATCCAGGACGACATCGAACCGATCTCGCCGTAGAAAAGGGCGCTGGGACGTTTGTCGACAGCAACGAGACTGCCGATAAGATAGCTCTTATAGACACCGGAGATGGTGAAAGGTTTGGTTGAAAAATCAATGCTGCTTCCGTGGCCGGTGATACACACCTGCTTCCCGACAGCCCCGTCACTCCAATCCGTGAACTCGGCCATCTTTGCCACAAACTTCTCATCCACGACTATTTCCGAGGAATCTCTTGGTGCCCGTCCATCGACAAATCGAATATTCATCAGATCAAAGAACTCCGGAGAGCACTCGTACTGGTCGGCGATGTTGAACAGTTCCCGGTCGTCGTCCGGCAAATAGACATTGTCACCGCTGGAACCATCGAAGGGCAGGTTGTAGCTGGTTGCCACTCCTTTCACCTCTGGAAGTCCGCGAAGTGTTGCAACCGCCCTTGAGACCGCCTGGCGGTCGCCGTCGAACATGCTGATGTAGTAGAGGTTCTTATAGTCATAGCCAGGGTTGCTGTTGGAGACTATCT
>JAEEGF010346072.1_pt1 | contig 11631 bp, 15 predicted proteins | sample 9134171 | NCBI WGS metagenome assembly JAEEGF01 (sample SAMN16246542, study PRJNA631951) | gut metagenome | biome: gut microbiome; feature: rumen; material: AP-attached | host: Bos | place: Iran: Karaj | collected 2018-10 | reverse complement strand
GCGGTATAATTATAAATAATATAATCCACTAGTCCTGACTTGTTCTTCTGATATTAGAATCAAGCGGTCTGTTAAATCCCTGCCAAGACATGTCATTTGATGCAACATCTCTCAATGCTTCCTTCATTGTCTCCATCTTGGCATCAATGTTATCTGCAAAGCTCAATGCAATTGCCTCAGCCAATGCCGGCTTCTTTGGAGAACCATATTCTAACTCACCGTGATGAGCTAATATACAGTGAACCAGTTCTCTTCTCTTCACAACAGGGAATCCCTCAATGGCACTTGCAGCATTTTCCACCTGCATAGCGCCAATCATAATATGTCCTAACAACTGACCTTCATCTGTATAATCATTCTGAGGGAATGTAGACAGCTCATCCAACTTTCCTACATCATGAAACATTGCTGCTGTGAGAAGTAAATCTCTATCCAATATAGGATATTTCTCTGCAAAGAATTCACAATTTCTAGTCACTCCCAAAGTATGCTCCAAAAGTCCACCTACAAATCCATGATGTACAGCCTTGGCTGCAGAATGGAATTTGAATCTCTTCTCAAATTCCGCATCTTCAAAGAACTGAAGCAACAAGGTCTTCATATATGGCGCTTTGATGGAATTAATAATTCCCATTAACTCCTGATACATTTCATCTGCATCATATTCTGAACATGGCAGATAATCAGCCGGATCATACTCACCATCTTTGGCCTTGCGCAGTCTCTTGATATTAATCTGCTTCTTGCCCTGGAATTCTGTAACCTCACCAGTTACAAACACATAATCCATCTCGTTATAATCATCTATGCCCATTGAACCCGGCTCCCAGATTTTACCATCGCAGTTACCTGTCTTGTCCTGCAAATCCAAGGACTCATATTCCTTACCGGCCTTGGTCAAAGCAGTTGTCTTCTTTCTGCATAGATAAATATCATTTACACTTCCACCTACAGTCAAATCACTGATGTATTTCATTACTATTCTCCATTTCTAGTTATCTCTATTCCAAAGTTTTCTTTTAGCCTTTGTTAGTTCATTATCATCATCTTTAAAATAGAGATTTAATATTTATAATATTTTATACTTATGGATTCTCATTTCCACGGCTTTTATTGTATAATAATTTTCATGAATAGGAAAGTTTTAAAAACAGTAGAATACAATAAAATTATAAATATGTTGGCAGATTACGCATCCTGCGATGGTGGTCGTGCCAAATGTCAGGATTTGGAACCAATCACAGATTTAAATGCAATTAATAAGGCTCAGCAAAATACTTCTGATGCTCTTACACGCATTTTCAAAAAAGGTACTCTGGATCTCTCCGGCACATACAATATCACAGAAAGCATGGCACGACTTGAAATCGGCGGAGCCATCAGCATACAGGAGCTAATTCAGTGCGTCTCTCTGTTAAATGTTGTAAAACGTGCTATAGCCTACAACAGAAGTGACCGCGAGGAGGCCCCTGACTCACTAACTGCTTATTTTAATAATTTAGAACCAGAAGCACAGGTTCGCGATGAAATCAATCGATGCATAATCTCTGAGGATACAATCGCAGATGATGCCAGCTCAGGTCTCAAGGATGTACGCCGTCAAATGGGTGTCACCAATGAGAGGATTCGTTCACAGATGAACACATTGCTGGGCTCTTATTCTGCATATCTTCAGGACAATGTTATCACCATGAGAAATGGCAGATATTGTCTGCCTGTAAAAGCTGAGTACAAGAATACTGTAAAAGGTATGGTTCACGACCAGTCCTCCACTGGATCTACTTATTTCATTGAGCCTGCCTCAATTGTGGATTTAAATAACAAGCTTAGAGAATTGGAATTGCAGGAGAAAGAAGAAATTGAGAAAATCCTGGCAACTTTGAGTGCCTTGGTATATCAGGTGAAGGATTCCATTTTAAATAATTATGATATCCTGGTTGAATTGGATTTCATATTTGCCAAAGGTCGCCTGGCACAGGAAATGAATGCTGTCGCTCCTATTTTTAACGAGATGGGTATTATTAACCTGAGGGGTGCTAGGCATCCACTTATCGACAAGGATCAGGTTGTACCTATTGATATAACTCTTGGAGAGGATTATAACCTGTTGATAGTAACCGGACCTAACACCGGAGGTAAGACTGTATCACTGAAAACCTGCGGGCTTTTCTGTCTAATGGGTCAGGCTGGATTACATATTCCTGCCAAAGATCGCTCACAGCTTGCTATATTTGATGAGATATTCGCAGACATTGGTGACGAGCAGAGCATTGAGCAGTCTCTGTCTACCTTCTCTTCTCATATGGTAAATATTGTCAGAACTCTGGCTTATATTGATAAACATCCTGAGAAGCGATATTTCACAATATTCGACGAGTTATGTTCAGGTACTGATCCTGCTGAAGGAGCAGCCCTAGCCATATCAATTCTGGATAGATTATTGAAGCTGGGTGTCACTACCATGGCAACAACCCATTACAGTGAGTTGAAGTTGTATGCTTTGTCTACTCCTAATGTGGAAAATGCTTCCTGTGAATTCTCAATGGAGACACTATCTCCAACATATCATCTGTTAATTGGTGTGCCGGGAAAGAGTAATGCATTTGCCATATCAAAGAAATTAGGTTTACCAGAAGATATTATATCTTATGCCCAGGATCAAATTGATGATGATTCTAAATCCTTTGAGGATGTACTGATAGATTTAGAACAAAGAAGAATACAGATGGAGCGAGATCAAGATTCCATCACTCACGATAAAAACGAAATTGCTAAATTGCGTGAATCTATACAGAGTCGCGAGGATAAGCTTCGTGAGTCCCATGACAAGATACTACGACAAGCTAATGAGGAAGCTGCCAAGATTCTAAGCGAAGCCAAGGATTTAGCAGATGCAACTATCAGAGATTTCAATAAATATGCTAAGAGCAATCCAGATATTGCCATGATGGAATATCAGCGAAGTGAGCTAGGCAAGGAAGTTGCAAAACATCGTAATGAAACTAATGTCATTAAAAAGCCTGCCGCTCCAAAACATAAAGTGCCTAAGAAACTTGTGGTTGGCGATCTGGTTCGAGTAGTCAGCATGAATACCAAAGCAACTGTATTATCAGTTCCTGATTCAAAAGGAAATGTTAAAGTCCAAATGGGTATAATGCAATCCAAGGTCAATATTCGCGATTTAGAATTATTACAGGAACAGGACACAGCAACTATTGCCAAAGCTGGCTCTAAGAGAAAAGGTGGCGGTGGATATGGTTTGGGCAAAGCAGCAACCATATCCCCTGAAATAAATCTTATTGGTCTCAATTCCGATGAAGCTATTGCCCGTCTGGATAAATATTTGGATGATGCGTATATTTCTCATTTGAAGTCGGTAAGAATTGTACACGGAAAAGGTTCCGGAATCTTGCGAAAAGCTGTACAGCAGTATCTAAAGAAGCAGAAATTTGTGGATGAGTTCCACTTAGGTGAATTCGGTGAAGGTGACTCAGGTGTCACAATCGCTACATTTAAGTAATTGCCTGGGCGACTATCGTTATACTTAAAGTATTAAAGAGATGACTACTATATGCCTAAAGAGAACGTAGGAAACGCCAGCACTTAATGAGCACGAAGAATGAGCGCGAATTTAGTACTGCTGCGTTTACTCCGTAGCGAGAGCGTTCTCGACTAGGTATGTAGTAGTCATCTCTTTTTGTTACAGTAAATAGTCGCCCATGTACATTTTACATAAATTAAATTGAGACCAGAGTCAACGTTCGACTCTGGTCTCATTCAATACTCTTATAATTTAGAAATTATACTAACTCAAGTACAACTTCCATAGCGCCGTCACCCTTACGAGGTCCGACTTTGATGATTCTTGTATAACCACCCTGGCGATCAGCATACTTAGGAGCGATCTCCTCGAATAACATCTTAGGCATATCAACTTCCTTGATTTCCTTTCTAGATGTTCCAGCTGTCTTTACAGGATATAATACCTTAAGCATCTCTCTTCTTGCATGAAGTCTAGAAGGCTGATCCTTCTTGATAGTCTTGTCAACTGTATCGAATACAGTAACCTTCTTACCATCTACAACTTCCTTTACTCTCTTACCGTCTGCATCTTTACGAGCAACCTTTGCCTGTACAGTAACTTCATCGAAGTTATCCTTTTCCTTGATTGCAAGAGCGATAATTCCCTCAGCGATTTTTGCTACTTCCTTAGCCTTAGCTTCTGTTGTAACAATTCTTCCATGGTACAAAAGATTTGTAACCTGGTTTCTAAGTAAAGCTTTACGCTGTGAAGATGTTCTGCTTAATTTTCTATACTTTGCCATTTTTATTTCCTCCTATGTAGATAGCGCGCCGCGTTTTACGCTCTTTGGTCTTACTAAAACACGTCGAATGGTTCTGCCATCTATTATCTGTTGGCTCTCGTGCTCATCGGACTTACCGAAAACCTGTTATTAATTACTTATTAGTCTTCAACGCTCTTCAAGCCAAGGCCTAATTCCTCAAGCTTAGCAAGAATCTCGTCTAATGACTTCTTACCTAAATTACGAACTTTCATCATATCATCAATATTCTTGTCGCATAACTCGCCTACTGTATTGATGTTAGCTCTCTTTAAGCAATTGAATGAACGAACAGTTAATTCTAACTCTTCAATGCTCATATCATTGCCCTTTTCTTTCTGATCAAGTTCCTTCTCTTCAAATGGAGCAACTGTATCAGCTTTATCAGACAAACCGATGAATAACTTGAGCAATTCATCCAATACCTTTGCAGCAATACTTACTGCCTCTTCTGGATAAGTTGTTCCATTAGTATATACATCTAATGTAAGCTTGTCATAGTCTGTAATCTGTCCTACACGAGTGTTTTCAACCTTAATGTTGACACGCTCAATTGGTGTGTAGATAGAATCAACAGCGATAACACCGATTGGTGTATCCTCTGCCTTATTCTTATCAGCTCCTACATATCCACGACCATTTGTAATAGTAAGCTCCATGTAAAGCTTGCTATCAGCACCGCCGTTGAGATGAGCGATGACAAGATCAGGGTTCATGATCTCAATGTCAGGATCAACCTGAATCATACCTGCAGTCACAACGCCCTCACCCTCAAACTCGATGTAAGCTGTCTTTGGGTCATCTGACTCACTGTTATTGCGGAGTGCTAAATTCTTAATATTCATAATGATTTCAGTTACATCTTCCTTTACTCCAGGAATTGAACTGAACTCATGTAGAACACCGTCGATTTTAACCTGGCTAACCGCTGTACCTGGTAATGAAGAAAGCATGATTCTTCTAAGTGAATTACCAAGTGTTGTTCCATAACCTCTCTCCAAAGGTTCTACAACAAATCTTCCATATTTTTTATCTTCTGAGATTTCTATAGTCTCAATATTTGGTCTTTCGAAATCGAACACTGCGTTGTTCCTCCTTATTATGGTCTACCAGTTAAAACTTCTATCTAATTATTACTTAGAATACAACTCGACGATAAGCATTTCATCAACTGGAACATCAATCTGCTCTCTTGTAGGTAATTCCTTTACAGTTCCCTGTAACTTCTCAAGGTCAACATCGATCCAATCTGGAACAAGTCTACCATTTGTTACCTCAACGATATCCTTAAATCTCTGAAGGCTCTTCTTATTCTCACGAACCTCAATTACATCACCAGCCTTAACAAGGTATGATGGTACATTTACAGGCTTACCGTTTACTAAGAACATCTTGTGATCAACAACCTGACGTGCTTCTCTACGTGTTCTAGCGAATCCCATACGGAATACTACATTATCAAGACGTGACTCAAGAATAGTCATAAGGTTCTCACCTGTCATACCCTTCTTTCTGTCAGCTGCGTCATAATAATTACGGAAAGGCTTCTCTAATACGCCATAGATGAACTTAGCCTTCTGCTTTTCTCTCAACTGGAGTCCGTACTCAGATGTTTTTCTTCCGGATCTCTTTAACTGTCTATTTGATTTTTTATCATATCCTAAATAAGATGGTTCCATTCCAAGTGAACGACATCTCTTAAGGACAGGTGTTCTATTAACTGCCATCTTAGATTATCCCTCCTAATTAAACTCTTCTACGCTTTGGTGGACGACATCCATTATGTGGAACAGGAGTAACATCAGTAATACTTGTTACATCAATACCACATGCATTAATTGCACGGATTGCTGCTTCTCTTCCTGATCCTGGTCCCTTTACGAATACATCTACCGTCTTCAATCCATGAATGAGCGCTGCCTTTGCAGCAGTTTCAGCTGCCATCTGAGCAGCATATGGAGTAGATTTTCTTGAACCTCTAAATCCAAGACCACCTGCACTTGCCCATGAAAGAGCGTTACCCTGAGCATCTGTGATTGTTACAATTGTATTGTTAAAAGATGCCTGAATATGCACCTGGCCACGTTCAACGTTTTTCTTTACGCGCTTCTTTGTTACTTTCTTTGCAACCTTAGCCATATCTAAACTAACCTACTTTCTTAATTTTACTAATTACTTGTTTCAAATGACTATACCTATAAATATAGTCTTATAAGGAAATCCCAACTCGCTCACGCTCGTTGTGATGCCCTTCGCATACTTCGTATGCTCCGTGCTACTTCTTCTTATTAGCAACAGTTCTCTTAGGACCCTTACGTGTTCTAGCGTTTGTCTTTGTCTTCTGACCACGAACAGGAAGTCCCTTTCTATGACGGATACCACGATAGCATCCAATTTCCTGAAGTCTCTTGATGTTAAGAGCGATATCTCTTCTTAAATCACCCTCTACAAGGATATTCTTCTCATCGATGACAGCACTAATCTTCTTTACTTCGTCATCTGTAAGATCCTTAACACGTGTGCTAGGATCAACATTTGCTGCTTCGAGAATCTCGTTTGAAGTTACTCTACCGATTCCATAGATGTAAGTCAAACCGATCTCAACACGTTTTTCTCTTGGTAAATCTACACCTGCGATACGAGCCATGTGTGTTTACACCTCCATAAAATATTCTTTGTGGACGAATCATCATCCAAATTATAAGGTACTGAAAAAAATAAACAGCATACAGCTCCGGTTTCCCGGCCTGAAATGTGTGTATGAATCTATTTTCCTCCATGTGCTTAAACGCACAATACACCTACATATAACATGTAAGTGTTGATGTAGCATATAAAATGACAAAATGCTACTTATATTATGAACAGTCTATAGATAGCTAGACTGCAGCCGCACATAATATTTTCTTTGAAATTGTAATACAATTTCCCAGGATTAACCCTGTCTCTGCTTGTGTTTTGGATTTTCGCAAATGATGCGAACGCTTCCCTTTCTTCTGATAACCTTGCACTTTTCGCAAATAGGTTTAACTGATGATCTAACCTTCACGGGAAAATCCTCCTTTCTTTTGCGGAATTTTGGCTTATTTTTATGTAAAATACACCAAAATCTATCAAAAACGTCCGTTTAACATTATACTGAAGCGTTTTTGAAAAGTCAACAACTAATTTGAAATTTTTATTTATCTCTCCAGATTATTCTACCTTTCGATAAATCATAAGGTGACATCTCAATTGTAACCTTATCACCTGGTAAGATACGAATATAATTCATACGAAGCTTTCCACTAATGTGAGCTAAGATCTGATGACCATTTTCAAGCTCAACTGAAAACATCGCGTTTGGAAGTTTTTCAATAACAGTTCCTTCAACTTCGATTACGTCTGCTTTAGACATTTTATTTCCTCCTAATTCAACTGACCGAGATATCTCTCAAGTACTTCGATTACATCTTTATCTGTCAGAGCTCCATTATCAAGAATCTCTGATATATCTCTTGATAAATGTGTAATTGGTTGAATATGCATTAACTTTTTTCTCTTAGGATTATCAACCTTTCGGGTTTTTCCATTTACGAGATAAGCCATGTCATCTTCACATTTTAAAACTACATAAACATGATTTTTATCATGTCCTGCTTTTGATTTCGCTAAGAATGCTTGACCTCTAACTGACATTTTATGCTCCAAGGATTTTGGCAATAGCTGCAAATACATCTTCCATCTGCATTGTTCCATCAACAGTTTTCAAAATACCCTGCTTATCATAATACTCGATAAGTGGCTGTGTCTGCTCATGATATACATCAAGTCTCTTCTGAACTGTCTCAGGCTTATCATCATCTCTAAGAACAAGCTCTGCTCCACAAATGTCACAGATGCCTTCCTTCTTTGGTGGAATTGCAACTACATGATATGTAGCTCCGCATCCAAGACAAGCACGTCTTCCTGACATTCTATTTACAATATGGGAATCAGGAACATCTACATTTATTGCAAAATCCATTGACTGACCAATTTTCTTCAAAGCCTCATCAAGAGCTTCAGCCTGAGGAATTGTTCTTGGAAATCCATCAAGTACAAAACCATTTTTGCAATCATCATGGCTAATTCTGTCCATAACCAAATCGCATGTTAACTCATCTGGAACCAAAAGTCCCTGATCCATATATTCCTTTGCCTTCTTTCCAAGATCTGTTCCGTTCTTGATATTAGCACGGAAAATATCTCCAGTAGAAATATGAGGAATATTGTATTTACCTGCAATCTGCTTAGCCTGTGTTCCCTTTCCTGCCCCAGGGGCACCTAACATGATAATTTTCATGTAAAAACCTCCTTATATAACACCTTAGGAGACGCCATAAAAATACAGCATCTCCATCAGGTTATTATTTATTAGTCATTCAAAAATCCCTTGTATGTTCTTACAAGCATCTGTGACTCAATCTGCTTCAGAGTCTCAATTACAACTCCGACAATAATGATGATTGAAGTTCCACCGAATGATACGCTTGCATTGAAAAGTCCACTGAAAATAATTGGAAGGAATGCAACGATTGATAAACCAACTGCACCAATGAAAATGATGTAATTAAGCACTGACTGTAAATAGTCGCTTGTTGGCTTTCCTGATCTGATACCAGGAATTGTACCGCCGCTCTTCTTTAAGTTCTCAGCAATCTCAAGCGGATTAAATGTAATTGATGTATAGAAGTATGCAAATCCAATGATAAGCAAGAAGTATACTATAGCACCAATTGAGTAAATCCAGTTGTCTGTGTCAAACCAGTTCTGCTGTGAAAGACCTCTCAAGATCTTTGCCCAGAAACCAGTTCCCTGGTAATTAACCAAAGTACAGATAATAACTGGTGTCTGCATCAATGACTGTGCAAAGATAACAGGAATAACACCTGCTGTGTTAACCTTCATAGGAATAACAGATGAATTACCTCCAACCTGTCTTCTTCCCTGAATCTTCTTTGCATATTGTACAGGTATTTTACGCTCAGCTCCCTGTAAGTAAACTACAAGAAGTACAATTGCGCATATAATCGCTGCAATAATTACAGCTGCAAGAGTTCCTTTTGCAACAGTCTTATCTTTGATAAACTGTTCGAATAATGTCTTAAGATCATTTGGAATACGAGAGATAATATTTATAACAAGGACAATAGAAATACCATTTCCAACACCCTTCTCTGTAATTCTCTCACCGATCCACATCAATACTGCAGAACCTGCTGTAAGTGATGTTACTGTCATAATTACATACAAAGCATTAAACTCTGTTAAGTATCCGCTTCTACCAAATCCAATTGCCATAGCAAGTGACTCTGTAAGAGCAAGACCAACTGTAACATAACGTGTAATCTTAGTAATCTTCTTTCTTCCGCTCTCCCCATCTCTTTGCATTTCCTCTAATTTAGGGAACGCAATTGTCAGAAGTTGCATAATGATTGAAGAAGTAATATACGGTGTAATATTCAAAGCAAATACTGACATTTGTTCAAAAGAACCACCAGTGATTGCATCGAAGAAATTCATTGCATCACCGGTAGTTGAGAACAAGTTTTTAAAAACATCAGGATCCACTCCAGGAATCGGAAGCTGACTTCCGATTCTAACTACAACCAGCATCAAAAATGTAAAGATAATTCTCTTGCGTAAATCTTTTATTTTAAATGCATTGCGGAGTGTTTCTAACATATTAAATCACCTCTGCTGTTCCACCAAGGGCTTCAATCTTCTCCTTAGCGCTTGCACTGAAAGCGTTAACTTTCACATCTAACTTCTTAGTAAGCTCACCGTTACCAAGAATCTTGACACCATCTCTAGGATTCTTTACAATACCAGCCTCAACAAGTGACTCAACTGTTACAGTTGCACCATTGTCGAATCTCTCAAGGTATGAAAGATTAATTCCAACGATATTCTTAGAATTTCTGTTTGTAAATCCTCTCTTAGGAATACGTCTGTATAATGGCATCTGTCCACCTTCGAATCCAGGTCTTGGAGCTCCTGAACGAGCCTTCTGTCCCTTGTGACCCTTACCAGCGGTCTTACCATTTCCTGAACCGTGTCCACGTCCTCTTCTGAAATTATCACTGTGCTTTGAGCCATCAGCTGGCTTTAAGTTAGATAAATCCATTGTGACACCTCCTTATTTAATCTTAGATTTCTTCTACTTTTACTAAATGTGCTACCTTGCGAATCATACCACGTGTTGCAGCATTATCAGGCATTTCAACAGTCTTGTTAAGCTTTGTTAAGCCAAGAGCCTCAACTGTCTTCTTGTTCTTTGGTACTGCACCGATTGGTGACTTTACAAGTGTAATCTTTAACTTCTTATCTGCCATCTTTCATTTCCTCCTTAACCGAGAATCTCTTCTACAGTCTTACCACGAAGCTTTGCAACTTCCTCTGGAGACTTCAACTGGCTTAAACCATCAATTGTAGCAAGTACTACGTTCTGCTTATTAGAAGAACCTAATGACTTAGTACGGATATTCTGAATTCCTGCTAACTCACAAACGGCACGCGCTGGACCACCAGCGATGATTCCAGTACCTTCTGGAGCCTTCTTTAATAATACAGTTGCACCAGTATGCTTACCATAAATATCATGTGTGATTGAGTTGTTCTCATCAAGCTTTACAGTGATCAACTTCTTCATTGCATCTTCCTTACCCTTACGGATTGCCTCAGGGATTTCAGCTGCCTTTCCGAGTCCTGCACCAACATGACCATTGCCGTCACCGACAACAACTAAAGCTGCGAAACGCATGTTACGACCACCCTTAACAACCTTAGTTACACGCTTGATTGATACTACCTGATCATTTAATTCTAATTGAGATGCATCAATTATTTCATGTCTCATGTGTTATTTCCTCCTAAAATTCTAATCCAGCTTCTCTAGCTGCATCAGCTAAAGCCTTAATCTTACCCTGATAGATGAATCCTCCTCTGTCAAATACAACAGTGTTGATTCCTTTATCTAAAGCCTTCTTTGCAATAACTTCACCGAGCTTTTCAGCTGCAGCTACGTTATTTGTCTTATCTAATTCTGACTTAACGTCCTTATCCAGTGTAGAAGCAGATACTAATGTATTTCCAACTGTATCATCAATAATCTGAGCATACATATGGTTGTTGCTTCTGAATACAGCTAAACGAGGTCTGTCTGCTGTTCCGGAAATATTGCTGCGAAGTCTTCTATGCTTATTTTGGCGAATTACTTCTCTTGATTTCTTACTAACCATTTCTCGTCACTCCTTTATTACTTCTT
>JAEEGF012350506.1_pt1 | contig 11635 bp, 11 predicted proteins | sample 9134171 | NCBI WGS metagenome assembly JAEEGF01 (sample SAMN16246542, study PRJNA631951) | gut metagenome | biome: gut microbiome; feature: rumen; material: AP-attached | host: Bos | place: Iran: Karaj | collected 2018-10 | reverse complement strand
CGGGATGATGCGGGCGTCGCTGATGCCCTACAACACTCCGGAAGAAGTGGAGATTTTCATCGCCGCCCTGAAGCGCGCGATAACAATGTTGAGATGACTATACAGGAGATAACAGAACAGATCGTCGAGGAATTCTCGGTGTTCGACGAGTGGCTCGACAAGTATGAGTACCTGATCGAGACCGGACGTCAGCTGCCAGCCATCGATGAGGAGACAAAGACTGCAGACAACCTCATAGAAGGCTGCCAGTCAAGGGTTTGGCTTGACTGCAAGGAGCGTGATGGAAGGCTTTGGTTCACAGCCGACAGCGACGCCGTCATCACCAAGGGCATCATCTCCCTGCTGATCAGGGTGTTCGACGGTCAGAAGCCAGAAGACATCGTGGCCGCCGACCTGTCGTTCATCGACACCATCGGATTGCGTGACAACCTGTCGCCCACCCGCGCCAACGGTCTGCACTCAATGATTACAAAGATAAAGGCCTATGCGCTTGCCTTTTTGCAGAAAGAAGAAAATGAACAACAATAAAACGGTCCTCGAAGCCAATATAGTGATGGCCCTCCGGAATGTCTATGACCCGGAAATTCCCGTCAACGTATATGATCTGGGCCTGATTTACGAAATAAAGGTCGACGGAGACAACAAGGTCGACATCACAATGACGCTCACGGCGCCGAACTGCCCCATCGCCGACATAGTGGTGGACAGCGTGGCTACTGCCGTGCGCGACGTGCCCGGCGTGACGGATGTGGCTATAGAGCTGGTGTTCGAACCCGAGTGGAACAAGGATATGATGAGCGACGAGGCCAAGCTGGAACTCGGACTGCTATAAGTTTTGATTATGATATACCTGCTGCTGGGAACGGATATGGGCGACAGAAGTGCCAATCTGAGCCGCGCGAGGGAGCTTCTCTCGCAGGAGCTTGGGGTGGAGCTGATGTGCTCTGAGGTGCTGGAGACCGAAGCCATAGGTTTCGACGGCCCGGCATTCCTCAACCAGGCAGTGGCTTTCGACGGCTATTTCGAGCCCTTCGACCTGCTGCACCGCTGCCAGGGAATCGAGGCTGTGATGGGCCGCAAGCCCCACAAAGCCGTCTATGACAGCGAAGGCCGCCGCATCTACTTTCCCCGCATCATCGACATCGACATCCTGCACCTCAACGGCGTGGTGATGGACGAGCCTGAGCTCACAATCCCCCACAAACAGGTGTTCCAGCGGCCCTTTGTCCTCGGACTGATGCAGCAAGCCGCTGCCAAAGCAAAGAAATAAACAATTATCAACAAATATGACACAAGAAGAAGTTTTCAAAAACCTGACTGCCCACTGCAAAGAATACGGTTTCGTGTTCCAGAGCAGCGAGATTTATGATGGTCTGAGCGCCGTGTACGACTACGGCCAGAACGGAGTTGAACTCAAGAACAACATCAAGAGATACTGGTGGGAAGCAATGACCCGCCTGCACGAGAACATCGTCGGTATCGACAGCGCCATCTTCATGCACCCCCGCATCTGGGAAGCCAGCGGCCACGTCGCTGCTTTCAACGACCCCCTGATCGACAACCGCGACAGCAAGAAGCGCTACCGCGCCGACGTTCTCATCGAGGAATATCTGGCCAAACTGGAAGACAAGATCAAGAAGGAAGTGGAGAAAGGCCGCAAGAAATTCGGCGACAGCTTCGACGAGGCCCAGTTCCTTGCCACCAACCCCAATGTGCTCCGCACCCAGGCCAAATGGGACGAAGTGCACAACCGTATGGTCAAGGCCCTCAACGACAACGACTTGAACGAGATGAGGCAGATCATCATCGACAGCGACATCGTCTGCCCTATCAGCGGCACCAAGAACTGGACCGAGGTGCGTAAGTTCAACCTTATGTTCTCCACCCAGCTGGGCAACATCAGCGGTGAGGACGGCACCATCTACCTGCGTCCCGAGACCGCACAGGGTATTTTTGTAAACTACCTCAACGTGCAGAAGACCGGGCGTATGAAGATCCCCTTCGGCATCGCACAGATCGGAAAGGCCTTCCGCAACGAAATCGTAGCCCGTCAGTTCATATTCCGTATGAGGGAGTTCGAGCAGATGGAGATGCAGTTCTTCATCCAGCCCGGCACCGAACTCGACTGGTTCGCAAAATGGAAAGAGACACGACTGAAATGGCATAAGGCGATGGGGCTGGGCGACGAGAAATACCGCTTCCACGACCACGACAAGCTGGCTCACTACGCCAACGCAGCCACCGACATCGAGTTTGAATTCCCCTTCGGCTTCAAGGAGCTCGAGGGAATCCACTCACGCACCGACTTCGACCTTGGCAACCACCAGAAATACAGCGGCCGCAAGATCCAGTATTTCGACCCTGAAAAGAACGAGAACTACACTCCCTACGTCATCGAGACCTCTATCGGTCTGGACCGCTGCTTCCTCGCAGTGCTCTCAAGCTCATATCACGAGGAGAAGCTTGAGAACGGCGAAGAGCGCGTAGTGCTGAGCATTCCTGCAGCCCTGGCACCCGTCAAGGCCGCCGTGCTGCCGTTGGTTAAGAAAGACGGCCTGCCCGAGAAGGCACGCGAGATTATGGACATCCTCAAATACGACTTCAACTGCCAGTACGACGAGAAAGACTCCATCGGCAAGCGCTACCGCCGTCAGGATGCCATCGGTACTCCTTTCTGCATCACTATCGACCACGACACGCTGAATGACAACTGCGTCACCATCCGCGAGCGCGACAGCATGAAGCAGGAGCGCGTTTCCATCGACAAACTGCACGGCATTCTGCAAAGCCAAACTTCGATGACCAGTTTGCTTGTTAAAAACTAATTTGTTTTTTAATTTTGTAGAAATCGACTATAAACTAACCAATTAAATAACTCAAAACAATGGGCAAATTCGTTATCAAACTCCGCACAAACGGAGACGTTCAGTTCGACCTCAAGGCCGCCAACGGCCAGGTAATCCTCACCAGCCAGGGCTACAAGTCAATGGACGGCTGCCTCAACGGCATTGCATCTGTAAAGAAAAACAGCCTTGACGATGCTCGTTTCGAGCGCAAGACCGCAAAGAATGGCAAACCTTTCTTCAACCTGGTTGCTACCAACGGTCAGGTGATCGGTACCAGCGAAATGTACTCAAACAACGCCAACATGGAGAACGGTATCGCTTCTGTGAAGAAGAACGCTCCGACTGCTGAGATCGTTGACAAGACTAAAGAGTAATATTCTACAAGAATTCGATGAAACACAGGCTGCCTGGATGACAGTCTGTGTTTTTTGTTACCTTTGCCCCGCTAATGGTTGTATTTTATGGAACTAACCCGCGTATTCGATCTCCTCACCAATCTGGAACAGATTTGTCCTGACAAAGAGGACATGCTGGCCAGACGCATTAATAATCAATGGGTTAAATATAGCACCAAAGACTACGTGCGCCTCTCCCACGCTGCCGCTAGAAGCTTTCTGGCCCTCGGTCTCAAGCCCGGCACCAGAATCATCAGCATCTGCAACAACCGCCCTGAGTGGAATTTCATCGATATGGGCTGCGCACTGTCGCGAATGGTCCACACTCCGGTGTATCCCACTCTCAGCCCCGATGATTACCTTTATATATTCAATCACTCCGAGGCTGAAATAATCTTTATCGGCAACGAGCTGCTCTATAAGAAGATCGCTCCGGTTGCAGAGCAGATGGACAAGCCTGCCAAGGTGATTCTCATCGACGAAAGCGACAGCCACTACTGCTTCAAGCAGTTCCTGGCAGAGGGAGAAAAGGACAAGGAGGCTCTTGAAGCGGTCATTTCCGACAACATCCGCAACACCGACAAAGACGAGTTCTTCTCACTTATATATACTTCAGGAACCACCGGACAGCCGAAGGGCGTGATGCTGAGCCATTACAACCTGGTTTTCAACTCGCACGGACACGCTGTACGCCAGTATCTGGGCAAGGAGAACAAAATGATATCGTTTCTGCCGCTCTGCCACACTTATGAGCGCTCGATGAACTATCATTATCAGGAGAAAGGTATAAGCATTTATTATACTGACATAGCAAACTTCGCAGCCGACCTCAAGGACAGCAAGGCAGACGGGTTCTGTGCCGTTCCGAGGGTTCTGGAGATGCTGTACAGCAAGCTCGAAGCGGCCCGCACCAGCCTCAAGGGCATCCAGGCTCTTGTTTACCGCCGTGCCTGGAAGTTCGCCAACAACTACGACAATTACAATGACGGTGCGCTGTATCAGTGGCGCCGCAGGATGTTCGACAAGCTCGTTTACAGCAAATGGCGCGAGAAACTGGGCGGACAGAAGGAAATGCAGGTGATTTCGGGCGGAAGTTCCATCCAACCCCGAATCCTCCGCTGCTTCACTGCCGCAAACATCCAGTGCTATGAAGGCTATGGAATGACCGAGACTTCTCCTGTGATCGCTGTGGGCGACCCGAGGCACCGCATCCAGGTGATCGGCACTGTGGGCACTCCCATCGAAGGCACTCAGCTGAAGTTCGCCAGCGACGGCGAGGTTCTCACCAAGGGCCCGCACGTGATGCTGGGTTATTACAAGGCTCCTGAGCTGACTGCCGAGATCATCGACAAGGACGGCTTCCTGCACACCGGCGACATCGGCTACCTTCAGGATGACAAATACCTGAAGATCACCGACCGCAAGAAGGAGATTTTCAAGCTGTCGAACGGCAAATATGTGGCTCCGCAGGCCATTGAGACGCGAATCAAGGAGACTTCAAACTTCATTTCGAACTGTATGGTGGTGGGCGAGAACGAGAAATTCGCCTCTGCGATCATCATCCCGTCATTCAGCAAACTCGCATCTTACGCCAAATACAAGAAGATCAAATTCACTGACAATGACGACCTGCTGCAGAAACCTGAAATCCAGAAACTGCTGCAGACACAGATCGAGAAGGTCAACGAGACTCTCGCTCCTCACGAGCAAATCAAGCGAGAGCAGTTTGTCAATGACGAGTGGACTGTGGACAACAAGATGCTGAGCCAGACGCTGAAGCTGAAGCGTGCAAACATCTACGCTAAATACAAAGATACCATAAAAGAAATTTATCAATAGCTATGTTAAGATTTGTTCCACGTGGAACTTTTCTCATCGCTCTGTTTACAGTTGTATCACTTCTTACCCCCTCTGGATGTAGCCACAGACCCGATTTTCGCGACGGGGAGATGCTTTTCATAGACACTGCGTATACGTCTGATCCCTTTGCCAAGGACGAAAACATCGTCAAGTTCAATGGCAAATATTTTATGTATTACTCTGCATACTACCCCGACAGTGCCGGGGTAAACCGTCTTTGCGTCGGAATTGCGGAGAGCGACGATCTGACGAACTGGAAAAGAATTTCACAAATTCTCCCTCAGCAGGAAGCTGAGACGAATGCAATCTGCGCTCCTGGTGCTATCATCCGCAACGACACTCTTCACCTGTTCTATCAGTCTTACGGCAATTTCGGAACTGAGGCCATCTGCCACGCGACTTCGGTGGACGGCGTGAATTTCGAGCATGACCCAAGCAACCCGGTGTTCACTGCGACAGGCGCCTGGAACTGCGGAAGGGCTATCGATGCGGAGGTGGTGGAATTCGACGGCAAGTACTTTATGTATTTTGCTACACGGGACCCTGCTCAGGAAATCCAGTTCCAGGGTGTGGCTGCCGCCAACAAGAATTCTGGTCTGCACGCCGGCGACTGGACGCTGCAACTCGACGAGCCGATACTGAAGCCGGAGCTTGACTGGGAAGGCAAGTGCATCGAGGGTGCGACAACAATTGTCCGTGGCAAGACTCTCTATATGTTCTATGCCGGAGCATACAACCGTTCGCCGCAGATGATCGGAGTCGCCACGAGCAAGGACGGCATCCACTGGGAGCGTATGTCGCAGGAGCCGTTCCTCCGCAACGGGGAGCCAGGCAGCTGGAACGAGATGGAATCGGGACATCCCGACATCTTCAGGGATACGGACGGACGCTCTTGGCTTTTCTACCAGGGCTACAACAATGCTGCACGGAGCTGGGAGATATCCAAGGCTCCGGTTGCGTGGAAACGCGGCAAACCTTACCTATTATAAGTATACTGACTATTGGTGGCTGACGGGAACTTGCGGCTTCGCCTTTTATGACGGAAAGCAAGGCCTTCGGGGGGTTCCGTTCGCCTTCGGCTCACTCCAATCCCTCCCAACGCCTTCATCGTCATCGCTGCGCGATAACTCGCTGTCGTCGGGTCCCTCCCGCTCTGCGTGCCGCGGGTGGCCAGCCCCCGCTCAGACCTTCTTTCCGTCTAAGGCGAGCCGTTTGTGGCTAGGGAAACGACGTAGGGAGCATTGCGGGAGGGCGGAAACCAGGATGAGCTGAGGCCGCCGCCCGGGAGCGATGATGTCTGAGCCACGTTAGGCGCAGATTGAGATGGAGGCATGCCGACAACGAAAGATGCAGACTAAAAGGGCGAGTTCGTCGCGACAGGTGGCCGAAGTGAAATCCGCCGCCCGGACGCACTCTGCTCCCGAAGGCGTTATCCCATATGCAACAAAAAGGCAGTGATTACCGACCAAAGTGGACGAGGAGGACCGAGATGTCGGCGGGGGAAACGCCGGAGATGCGCGATGCCTGCGCAATGGTGCGCGGCCTGTAGCGGTCGAGCTTGATGCGGCACTCGATGGACAGCGCCGTGATCTTTGAGAAATCGTAGTCCTCCGGAATCTTGATGTTCTCCAGACGGAGGATCTTGTCGGCAAGCTTCTTCTCGCGGTCGATGTAACCCTGATACTTCACGGCAATCTCCACAGCCTCCACGATCTCGTCGCGCCTGCCAGCCTCGATACCGCAAGCCGCAAGGATACCGTCTATATCCACAAATGTTCCACGTGGAACTTTTTCCTCAAAGTCCTTTATATTGACAAAAGGCCTCGTCAGTAACTCAGCAATCTTCTTGCGGTTCTCAATAGGAGCAGAGCCCACACTCTCGAGATAAGGATTAACATCCTCCGGGCGGATCGAAGTCGTGCAGATCTCGTCTTTCAGACGGCCGACAGCATAGTACTTAGACAGCATATTCTCATACCTCTCCTTGCTGGCCAGGCCGATCTCATACCCTTTCGCAGTCAAGCGGTAGTCCGCATTGTCACCCCTCAGCAAGATGCGGTATTCAGCCCTCGAAGTGAACATCCTGTAAGGCTCGTCCACGCCCTTCGTGATGAGGTCGTCGATGAGCACGCCGATGTAAGCCTCGTCGCGCTTGAGGATGAATTCCCCGCGGTTCTGAATGGCCAAAGTCGCATTAATTCCAGCCATAAGGCCCTGAGCCGCAGCCTCTTCGTAGCCCGTCGTACCATTCACCTGCCCTGCCAGATAAAGCCCCGAAATCACCTTGCTCTCAAGTGTAGCGTGCAGCTGGACCGGGTCGAAATAGTCGTATTCCACGGCATAGGCAGGCCTGAAAACCTTGATGTTCTCAAAGCCCTTGATTTCCCTCAGAGCCCTGATCTGGACATCGAAAGGAAGCGAAGAGGAGAAGCCTTGAAGATAGTATTCGCTGGTGGTCCAACCCTCCGGCTCCAGGAAGAGCTGGTGGCTGTCCTTGCCGGCGAAAGTGCGGAGCTTGTCTTCGATTGAAGGACAGTAGCGAGGTCCGATGCCGACGATCTTGCCGGTGAAGAGCGGACTCTGGTCGAAGCCGCTGCGCAGGATTTCGTGTACTCTTTCGTTGGTGTGGACTATATAACAATCTTTCTGGACACCTTTTTCCTGGATGGCCGAAGGTATCGGAAGGAACGAGAACCGGGCCGGATTAGCATCTCCCTCCTGAACCGTGAGAGCGCTCAGATCTATGGAGCGGGTATCAATGCGAGGTGGTGTACCAGTCTTCATTCTAGCCACTTTAATCCCCTCTGCAGCAAGCTGTTCGCCGAGTCCGAAGCTCGATAGCTCACCTATACGGCCACCCACTGTGGTCTGCTGTCCGATGAAAAGTTTGCCGTTGAGGAAGGTGCCGGCAGTGATGATGACAGCCTTGCCGGTGAAGGATGTGCCGAGCTGGGTTTCGACACCGTATATCTTAGAGTCACGGATGGTCAGTTTCGTGACGACGTCCTGCCATATGTCGAGGTTCGGAGTGTCCTCAAGCACCTGGCGCCAGTGAAGCGTGTAGAGCGTCTTGTCGCACTGCGCGCGGGGACTCCACATCGCAGGGCCCTTGCTCATATTGAGCATACGGAACTGCAGGGTGCTGCGGTCCGTCACAATGCCCGAGAATCCGCCCAAAGCATCTATTTCCCTGACTATCTGGCCTTTGGCAATACCGCCGATGGCCGGGTTGCAGCTCATCTGGGCGATGTTTCGCATATCCATCGTCACCAACAGCACGTGCGCACCCATCCTTGCCGCAGCAGTCGCGGCCTCACAGCCGGCGTGCCCGGCACCAACAACGATTATGTCGTAATCAAAGTGCATTATTCTTCACGCAGGGAATCAAGGAGAGCAAGCGCCGCATTCTCGGCTTCGCGCATCCTCTTCTGCTCGGCTTCAGTGCCGTCGTCATAGCCCGTAAGATGCAGCAGGCCGTGGGCCATCACCCTGTGCAGCTCCCTCTCGAATCCTTCCCCATACTCCTCCCCGTTCGCACGGACAGTGTCGACGCTGATGAAAACATCACCGTCAACCTTCTTTGAATCAGGGTTTTCACGGCTGTCGAAAGTGATGATGTCGGTATAGTAATCGTGGCCCAGGTACTGCCTGTTCATATCCAGTAGATAGGCATCGCTGCAGAAGATGTAGTTGAGGTTGCCGACGCTGTGGCCCGAGCCCTCCGCCAACTTCTTTAACCACTTCTTGAACAGCATTTTTGATTGAAGATTGAAAGCGATATCTTCCGAAAAGAAACAGATCATATTTACTTGCTTAAACTTTGGATAAAATTTATACCTTTGCCTTTCTGAATTAGTATAATTCAAGGCAAAAGTAATAAAAACAAGTATAAATTTTTTGAAATGTCAAAGGTAACTGTAATCGGCGCCGGTAATGTGGGTGCCACCTGTGCAAACGCTATCGCTCACCTCAACTGTGTCAGCGACATTGTTTTGATTGATATAAAGGAAGGTCTTTCAGAAGGTAAAGCCATCGATATGATGCAGACCGCAAAGCTTTATGGCTTCGACAGCCGCATCAAGGGCGTAACCAACGACTATGCAGCAACTGCTGATTCTGATGTCGTTATCATCACCTCAGGTATTCCCCGCAAACCGGGTATGACCCGCGAAGAGCTCATCGGCGTGAACGCCGGCATCGTGAATTCTGTTGTAAAGAATGCCCTCCAGTATTCTCCCAACGCCGTTTTCATGATCATCGCCAACCCGATGGATACAATGACCTACCTCACCTACAAGACTTCAGGTCTGCCCAAGAACAAAGTCGTAGGTATGGGTGGACAGCTCGACAGCAGCCGCTTCACATATTACCTCAGCCAGGCTCTCGGCGCAGCCCCGAGCGACGTTGAAGGCATCGTTATCGGCGGTCACGGCGACACCACTATGATCCCTCTGATCAGCAAGGCTACCTACAAGTCACAGCCCGTCACCAAGCTTCTCAGCAAGGAAGCAGCCGACAAGGTCGTTGCCGACACAATGGTCGGTGGAGCAACCATCACCGGTCTCCTCGGCACCAGCGCCTGGTACGGTCCCGGTGCAGCCGCAGCTGTTATGACAAAGTCAATCATCCTCGACCAGAAGAAAGTGTTCCCCTGCTGCGTAGCTCTCGAAGGCGAATACGGCAAGAACGACATCTGCATCGGCGTTCCCGCAGTTCTCGGCAAGAACGGTGTTGAGAGAGTGGTTGAAATTGAGCTCAATGCAGCTGAGAAAGAGGCATTTGAGAAGAGCGCTGCCGCTGTTTCCAAAACCAACGACGTGCTTAAGGGCATGAATCTTGTATAACTTCTCAACAAAAGTTGTTAACCGATTTTATTAACAATTTTTTTGTTGAAAAAATATTTCTTTCTAACTTTACACACCGTACATCTTAGAAAGAGAAAAAATAACATACGATGGAAGTTAAAAAATCACCTAAGGCAGACCTCTCCAGGACAGTGACTCTGTTCCGTGAAATCGGCTTTATTATTGTTCTGGGCCTCGTTCTGCTAGCATTCGAATGGCAGAGCAAAGAGAAGAAAGAATCTATCTTCGATCAGCAGGATTCTGTGATCATCGAGGAAGAAATCATCCCTATCACTCAGGAAGAGCAGACTCCTCCGCCTGAGATGCCCAAAATCCCCGTCCTTTCAGACGCTATCGACATCGTCGATGACAATATCCAGGTGGACGACGCTGTGTTCTCATTCGAGGACGACGCCACCCTTGGTGTGGAAATCATGGACTATATCGAGACCGTAGAAGAGGAAGAGGTTGAGGAAGAGGCCATTCCGTTCGCATTGGTAGAGAACAAACCGACCTTCCAGGGCGGTGATGCGAACACCTTCTCTAAGTGGGTGAACTCACAGCTCGAGTATCCTGAGATCGCTAAGGAAAACGGTATCCAGGGCCGTGTTACCCTCCAGTTCACGGTTAATACCGACGGTTCTGTAAGCGACGTGAAGGTGCTCCGTGGTGTGGACTCATCTCTTGACAAAGAGGCTGTCAGGGTGGTTTCAGCTTCACCGAAATGGAAACCGGGTATGCAGCGTGACAAACCCGTCCGCGTAACCTACACCTTCCCGGTTATCTTCCAGCTCCGCTAATACGTTAAATACGATATGAAGAAGAGGCGCAGAAATGTGCCTCTTTTTTTTGTGCTTGGCCCTCCTTGGGGCTCAGGGGCTGCTGCTGGGAGACTAGAATAATAGTCTCTTACGCAGCACCCCTATCGCCACGATGCGGAGGGCTTCATGCTGTAAAATTACCAGAGAAAATTGTTGAAGGGATAGCGTCCGGCGTGGATTTCCGCAACCATCTTGTAGAGGTCGTTGCGCAGTTTGTCGATGCCGATCTTGTCCTTCGCGCTGATGAAGATGCAAGGAGTGTGCTCGCGGGCGATCCACATATTCTTCATCTCCTCGAGGGTGTAATTGCGCAGAGTCTTATCGTCGAGGCTGAACTCGTCGTACTCCTCGTGCTCGTAGGCGTCTATCTTGTTGAATACCATCAAGCAGGGCTTGTCGCCGGCCCCGATATCGCGCAGAGTACGCTCTACGGTGGCAATCTGATCCTCGAAACCCGGGTGTGAAATGTCCACCACGTGCATCAGGATATCGCTCTGGCGCACCTCGTCGAGGGTGCTCTTGAACGATTCTATGAGCTGTGTGGGCAGTTTGCGGATGAATCCTACGGTGTCGCTCAGCAGGAAGGGCAGATTCTCTATGACGACCTTGCGGACGGTGGTGTCGAGCGTCGCGAACAGCTTGTTTTCGGCGAAAACATTGCTCTTGGCCAGCAGATTCATAAGGGTGCTTTTGCCCACGTTGGTATATCCTACCAGCGAAATGCGCACCATCGAGCCTCGGTTGCCGCGCTGCGACTCCATCTGGCGGTCGATCTTGCGCAACTGCTCCTTCAGACGGGTGATCTTGTCGAGGACGATACGGCGGTCGGTCTCCAGCTGGCTCTCACCGGGACCCCTCATATTTATACC
>JAEEGF010704093.1_pt1 | contig 11635 bp, 7 predicted proteins | sample 9134171 | NCBI WGS metagenome assembly JAEEGF01 (sample SAMN16246542, study PRJNA631951) | gut metagenome | biome: gut microbiome; feature: rumen; material: AP-attached | host: Bos | place: Iran: Karaj | collected 2018-10 | reverse complement strand
CGCCTTTATGACCTCGCGCCGCACGTTTTCATGGTCTTGACCGCGAACAAGAAGGTAGAATCCCGTTCTGCAGCCCATGGGCCCGAAGTAAATCACGTCGCCCGCGATGGCGGAATTCCTCAGGAACGTTGCCATCATATGTTCGACGGTGTGCATCGTCACGTTGTCCATATAGTCGCCCGAATTCGGCTTCCTGGTGCGCAGGTCGTACGTAGTCACGTCGCCGTCGATTCTCGAAATGTACATTCCCGGCACAATGAAGTCGTGGTCGACCGAAAAACTCGCAATTCTGTTGTTCATAACAAGCCGTTCCCGTTCCGCGGTATTAAGTGTTCTCTTCAATAAACGTAATGACGCCCGCCGACCAGCCGTGGCACAGACTGTGCCTGTAGCCGATGTAGCAGTACGCGCCGTAGTCGCCGTGAATGTCCTTGACACCCTCGGGCGTCAGCTCGTCGATCCTGCCGCTGCCCTCGAGCCACTCCATGTGGAAGTCCTCGAAGAACGTTGTCGCGCCGCGGTCCAGCATCGCGCCGTAGTAGTCCTTCATCAGCTTGAGCGCCGCCTCCGCGCCGTAATACTTCGCGATTGCGGTAAGAATAAAGTAGCTCATGAACGTCGAGAATCCCTTCGCACCGCCTTCAACAAGCTTTGCCGCCTCAATTCCGGACAGCTTCCCGGTCGCGAAGTACTTGAGCGCAATGACCTGCTTGGCGGATTCCACGTTCATCTCGACCTTTTCCAGCTTCGCGAGCAGTTTTTCCGCGTCCGCGGCGCCCTCGTTCTCGCCGAACTGTTTGAAGACGGAAACCGCCCTCTTCGCGGCCATGATGTTGATTGCGCGCATTCCTGCCGGCTCGTCAGGCTGATCGTGGGTCGGCCAGTCGACAAAGAACCCCGGATAGGTCATGTTGCCCGCGTCATCGACGAATTCGTTCATCTGCGCCACGAGGGCCTTCATGTAGGGAATTCTGCCCTTCAGGTACTCGTTCGCGCCGGTCTTGCGCGCGTAGTCGGTCAGAATAATGATCCACCACATGGAATATGCGGGCATGCCGTTCATCCAGCCCGGCAGCGGCGTCTGATCCACGATAAAATCGAGGGACCTCTCGACGACTTCCTGCCTGCCGTAAAGCGTGGCAATCGCCATCGTCTCCGGGTACATGTCGCCGATCCAGACCAGTCTGTCGCGCTTCACGCCGTCCCAGATGTAGCCGCTGGAGGCGCACAGGTCGAGCGTCCTCTTCGCGGTGTCGAAAATTCTCGCCGTAAGCGGGTCGCCGCCCCTGTAGTTGTAAATGACCTTCGCCGCGAAAATCTCGCCCTCAGCGACAACGCTCTTCAGCAGCACCTGGCTGTAGCCCGTGAAGTCTATTCTGAGGAACCGGAAACCGGTCTGGCAGAATCTCATATCCGAAAAGTCTCTCAAATGAGTCTCAATGTCGCGGTTCGAGTGGTCGTTGCACGCGCCTTTGTAGCCGATTTCTGCCATCGTCTCGCCGACCGACTCGCCAAACCTGAGCCGGATCTTTCCCGCACCGCCGGCCGCGAACGTCAGAATCCTCGCGGTTCCGCAGATCTCCTTCCCGAAATCCAGAACGATATACCCGTCGCCTTTTACGACGGCAACGTCCCGCTCCGACAGGCCGATCTGCAGCGGCTTCTCTCTCAGCAGCGACTCGGCGTTAATAAACTCGCCCTCGGTCTTCACGATTCTGACCGGAAACTGTATCTCAGTCTTTTTCATTTCAATTCCTCTTTTCTCGCTCCGGCCCCGGCCGGACATAAAAAATGTGCTTAAAGACGGTTCCTTTCTGACGAAAATAATACGTAACGCGAAAAAGTCACATCATCTTTAAGCACATATTCTAAACATTCCGGCTCCCGCGGCTCTGTCCGCATTAATTTAATATGCAGCCGCAACAAAACAACTTTGCTTTCGCGCGAAAGCCGGAACAACTAATTCAATCTTCTACGACACGTTAAATCTCAACCGACCGTGAAGGTCATTCATGAATGAATCAGATCTTGTCGTTGTCGTCGAAAATGTCACCGCAGTTCGGGCAGTGCTTCGGCGGGTTGTGCGGATCCTCAGGCTCCCAGCCGCACTTGTCGCAGCGGTAAAGCGGAGCGCCTGCAGGTCTCTTCTCACCGCAGTCGGTGCAGAAGTTGCCCTTGTTGAGCTTGCCGCAGTTCGGGCAGGTCCAGCCTTCCTCAGCGGGTTTCGCCTCGGGCTTCTTGGTGCCGCACTCGGTGCAGAAGTTGCCGGTCGCGGGCTTGCCGCACTTCGGGCAGGTCCATGTCTCGGGAGCGGGCTGAGCCGCGGGCTTCTTGGTGCCGCAGTTAATGCAGAAGTTGCCGGACGCCTGCTTGCCGCATCCCGGGCATACCCATGCATCAGCGGGAGCCGCAGGCTGAGCGGGCTGTGCCGGCTGATTGGCCTGCTGGTTGGCAGCGAGCTGATAGAGGTTTCCGGCGTTCATGCCGCCCGCGTTCTGTGCGAGTCCGAGTCCGAGGAATCCGGTCATGGCGCCGCCTTCGTTGTCGGCAGCCTTCTTCATGGCCTCGATCTGAGCCTGGGTGAGACCCGCGGCCGCCAGGTCGATATTCCTGTACCTTGCTTCGTACTGAGCCTCGCTGATCTTGTTCTGCCACTCTTCGTCGAGAACGATAGGATTGAGGGCGACTTTAACGACCTCGATACCTCTGCCCTCGCCCCACTGGCGGGACAGCTCTTCGTTTACGGCTTCACCGAGCTCGTTTACGTGGAGCGTAAGCTCGCTGGGTCTGATCTCAAGCTGCGAGATCTTGCCGAGAGCCGGCTGCAGAGCGTGAATGAACTCGCCCTTCATCGTTGTTGCGAGACCGTCGTCGTCTTTCTTGTAAACGTCTTTAACGTTGCCCGCGATGCTGGCGTAGAAGAGCAGCGGGTTGGCGATTCTGAAGGTATAAACACCGGAGCACTTGATCGGCACGTCGAGGTCGAGAGAGATCTTCGTATCGACCACTTTGAACATAACGGGGCTCTGCGTTCCGAACTTGTTGTCGAGAATTTCCTTCGTGTTGAAGTAGTAAACTCTCTGGTCCTTCGCGGTGTCGCCGCCGTAGGTGAACCTTCTCCACATAATCTTGAAGGTGTCAACTATCGACTTGCCCAGTTTTCCGGAAAAGATACTCGGCTCTGTCGAGGAATCGTACGTGAATTCGCCGGGTTCGCCGCAAACTTCGACTACTCTGCCCTGCTCCACGATAATCATGAACTGGCCGTCAGCTACTACGATACCGGAACCGTTGGAAATGATATTGTCGCTCGCCTTGGTGTTGGCGGAGCGGGAAGTGATCACTTTCTGACCCTTAACCATAAGGGTGTCGTTCGGAATGGACTCGCAGTAGAAGAATTCCTTCCACTGATCCTGAAGGGCGGACCCCACAGCACCTTTTCCGGCAGTAAGAAGATTGCTTCCCAAATTAACTATACCACTAAGTAATCCCATTTTTATCTCCTTTCAAACAATAAAAAATGTCTGCACTCTGATTTCTTGGAAAATCTTTCTTTGCATGAAATATTATACCACTCTTTTCCCGCCCTTTCAAGTATGTTAATTATTTTTTATGCTTTCGCGCGCATGCCCGCGCCCGCGCACGTATTAAATGACTTTTGGCAGGAATTTGCGGCCGGTTTTGCTCGGGAATGATTCATGAATGATCCGTGAATTGTTCGTGAATTGTTCTCGAACGCGAAAAATCGATTTTTTCTAAATTAACTATTTACAAGACGGGAATAATGTGGTATACTGTGTGCCGTTGTCGGGGTGTAGCTCAGTTTGGCTAGAGTGCTTGCTTGGGGTGCAAGAGGTCGCCTGTTCAAGTCAGGTCACTCCGACCATCAAAAAAGAGGCTTTTTGCGAGCCTCTTTTTTTCGTCTTATTTGCTTCCAACTCAGGCGCTTCCCTGCCGCGTTTAGAAGAGTTTCGCGGCTTCGAGCAGAACGTCGCGCGAGGGACCTGGAATTCTCCCGAGCGCGTCCGGGCCGACGTTTAAAAGATAGTTGATGCCGCGTGAATTGAGGTGCTTCCTGAGCCTGGCGATTTCCTCGGGCGACTTCCAGTTGTTGTCGTAGGATTTGTACCCCCAGGTGTCGTTGATTGTGCATGGAGACTCGTAGAGCATTCCCGCCTTGTCGTCCGCGGGAATTTCGTTGTCCTCGCAGGACACGTAGTCACCGTAGCCGTTCCCTATTCTCGAGTTAATGAGGCAGTCCGGCTGCCAGAATTTGACGAGTTTGTAGAGTTCGTCGGTCTGTTCGCGGGAGAGCGTCACCGGCACGTCGAACCAGATCAGGCAGAGGTCGCCGTACTTGGTAAGAATCTCCTTCACCTGCGGTTTAATCTTCTCCTCGAAGCAGTTCGTGTAGTTCTTGGCGGAGTCGTCAGGGTAGTCCCAGTTGTTGGTGAGATACGCAACGTCGCCGCACCATATCTTGCCGCTCCGGTAACCGCCGCCGTCCGGGTGCTGCCAGTCCAGGTCCTGAGAGTAGTAAAGGCCCAGCTTCAGACCGTGTTTTTTGCAGGCGAAGGCCAGCTCCTCCACCACGTCGCGCTTGAAAGGCGTCGCGTCGTAAACGTTATACGGGCTGACGTCCGATTTGAACATCGCGAAGCCGTCGTGGTGCTTCGACGTGCACACGATATATTACATTCCCGCGTCCTTCGCGAGCTTCACCCACTCCTCCGCGTCGAAATACACCGGGTTGAACGCCTCCGCCAGCTTCGAGTACTCCGCCAGCGGTATTCTGAAATACTGCTGCGCCCACTCGCCGATGTAGCCGTTCATGCGCTTGCCCTGCCACTCGCCGCCGAGAAGCGCGTAAAGGCCCCAGTGCACCATCATTCCGTATTGCGCGTTTCTGAACCATTCTCCGGGTGTCATAAACAAAGTTCCTCCGTGATGCCGAATTTTGCCTTTATTTAGCCAAATTACCGCCCTGTTACTTTGCGGCTTCGGCGGGCTTTTTCGCCTTTTTCTTCCGCTTGCTGATCTTCATGATCCACGCGTCCTCCGAGTGGCCCTTTCTGAGGCGCAGCGACTTCGCTTTGAGAATCGCGTTCATCTCGGTCTCCAGCTTCTCGTCGAGGCCGTGCTTTTTGAGCAGTCTTCTGAACCGTTGCAGCGTCGACGCGTCGGGAACGGTATCCTCGAAAAAGTCGAGATTCATGAAGCTGCGCATCGCATAGCTGTCGTAAATGCCGTCCTCCGCGGACTCGGCCGAAAGCCCGAAGACCTCCTGCATAATGTACATCCGGATCATCGACTCGATGCCCACAGGCTTCCTGCCCCGCCGCTTGTTATAGTAGTAAGGCTGCACCGCCTCGGCCCACTCGGTCCACGGCAGTATCTCTTCAAGCGTCTCGAGAAGAATATCCTTCCTCGTCCTCTTTTTCCTGTTTTCGTATTCCAGATTTGAAAAACTCTGCTGTTTCATGGCGTTTTCCTTATAAAATAGTCAGGCGTTATCCGCTCTATTTTCTTCCTTTTTCCGCCTTTATTATATCAAATTCGCACCGCAGGGTCAACTTGAACCGCCGGGTTGATGGTGTCAAGTTGTTGTTGGTACTCTAGAGAGAATTTTCATCAGAATCTGCGTTCCGCTTGTCGCGTCGTACCAGTAGGTTCCTCTGTCTTCTCTGTAGATTTCCTTGAGCTCCTTTGCGATAGATGCCCGCTCTTTTTCAATCAGTTCACGGTATATGTTGTACCCTTGTCTCTTGCGCAGATCTATTCTTTCTTTTTCCGCTTCTTTGTCCCTGTGAACACGTACGTCTAAAGGTTTCACATGCTCCCCGTTAGTCGTTAGAGTTCTCAGCATCGTCATATTCGACAATCCCTCCTGAGTCCATGCTCCTGGCGTTCTGCTCACTCTCTCTGCCGTCAGATGACTCACCATGGCCTCAGTGCAGCTCCCGACTGCAGCTCCGCTGAGACGCTTCTGAATGGCCTTCCAGTTGTTCACAAAGTAGTTACTGTTCTCTTCAAACGTCTCCTTGTCTTGCGATTCCAGCGTGCCTTTAGCGCGCTTGCACAGTTTCTTAAACTTCTCCAGGTCTCCGCTTTTCAGAGCGTTGTCTATGGCCTGTCCGGTCCCCTTGTCGGCATATTTCTTGATTGCCTTTTTGTATTTGCTTAAGTGGAATCCGTCAAGCGCAAATTCTGTGTTGGGAAGCACGTCTTCAACATGTTTGATCCACTGTCCGCCGTCCGCGTGTACTGTTATCGATGCTGTTGCCGGATAATAGTATTTAAGTTGCATCATGGCGTACAAATCATTAAAGAAGGCGTCCGGAGACACTGGAAATTCAGCTAAATATAGCGGGTTTTCGAGCGCATGCCTTTTAGGGTTGGATTTGTCAACTCCGGTAGCCACTACCGCAACAGGTACGATTTTCGAACTCGTTTTTCCGTTGCCGTCGCGCACCGGAACGTGGTCCTCGTCGACAAACAGTTCAAAGTGTCCGGCCGTGATTTTCTCGCCTTCGAACTTCGGAACGATCTCACCTAGCGCATGGATTCTGTTGTTGACTGTCTGCCTGCTGAAATCCATTTCCGCAACCTTGACCGCCTTTGCGTACGACATCTCGCACGCATTCTCGATGACCATTGCGATTGTCTCCTTCGAAATTCTCTCATAGGATTCGACTCCAATAATCTGATCCAAAAGATAACAGTGTTGCCCGGTCGTCTTTTCCTTGTAGTACGATCGTTTGTATGTCAGGTCGCCGAGAGGCGTGGTTATCGTCCTTTCCACGTCTCGCTTCTGTACTAGGAAACCGTCCTTGCGGCGCGTTTCCGAATTCGCAATCTCGACATCAATTGCGTTTAAAATCCTGGAAATATACCCAAGGCTCGCTCCCAGCACTTTGGTCTTAAAACTGTCCAAATTGTTGACAAGGTTCGTAAAATCGAGACTCTCGAACGCCTTTGATAATTCTGCTTCAAATTTTCTGGTGAGTTGTGATATAATTTTGTTGCTCATGAGATTTGCCTCCTTTTTATTTTTTTGAGCAAACATATAATATCACAAAGGCAGGTCTCATGGGTATTTTTTATGCCCAAAACCCCAACAAATATTTTACACGAACGCGCAAAAAGACATAAAAAGACGTCAAAACGCGCAAAAAACGCAGAAGAACCCTGCGAATCAGCCTTTTCTCAGGCGCCGTTCGTTCAAAATGACCAGCAGCGCGGCCGTGCCGAGGCAGAGAAGGAGAAGCGCCGCGTAGGAGGCGATGACGATCTTCACGATATCCATTTCAGTGAGGCCGCGCGAGAATTTGCCGGGAACGCTCTCCATATTATCGAAAACCGTTCCGCAGTTGACGCAGGTGAGCGGGCCTTCAGAGTCGCCGGAGTGTTCGCCATTGCCGGTTTCCGAAGCCTCGCCGGAAGCGTCTTCGAAGACGTGGCCGTCGCCGTGCTCGCAGATATATGCCGCCGACTTAAAAGAGCGGTCGCTGCAGGTGACTGTGACTTCCTTGCTTGACGAGAGGAGTTCGTCTTCAATCGTGATGGCGTTCCACTCGTTCGCGGTGCCGTCGAACACGACCTCTTTTACGTTCGTGAAGCCGTCGAACGCGCCGGCTGGAATTAAAGTGATACCGTTCTGAATCGAGACCCTTTCGATGTTTTCGCTTAGTTCACTGTAGGGCGGCGGGTTTTCCGCGTCGCCGAACGTGCACTTGGGGCTTATCGTGAGCGTTTTGCCGTCGTTCGAGAGGTACCAGAACCGGTCGACGTAAGCGGACGCGATGTAGTGGGCGTCGCTGTCGATGTAGAGCAGGCCGTCGCCGGAGGCGCCTTCCTCGCGGAGCACGGCAAGGGCGCCTTCGTTGTCGGTGATGAAGTGTTCGAGAAGGCGGTCGGTGGAGTTCCAGGCGATGAGCGGGTTGTCGATGCGGCCGTCGGACCTTTCGGAGGTGGCGAGATACTCGCTGACCGCGACTTTCAGAGTCTTGTCGCGGCACCCCGGCTTCCACGCGCCGTTCACGTAAACGGGAACGCCGTCCTTCACGATCGCGCTGACGTAATTCCCGACATAGTAGCAGTCGATACCCCAGATCTCGGAGACCAGCGTCCGGCCGTTTGAGGTGAGCGAGTATTCGAGAAGGGTGAGCAGGTCGTTGTAGGTGAGCTCGTAGAGGTAGATGGTATTCGAGAACGGGAACATCGTGTAGACGTCGGAGGCGGTGATGTAGCGAACTTTTTTGCCTTTTTCGATCTCGAAGCTGAGCCTGATGCCGCCGCTGTTCACAAATCCCACGTCCGCGCCGACGCTTCTGGCGATAATGGAACTCATCCAGGTGCCCGCGGTGGTGGATCTGTCGCCGCTGCCGTAGAGGTAGACGTGGCGCATCGCGGAGACGTTGATGTACCCGATGTTTTCGGCGAGAACGTCGGCGAGAAGATCCGTGCAGACGTCGGTGATCGCGACTGTCTCTTCATTAAGCTGGCCCTTGGAGGAGGAGCTGTTCTTGTCGAGAACGGAGGAGTTGCCGGTGACGTTGCGGACCGAGGCGTTCGCCACCCGCGAGAACTGCGCGCCGCTGCCGTTACTTTCGAAAACAAGCTCGCAATAGCAGTACGCCTGGCCGTACGCGGCGGGCTGGATGTAGGTGACGCCGGATGAGACCTTGCCGCTCTCGCTCTGGTGGGAATGGCCGCCGAGAACGAGGTCGATGACCGTGTTGCGGCCGAGGTTCTCCGCCTGTTCCTGCGCCACGTCGTGGGTGAGCATTACCGTCACGTCGCATTTGCCGGAGGATTCGAGCTCTTTGGCGAGCTTGTTGAGGGCGTCGTAATCGGACCTTACAATGTAACCGGCGCCGGTGAATTTAGATTTCATTATCGAGGAAGCGTATTCGCCCGCGAAGCCGATTATGCCTATTTTTACGGAAATTTCTTCACCGGTGGAGCTGCGCGCCGTCTTGGTGACGATTACGTACTCCTTCGCGAACGCAACCTTTGCGCCGTCCTTCCAGATGTTCAAAACGGTGACGGGAATGTCGTTCGTCTTCTTGCCTTCGCCCAGGTCGAAGTCGATCATCGTGGCGTCGGCGTCGACGGTGTTCTCGATGCCCCAGTCGAATTCGTGGTTGCCTATCGTGACCGCGTCGTAGCCCATATTGTAGAAGGCCGCGGAGACCGACTGCCCCTGCAGAAGGTTGGAGAGCGTGTTGCCCTGGTAGATGTCGCCGCCGTCAAGAAGAAGCGCCAGACTCTTGTCGTACGCCTCGCCGGTGCCGCGAACGTCGCTGACCTTGTCGGCAATATACGCCAGCCTGTACTCGGTGACCGAACCGGACACGTCTGCAACGTAGCCGTGAATGTCGGAAGTTTCAAAAACGGGAAGTCTGAACTCGCCGCCGGCTGTCTCATTCCCGCCCTCGCGCGTGATCTCCTTCTCGACAAGGTAGAATTCAAGCTCAAAATAGGTTGAATCGTTCGATTTCCCGTAGGTGGTAAAGGCGTTCGAGTTGGGGTAGTACTCGAGGTAGTCGTTCCGGTAGACGGTGCCGCCGTGCTCGTACGCGGAATTCGGGTTGTACAGGAATCCGTCGCCCTCAAAAAGCCATTCGCTGCAGGGCTCGGGGGAGTAGGACCAGTAGAGGCCGTTGCCGGTCGGCGCGGAGGTGAGGTAGCCGCTTTCGCCGCGAAGGTAGACTCTTGTGCCTGTTCCGGAGGATTCGACCGTCAGGCGCGCGATGTTTGCGGGAAGTTGCGCAAGCGTTTTTTCACTGCCTGAGCCGGAACGTCTGACGGACACCGGCGCGAGTCTGTTCCCGCCGGATTCCTCGGAGAGCGCGACTGAGTAGTTTTTCGCGACAATTACGACGCAATCCCCGGGCTTGACCTCGGAGCCTTTAATGTAGCGCGGCGCGGCGTCTTCTGAGCTGGCTCGCGGCGCGCAAAAAAGCATCGAAAGCGTGAATATCGCGCAAAGAATGGCGGAAATGAGCAGGCGTGTTCTTGTTTTCATGTTTCTCTTCTCTTCTTCCGGCGCTTTAAGCCTGTAAGCAAGCCCACAGGCGGCGTGCGGCCGGAAACGGTCGTTCTAACGGAGTTATTTTATCATATTTCGCGCGGGTTTGCACCGGAAATCGGCGGGGACCATGCGTGAATGTGTGTTTATATGCCGGTATTGTGCCGGCTTTCATGCGGTTTTGTGCCACTTCCGTGCCACTTTCTGTGCCACTCTTTGTGTCACGGGGCTGTTATTTAACATTCCAATATCCGGTTCTGTTCCCGCCGACGCGTTCGATTCTGCCGTTGGATTTCAAATCGGATATTATTTGAGCGGTTCGCGTCCTTCCGATTCCGGACAGTCTGGCAATGTCTTCGATACGCAGCGCGGGGCTGTTCTTGATGGTTTTCAAAACAGTCGCGTGTGTTGTCGACAGACCGTCGTAAAAAGTCTGGTTCATGCTCGGCTCGAATGCGAAAGGCAGAGTTACGGTAATGTGATTGTCCGCTATTTCAAAGGCTTTTGTGCCGTACACACTGATTATCTTAGGAACGCCGTGTCCGGTTTGCTCGACCGGATCCAGCTGGCCCATGATTTTCTGAAGGGACGGGTTTACCGGGTGCGAAATACCCGCAAAGAATTCCTCTTTTGAAAAATCAAAGGGAAGGCCGCCGGTGGAAACGATCTCTATGCGGTCAGAGAAGATGTAGATGGCAGGCGGAATATTCTTGACCCATCTGTTATGAAGGCAGGCGTTTGTCCACGCCTCGTCGAAGCACTCCAAATCGAACAGAGGCGTTTCTTTACGCTTCTGTCCGGCTTTGAGATCGACCCGGACCTCGTCCAGCGCCGCAACATAGTCGTACGCCTGTTTCATTGCAATCAAAAGGCAGTGATACCCGTATTCATTGCGGCTGATCATCTCCTGCTTGTCTTTGCCTTTAAAACGCACGACCTTTATAGAACAATTGTTGTTGTCCGAAAGAATATCGGCCAGATAATTATATGTACCGTTCTTTGTGAGAAGACCCATGTTGCGGGCAAACGTCGCATCGTCAATTGTCAAACCCTTGATCAGGTACAGCTGTTTTAACTCCGTGAAAGAAAGCTCCTGGTTCATCGCTTCGATATTATCCCGCATGGCCTGAGAGTTGGAAAAGAACAGTTCGCCCAAAAGGTCCGGTTCGAGCTTCCTGTTCTCGCTTCCGATTCTGATACGGTACTCTCCGCTTGCGGAATACGGCTTATTGCGACCGGACAACTCAACGACAATGATTGTTTTCCCGCCGTGTTCTTCAAAATAGATTTTGGGGACAACGGCAGGGCGGACGGACTCAGCTATCCTTGTCCCGATTTTCCTTATTGTCTCCTGGCCGATCGTTCCGTCAAGACCAAGAATTTCTCCGTCATTTCTGACGCCGAAATAGACAGTTCCGGTCCCGCTTTTATTGAGCATTGCGGTCAGCGAAACAATTCCCTTGTCAAGTTCCGCAAGCGTGGATTTGAATTCAACGGTTTCGGTCTCAAAACAGTTTTCAAGTTTCATTTCAAGCATGCCTCCTTACTTTACTGTTGTGATTCATGCTTTATTGTACACTATCGGTCCTTTTTTGTCAATAG
>JAEEGF010603117.1_pt1 | contig 11635 bp, 11 predicted proteins | sample 9134171 | NCBI WGS metagenome assembly JAEEGF01 (sample SAMN16246542, study PRJNA631951) | gut metagenome | biome: gut microbiome; feature: rumen; material: AP-attached | host: Bos | place: Iran: Karaj | collected 2018-10 | reverse complement strand
AACAAAAGCAACCTGAGTCCTTTGAAGAAAGTCGAATGGTCGCAATTGAAGGTGGAGAAGCCGCTGGAGAAGCACGATTGGCGGTGGAAAAAAGAACCGGGAAGCCTGTAATCACGAATAAAAACGCAGCTCAATTGCAAGATTTGGTTACTGGTCTCATTGAAACTATAAATGACAAAAGCGATGATCAAGAAGGGAAATGCATAAGCTACGATTGTGAGACAGGGGGGACGGAGTCAGAGTCTCATTTTGGGAACAAAAATGAGACTCTGCCTCCGTCCCCCCTGTCTCAATATTATCTGTATACATCATCCGGATTGGGATAGACTCTGTATTGCGGCCAGCCGCCGTATGTCGACCCATCTGCCGACCAAACCTCTATCTCTCCGTTGTCCATTCTAAGCACGATCCTCCATCGGTCTACAGTGCCGTATGGAGTGGCCCGTCCGCCTGCATTGGGCTTGGCATAGGTGCCCGGGCGGTTGATCTTATAGCGAGGGAGCATATCCTTGTTTGCGCCGTCGCGTTCTACAAGGCCCAGCTCACTGTTCAGATCGTGGTAGAATTTTTTCGCTTCTGCCTGATACTGTGGCTGGGTGCCGTCAAAAAACGTATGCTCACTTGATACCACAAGTATTACATCATAGGTTTCCGTCACGCCGTCCACTGTTGCCGAGACACGTGTCACAAGGTTTCTCAAAGTATTGTTTCCCGCAGTCTGCCAATAGTACAGGAGATCCAAAACATTATCGTTGGTAAGGGCGGCGGCCTCGTAGGATTCGTATATCGTCTGGGCAGTATTTCTGTCCATCGTTTTTTTGGCTTTTGTCACATATTGGAGATACATAGTGGATAACAATCCGATCAGAACGGCCATTATGGTTATCACTATGATCAGCTCTATGAGGGTAAAGCCGTCATTGTTTTTCTTCTTCATATATCATATTCCCAAAACTAAACCAATATTTGATAAATATCCAAGTTTACTGCCATTTTTGTAAAACTTCGCCACATTCATCATTTTGTATATTCTATCACAATAAGAAAATGCAGGCAATAGGGCGGGAAGAGCGTAATCGTTTTCGAAATCCATATTTTATAATACTTTTACATTTAAAATGAGACTCTGACTCCGTCCCCCCGTCTCATTAGAGCATTTTGTCAGGCTTGCGGTCTGGATTTTGGCTTCATCGTCAAACAGCTTCGCAGACAGAATCAAAGAACTCAGAAAAAAAACAGGATTATCACAAAGCAAATTTTCCGCCAAATTCGGAATCCCCGTAAGAACTCTTCAGCAGTGGGAACAGGGGATAAGTGCCCCTCCGGAATATTTGGTCAGGATGATGGCATATATAATGCATTCCGCATTGTTCATAATGCTTCCCGGCAGCACTTCTGTTAAAGACAGAAACTATTATGCCACTCATGGACGCTGATCGCAAACAGACCGGCTTAGATCCGGCTTTTCCGGCTTTAGATGCTTTTCACGGAGCGTTTTTTGTGATATATTGGATAAACGAAAGGATCCTGGAATATAGGAACGGTGAAGCAATGATCAGGGCAGTTGTATTTGATATGTTTGAGACACTTGTTACCTTGTTTGAAGGGCGGACATATTTCGGCGAGAATATTGCGGCGGATATCGGAGTCGATCCGTTAGAATTCAGGAAAGAATGGAATTCTACGGAGAAGGACAGGAGCACAGGTAAATATACGATAGAGGAAGCTCTTAAAACGGTATTTGAACGGCTTGGCATCTTCTCGGAAGAAAAAACGGAGCTCGCCGCAAAAAAGAGACGTCAGGCATTGTCCGATACATTTTCCGCGATCCCGGGCGAGTCCCTGCAGCTGCTAAAGAAGCTTAAAGCAAACGGCATTAAGATCGGTCTTGTCACAAATACATTTTCGGACGAGCGTGATTTCATAAGGGAGAGTCCTTTGTTTCCGTATTTCGATGCGGCGCTGATATCTTTTGAGCAGGGTATCTGCAAGCCGGATCGTGAGCTGTTTCGCAGAGTGACAGAGCTCCTTGATGTATCGCCGGGAGAGTGTCTTTATGTGGGCGACGGCGGATCGGGAGAGCTCTATGCTGCGAGGGAGGCAGGGATGCATCCTCTGCAATGCACATGGTTCCATGAACGGGCTTTTGAACCGCATATTCCCTGTCGGCTTCTTGATGAGTTTGAACATGCAGACCATCCGTTCGACGTGCTTGACCATCTGTCTTTCGGCAAGGCCGCCAGAGGAAACATCGTTCTGGTCGGTATGCCGGCATCGGGCAAGAGTACGGTCGGCATAATACTTGCCAAGATACTCGGTATGGATTTTATTGACAGCGATATCCTTCTGCAGCAAAGAGAAGGGAAAAAGCTGAGGGAGATAATTGAAAGTGAAGGCGTGGACGGCTTTTTGAAATGCGAGGAAGAAACGCTTCTGAGCATAAATGTGACGGATACGGTGATCGCTACCGGCGGAAGCGCGGTCTACAGCGAAAAGGCAATGCATTATCTTAAAAGACGGTCGGATATCTGCTATCTTGAAGTGTCAAAAGAAGAACTTGTAAAGAGGCTGGATGATATAAAGCAGCGGGGCGTAGTCCTTCGTAAAAACGAAGATCTTGACGGCATGTTTGCCGCAAGAAAAGCGCTTTATGAGAAATATGCGGATGTTACCGTTTCGGAGAAAGGCCGCACACTTGAAAAAACGGTTCAGGAAGTGCTGCGGCAAACAAAAAATGCGGCCCGGAAACGGAAGTTACCGGCCGGCAAAAGACAGGGCGGGGGCGTATGAAAACGGCAGTTATAACAGGAAGCACCCGGGGACTCGGGTTTGAGATGGCAAAACAGTTCTGCATGAAGGGCGTAAATGTTGTCATCAATGGTGTAAATGAAAAGAGACTGGAGGAGGCCGCCGACAAGCTGAGGAAGACAGCGAACGGTTCCGGCGTAGAAGGGCTTGTAGGAAATGTGGCTTCTCCGGCGGATATCAGAGCTCTTGGGAAACTGGCGGTCGAAAGGTTCGGCAGGATCGATATCTGGATCAATAACGCAGGCGTTAACCAGCCGATGAAAGCGATATGGGAGCTGACCGAGGAGGAGATAGGCGCTCTCATCGATATCGATCTTAAGGGCGCTGTTTTGGGCAGCAGGACCGCAAAGCTTTTGATGGAGCAGCAGACGGGAGGCGGCTTCATATACAATGTGGAAGGGTATGGCAGCAATGACGCCATGATGCTCGGATTTAATATGTACGGGACGAGCAAAAGAGCGGTCACGCACTTTACCCGGGCATTTGCCGGTGAGCTTGCCGAGCGCGGAAGCAGCGTGAAGGCGGGGAGACTGTCTCCGGGCATGATGTATACCGATTTTATGACGCAGTCTCTTGGCGGCCGGGAGCGGATAGAGCTGCCTAAGAAGACCAGGAAATTCTATAATATAATGGGAGATCCTCCGGAGGTCGTGGCGGAATTCCTTGTCGGAAAAATGCTGGCCAATACCAGAAACAACGCGCATATCGAGTGGCTCACGCAAGGTAAAGTGTTCAGAAGATTACTGGCTGCCCCGTTCAGCAAAAAGAAGAAGTACTTTGAGTGAAGCTCAAATGGAGAGGGTTCCCCGAAACAGTAGGAGCCCTTTTCTTTTTTTTGCAGAGCCTGTGACGGGAAAAAAATCTTGATAAAAGATATGTTTTTTACTAAAATATAAACAGGATTCCGCGACGAAAAGCGTACTGTCGGAAATGGGCGGATATCTTGCGGAGGTAGCGATATGAACCTGAATTTTATAACCAAGGACATATCAGAGAAAAATGAAAAAAAGACGGTGATGGTCACGCTCCGTATGCTGTATCTGCTGGTATTTTCCGCATTTGTGCTGGATACGCTGCTGGCCGGTGCGGAGACGATACGGACATATCCGTGGCAGATCGTCATCCTGTTTGTTGCCGTCATCTGTCTTTTTGCATCCACATATCGCGTTCCGACCAGGGTATCGCTCATTTTATTTGTTATATATCTGTTTGTGTGGACACTGTCCATGATACCGGTATACGGCTGGAGCGCCGGCATGCAGAATTTTTACATCATCATCCTGATGCTGACTTTTTTTGCCAGCTACAGACCTGTAAAGATCAAGTTTATGCTTGCAGGGCTGGTGTTGCTGTTCAGGATACTGACCATAGGCTATTTCGGCGGAATCAGATCGGTGATCGTGACCGATCCGAATATTGACAAGCTGATCCAGACGGCAAATATCTCGGCGGTGTTCATTTCCATTATCATCATATCTTATATGTTCAGCCGGAAGGACAACGAGGCTGACAACAAGCTGATGAAATATAACGACCAGCTTATGATGGAGGCGAATACCGATAAGCTTACCGGCCTGTTCAACAGAAGAAAAGCCGATGACATCCTCAGGAGTCTTAAGGATGAGGGAGGGCTGGAAAATGTGAGCCTTGCGATAGGAGATATCGATCTGTTTAAAAAGGTCAACGACGGCTATGGGCACGATGCGGGTGATGCGGTGATCCGGGAAGTCGGAAGGAGAATGAAAGCGACCTGCCGGGAAGACGCGTTTCTGGCCAGATGGGGCGGCGAGGAGTTTTTGCTGATATTCCCGGGCTGCAACGGCGATGAAGCATATGTCGAGCTTGAAAGGCTGAGAGCTTCCATAAAGGCTGAGCCTGTAGAGGCAGGCGGTCACAATATAAGCATTACGATGACATTCGGGCTTGCCGAGCTTCCGTATGACAGGGATACTGACGTCGCGGTCAAGGAGGCTGATGAAAAAATGTATCATGGAAAACAGAACGGTCGCGATCAGGTGGTCTACTGACCGACGGGTGAGTTTTGCGTATGGATATGAACCATAATGAACTGCAAACAAAAAAAGGTGTCTGCTTCCGCGGTCATCGCCGTTCTCGTAAGCATCTTTTTTGTATCTGTGATCCTGTATTTTTATATGATGCTGTACAATGAGAGACGCGCCCGTCTCATTCATACACCGGAATTTTTCTTAATATTTAATAAGATAGCGGTAACATTTATGCTATAATATTTCTTGTGATCATATTCTGGAAAAATAAAAAAGGAGTCACTATGCAAGTTATCGACTATTTTGAAAGCGATAGGCAGAGCCACTGGCTTGATGAGATAAAGCGGGCAGACTGGGGAGCGGCAGCGTTCCTGCATGAGCTTTTGACCGGCGGAACCTTCTTTGAAGCTGTGGGTGAAAGATCAAAAGTGCTGCTTTTGACAGATGGAGACGAACTGATCTCTTTCTGCACGTATGCGGAAAAGGACGATATCCGGCCCACAGACCTTACGCCGTGGATGGGATTTGTTTATACATTCCCTGCCCACAGAGGGCATCGTTATGTGGGGCTTTTGATGGATGCGGCGGAAAGACTTGCCCAAAAAGACGGTGTGTCTAAGATATATATTTCGACCAACCATGTCGGGCTGTATGAGAAATACGGTTGTGAATTCATGACCGAAATGAATGATATGAACAAAGAGCCGTCCCGCGTATATGTAAAGCATGTAGGCAGGCCGCAGATGACACTCAGAGATTTCAAAAAAGAAGATGCGAAGACCATAGCTTCGTGGATTCGGACGGAGGAAGAATTATACAAGTGGTCAGCAGACCGCTTTAATAAGTTTCCGCTTTCGGGAGATGACATAAATCAAAACTATGCGCCGCAGATCGAAACAGGGCGTTTCTTTCCCCTTACGGCGGCAGATGATAAAGGCAATGTCGTGGGCCATTTTATCATAAGGTATCCTAAGGCCGATGATGACAGCTCCGTGCGTTTCGGCTTTGTAATAGTTGATCCTGCGCATCGCGGGAAAGGCTGCGGAAAAGAAATGCTGAGGCTTGGAACAGAATACGTAAAGAAACATCGTTTAGCAGTAAGGATCGATCTTGGGGTGTTTGCAAACAACGATGGAGCAAGGCATTGTTACGAGGCGGCAGGCTTTAAGGCATATGGTGAACGTGAATGCGAGATGCCGATAGGCACATGGAAATGCATCGACATGGAGATGTTTATATAGTGGCTGCTACGATAAGGAGGTAAAAAATGCTGTATTTGGATATCGCTGTTATAGTAGGTGAGGATCTTTTATGAGAAGTAAAAACACTTATAAATAATCGAAAGAAACAGACATGGACCTGCTGCCTGAATGGCAGCAGGTCCATACTTGTTTCATATATTTTACATCAGAATCTGTTATTATCTGTAATAAAAGCAGAACGGTCAAAGTTGATATATTTACGTCCCTGGAATGTGAGCTTTCCGTAATCGCCTGCTACAAGCATTCCATAGGTCTTTCCGTTTACGCGGAGCTCCATGCGGTCACCGCTTTCAAACTGGAAGGTGAGATAATATGATTCGTTGTTTGGCCCGACTCTCTTTGAAACCACAACAGCTTCAACAATAAGTCTTGGGCTGTTATTTGAAGTAATATTTGTGTTTTTTGAAATGGAAATTGCCATTATAATTATTACCACTATCAACATAGGGAAAATTGAAATGATCATGGTCTGTGCCTCCTTGCTGTGCTTTTAATTGAACTTTGACCCTGATGTGATCATAATTATAAACAAAAACGGGGTTTTATTTATACGTATTCATTTCGCAATTCTTACGTCTTTCTTAATATGAGGTGGAGATTGTCAGGTATATAAAAATCGCTTTACTTGACATGCCAATTATATTGTTATAAAATCAGGACATGACAGCTAGTCGGCTTTACTTCATTTTCGGGGAGACCCCGGTCTCACTTTCACGCCGGCAATAAAGTCAACTGCGGCAGCCAGGCGGATTTACTTCTTTTTCCGGTGATAATCCGCCGATATCGCCGCCTTTTTTGCATTATCGGCTGTTTTATCAGGGTGATGTCAACGGCCGATAAAAAAGATCTGATGGGGTATGTGATTTTCATGGGAAACGAAAACTGGTACAAGGTAGACAATGTTGCAAATGTTTTTTTGGCATCGGTGACAAAAAGAGATACCAGAACACTTAGAGTCAGCTGTACATTGAAGGAAAAAATAGATCCTTCACTTTTGCAGTCCGCGGTGCTTTCGGCAGCCTCAGACCGCCCCCAGATGCAGGTCAGGATAAGGCGCGGCCTTTTCTGGAACTATATGGAGAGCACCGATATAAAACCGGTGGTGGAGGAAGAGCATGACAGAGTATGCCCTCTTTTATATATTCCGGCTACGGCAATGCTGCATTATAAGGTGACTTATTTTGATAAAAGGATAAACCTTGAACTGTTCCATGCCATATCAGACGGCACCGGGGCAATAGAATTCTTAAACATAATCGTGCTTTATTACCTTAGGCTTAAGTACCCCGGCAAGCTTGAAGATGTCACCATTCATTCCGGCGCTTCTGCAAACGACCTGGGGGAGGACAGCTTCAGACAGTTCTTTGAAAAGCCCGGGCTTCCGGGAGGCCCTCAAAAAAAAGCCTTTCATCCCGGCACATTAAAGCTGCCATATGATCAGCTGCAGTTTTTCGAGATACATATTCCTGTGGATAAGATCCTGCCAAAAGCAAAGGATATCAAGGTCTCTCTTACGAGCTATATATCTGCGGCATGGATGCTGGCGATATATTCCGAAATGCCGTCAAGGAAAAGGAAGATGCCTGTAACGGTGACGCTTCCCGTTAACCTTAGAAACTATTACCCGTCAAAGACGGCTCGTAATTTTTTTACCAACATAAGCGTTACGCATATATTTGATAAAAGCATGACCATAGAAGAGCTTGCCCCCGAATTTGACGCGGCAATGAAGCAGCAGCTCAGCGAAGAGAACATAAAAAAGGTGATGGACGGCTTTGAGACCATAGAGCATGTCACGGCGGTAAGGCTTGCGCCTCTTCCCATAAAGCGGCTGGTCATGCGCCATGCGACCCGCATAGCGGATAGAAACGTTTCGGTCGTAGTATCAAATCTCGGTGTTCAAAAACCGCCTGAAGAGGTGGGAGAGTATATAGATAATTACAGCGCATATTGCAGTTCACAGAATCTCTTTTCCACTATGTCGAGCTATAACGGTGACCTTACGCTTGGGGTGTCCTCGCCCTTTGTGAATACTGACGCCGTGCAGAATCTGGTAAGACTATTTACCGATATGGGCATTGAGGTCACAGTGTATGCAACGGAGGTGATCGTATGAACTGTCCTTATTGCAAAGCAGATGTCTATGTGTCTTCGGAAAAATGTCCCTTGTGTCAAAGCAAGCTTATGGGCAGCGATGCGAGAAGTATTTTTCCGAAGCAGGAACTGCTTAAAAAAAGGTCCTTTTTGTACAAGATACAGCTTTTCGTGGCTGTTGTGGCAATAATAGCTGCCGTGGCCTTGGACTTTTTGTTTGGCGTAAGAATAGGTAGCTTTACAGAGCTTCACTTCAGCCTTTTGCTCTTAATGTGGATCGCTGTTACAGAATTTGAGGTAACAAGGCAGCTTTCAAGCGGCACCGGGTCTTCAAGAAAGATCACGGCATTTGTGCTTGTTGCAAGTATAATGCTTATGATCACAGCATATTATTTTGATATTCTGTGGCTGGTATTTGACTGGATCGTTCCACTTGCGCTTGCAGCGGCTATGGCTGCGAATTTCGTTCTCGCATTTTTGGACAAACAGGGTAATTCCATGGCATATCTGCTGACCATTCTTTTTGTGGGAATGTTGCCCTTTGCGGTACTGTGCTTCAGGCATAAGGAGGCGCCGCTTTGCTGGATGATCTGCACGATCGCAGGTGCCGTGCTTTTTGCCGGGCTGTTCATTTTTAAGGGCAGGGAGGCAATGCGAGAGATAAGAAGACGACTTAGTCTGTAAAAAAGTAAGTAATAAATGATATGAGTAATAAATACATGCAGAGCGGGGAAGCAGTCGGCTTCCAAACCACAGGATATGAAGAATAAAGGCAAGATAAACGGCGGAGCGTTTATGAAGGCGCTGAAAATAGCGTCGAGAATAAATGGGAAAATTGAAAATGAAGCCGATATTAAAAAACACAGAGTCTCCATGGAAAGGGCAGCCCGTTTGGTCACTCCCAGAAACGATGTTAAATGCGAAGCTTTTACGGTGGGAGATATCCTCTGCGAAAGACTGATCCCTAACGAACAAATCAGAAAAGATGTAGCCATATTGTATGCTCATGGCGGTGGATATATGACAGGCGGGATAAGATACGCGAGACTTCTCGGAACAAAGATGGCCCTTGCGACCGGTCTTTGCGTCTATACCTTTGCCTACAGGCTTGCGCCGGAGCATCCATATCCCGCTGCCATAGAAGACGGACAGGCTGTCTGGGAATATTTAGGACAAATGGGAATAAGTCCGGAAAATCTCTTTGTGGCAGGTGATTCGGCGGGTGGCAATCTTGCGCTTTGTCTCTGCCAGAGACTTGAAAAAGAAAGGAAAAAACTGCCGAGGGGCCTGCTGCTTTTCAGTCCATGGACAGATATGACGGCTGAATCGGGATCATACATCGAAAATGCTTCAAAGGACCCGGTACTGACTAAAAAGTATGTCGAGACGGCAAAAGCTGCCTATATACCGTCAGGCATGGATCCCGTAAACGAGGCTCTAAGCCCTCTTTACGGCGAAATGGCAGGGCTCCCTCCCTGCTATATTATGGCAGGAAGAAACGGAATACTTCTTGATGACAGCATAAGGCTGAAGGAAAGAATAGACAGCTGCGGAGGCAGAGCTGTCCTTGATATAGAGGAAAACGGCTGGCATGTTTATCAGCAAATGCCGGTGCATATAGCGGCGATGGCGATGAAACGCCTGGGCGATTATGTGGCCTCGGAAATATAATTGGAAATAAGTACATTTTATAGGACCGTGAAAAAGTAGGAGAGAAATCTGTTTTAAGGTGGGGATATAAGTGAATGGTTTTTGTGAAAAGAAATTCAGGTCTATGCTCATATCGGGCACATTTACCAAGGCGGTAATGTATCTGATGCTGCTCAGCGACAGTATCATCGCGGGGTATTTTATCGGAGAGTCCGGTGTGGCCGGCATCAACGCGATCACACCTCTTACGGCGATAGTCACCTTTTTCGGAGATCTTCTGTCGACCGGCGTCGGAATCGTATTTGCGCGTGAGATCGGGGCAATGAGGAAAAAACGTGCCGACGAGATATACGGTCAGGGGCTTATCATGAGCATAGGCGTGGGGCTGCTCTCCGCACTTTTTATATTTGCGTTCCAAGATGTTTATTTCGGCTTGAGCGGTATTACCGGGGATATTCTGGATCGGGCAAAAGAGTACTACCGTTTTGTTCCGCTGAACGCTTTTCTGACCATAGTTATCTTTTATCTGGAACAGATGGTATACAGCGACGGCGACGAGCTCTGCAATAATATCTGCTATGTTTTTCAGATCGGCGGAAACATAATATGCTCTGTCATTATGACCAAATATATGGGAATGACCGGCATAATTTTAGGGTCGGTGATAGGAAACAGCCTTGGCATCATCACCTGCATAATGCATTATTTCAGGAAGGAAAATACGCTGCATTTTGTATGGCATCTTTCCTTCAGGGATTTTCTTCTTACATCACGCTACAGCATCGTGGATTCTTCGGTTTATATATGCTGGGGTCTTATGGACTATGTCATGATCGGTTTTGTGTCGATGAATTACGGTGAGTCCTGCCTTATTACGCTTGCGGTTGTAGTCAGCCTGATCGAGTTCGGCGTTGTGATGGACGGTGTCGGCATGGCGCTGCAACCACTAATTGGGACATATTTCGGCGAAAAGAATCATATGCTTATAAGGCGCGTCATGAGATCGGGCATAAAGGCTGCTATCATAGAAGGTATTCTGGCGACAGCATTTATATGGATATTTGCAAATCAGTTTTGCGCACTGTTCGGAATAAAAGCCGGCGAGGCGCTTGCCCCGTCGGTATCGGCACTTCGTATCGTCGCGACCGGATTTGTTTTCTGCAGCATGGTATCGCTTACGACCTCATATTATATGCTGATAGACCGCATCGGCATGGCGACCTGCTTTGCATGCTTCCAGAACGGTCTTCTCTATATCGCGCTGCCAATACTCGGATCGTTGATCTTCGGAATAAACGGAATGTGGGCAGGCTTTGTCGCAGCTCCGGTCGTTACTCTGATATGCGCATACGCTTTTGTGTATCTCAGATTTGGGAAGAAAAATTTTCCGTTCCTGCTTAAAAACATGGATTCCGAGATACAGGTGATGGAAGATACGCTGAGCAAAGAGACAGCCTCTATGCTTTCGCAACAGGTCGGGAGCTGTCTGCTTTCGCATGATTATCCGAAGACAACAGCCAACCGCGCAGCACTCTTTGCGGAGGAGATCGGACTGACCGTTCTCGAGAGGAACAGCCGGTCGAAAAAGCCTGTATTGATCGAGTTCTCGCTTATTTTCGAAAAGGATTCGGTACTGATCATACAGCGCGATTCCGGGGAACTGTTTGATATCACAGACCCGGATATGCAGCTGCATGGTCTGAGCGGGTTCGTGCTCAGCGGAATAATGAATGCGCACAAGGAAAAGGCATACCTTGTGACGACAGGTTATAACAGGAACATGATCCGCTTTTCCCTAAACTAATGAGACCCGGG
>JAEEGF012378789.1_pt1 | contig 11636 bp, 6 predicted proteins | sample 9134171 | NCBI WGS metagenome assembly JAEEGF01 (sample SAMN16246542, study PRJNA631951) | gut metagenome | biome: gut microbiome; feature: rumen; material: AP-attached | host: Bos | place: Iran: Karaj | collected 2018-10 | reverse complement strand
GGAAGCTTTCATCATGAACCACAACATTGATGTTCCTTTCATGCAGCAGCTCGAGGCTAAGAATGAAGGAATTAAGTTTGCAAGAATCGATGCAGATCTTACAGACACATTTAAGTCCAAGACTTCCAAGAAGGCAGCAGCTGAGCTTGAAGAGAAGGAAAAAGAGCTTTCAGAGAAGATCAAAAAGGCTCTTAAGAATGACAAACTTACAATCAAGCTTGAAAAGCTCAAAGATAAGAAGATGTCTTCTATGCTTACAGTATCAGAAGAATCAAGACGTATGGCAGAGATGATGAAGATGTATGCCATGAACGGAATGAGCATGGGTGACTTTGGTAACGAAGGCCAGACACTTATCCTCAATGCAAATCATCCTCTTGTTCAGTACGTAATGGAACATGAAGATGGAGAGAACACAAACATGATCTGTGAGCAGCTTTATGACCTTGCACGTATCCAGAACGCACCACTTGAAGGCGAAGCAATGACCAAGTTCATCGCCCGCAGCAATGAGATCATGATGGTTCTTGCAAAATAATATATTCAATTTATGGCGTAGATTGAAATTACTCTGGAGATTTGGAAGAGTATTTACGAAAATGTATGTGCTATATTCTACGTTGTAGATTAGAGAGAGTACTATGACAAAACAGTTGATTTTGTCATAGTACTCTCTCTTTGTATATGCGTAAGTGATTGGCAGCGTCCGCCACCATTGACTGAACCTGAGGAAAACGCCTTGGTCAGCGAGCCGACGGTGAGGATGATGGGAACAGTAGATCTTATCTCACCGTCGGATTCAGCATTGTAGCGTTTCCCTCAGAACCCGTCAATGGCGAGCACCTTCGGTGTGGCTGGTTTTAATTGCCTCTGGCTCTGAATCCAGGAACAGTAGGGGTGGCTACTTTCAAGAGTGTGCAGGGCTATATGCTCATTTCACTGTGACAATCTGGAGATATGAACTGATGTAGGAGAGGATGTAGGATAAGTGCTTAGATATTGTTCATCTTATCCCACTAGTCTTATCATTTTTGTTAACAATTCTGCTAATTTGTGGGATAAATCGATGATTTTTATCGCGTTTATCCTACTTTTCATTCAAGCGCAGTGTTCAGAAGACTGAAAATGTAGGATAACTTCAATAGAATTACAGCTTTTATCCCACGTCTCTGAAAATCGGCTTGGATTGAATGGGATAAGTATTACAAATCTTTCGCTGTTATCCTACATCGCAGCAGGATCCCGCATTATTCAATTTGAATCAGCAAATAATAGAAATTGCTTTGGGCGCATAGCCACTTTTAAAGCTTCCAGCCACCTTTGTTTTTTACTATTTTGGGCATATAGTAACTTTTTGCAAGGCCAGCCACCCCTCATGGAATTAAACTGGGCATATAGGCCGATTTCAAGACTCGGGCCACCCGTTAAAATGGTGGCTGTGGACTGATAATCGCCATATATGCCCAATTGCCTGCGATAAAAGCTTGGAGAGAGGTGGCTGCAAGCTCGATATCATGCTATATGCCCAAAGCTGGGTGGCCGAGCTATCTAAACATGACCTAGACTTATGAAAATCGCTGTTTAGGTCATGGATTTTGTAATCGCAGAGCGGTTCCATGATAAAAAACATGACCTAGGCTTATGAAATCCGTTGTTTAGGTCATGGATTTTGTAATCGCAGGGCGATATCATGACAAAAAACATGACCTAGGCATTTGAAATCTGATGATTAGGTCATGTTTTTGGTAATATTCATGCAGATCATAATAAATTTGACCATAAATTGTCACAGTAAAATGGGCATATAGCCCTGCGCACTCTTGAAAGTAGCCCCCTACTGTTCCTGGATTCAGAGCCGGAGGCAATAAAAACCAGCCACACCGAAGGTGCTTGCCCTTGACTTGGCTGATGGAAACGCTACAATGCTGGATCCGACGGTGAGATAGAATCTACTGTTCCCATCATCCTCACCGTCGGCGAGGGGGAGACGGCGTTTCCAGAGGCTAAAGTCAAGGGTGGCGTTCGGCGACGAACTCTAAGCTTTTCTAATAAATAAAGTATCTTTCTGAATACGAATATCTCATTTTCATCATGTGATTATTTTTATAAATAATGAACTAAAAAAGTGCCTGCAGAGCTTTTTCCTCTACACGCACTTTTCTCATATTATCTTACAACTCCGAACCCCAGGATTGTAAACTTCTTATCGTTCATGCCGTCCGCCATTTTAATCTCGACTTTGTGCTGTCTGTTTTTCTCTTCATTGAAAAGAATCACGGCATTACAATGTGTCCATCCTACCTCTAACGGATTGACATCCTTTATCTTTTTTTCATCCACAAAAACCTGTGCCGTTCCAAAGGAGGCACTTCCTGAATCCTTGAACACCAGTAGCAGCTTACTGCAGTTAATGTTCATGACAAATGGTTCAGGTTCTGAGCTTTTCCCATTATATGCCCAGTTATTTGGAAATTCAGGTCGTGGAATGATATCTTCATCCATTTCAACAAGCTGAACATCCTTATCTACATCGTCAAAAGAACCGGCGTCAAGTTTTGTAATTTTGTATTTCTTTTTAAGAGCCTCTAACTCTTTTTTATCCAGCAGTTCAACCTTCTCAAAGTCCCCACCTATTACCGGATGTGGAAGTTTCTCATCTTCTTCATATGAAGTGTCCCTTGATTCATTGACGTTATCGATCAGATTTATGAGGCAGTCGCTCATTATCTGATGGCCAAGATTACTTGGGTGATATACATCATAAAAGAACTGATTCTTGGATATAACCCTTCCATCCTCCGGAAGAAGCTTAAACTGCTCTGTTACTGCATCCAGGACACTCACCATAGGAAGATCGTATCTGATTCCTACGGGCCCCAATCTGTCCTGAAGATTCCAGTCAAAAGAAAATACTGCAAACAGTAATACTACTGCCGGCTTCCATGGAAGTGACAGGGCCTTTCTTACAAGGCTTTCATAGCAGACTCCCTTGGTCTCATCACCTTCATCATTTACAGCAAATTCTATGACTATAAGGTCAGGCTTCTCGGCGTAGTCCCTAAGGACATCTCGCTCAAATCTTATCATTCCAAGTTCTGAGGGAGTTCCTCCCACACCTGCCTTGATAAAATTTACTTTTCCGCCTTTTATGTATCTTTTCTGGAACTCATCTGCAAAAACTTTTGCATAGCATTTCTCATTTATTGGTATAGCTCCGGCTCCCTGTGTAATAGATCCTCCAATAAAAGAAAGAGTGACATTCTCACCACTTCCGGCCTTACTTAAAACTTTTTCAAGCCTTGCCGTGTTTCCTACATGCAATAAGCTCTGTGAAATCATCTTTTTGTATCTTGAAGATTTAAAATCAACAAGCTGCTCCATTGGCTGAACAGGAGCAATAAAGCCCTGGTTAAGATAGAATCTGACATCCGCTGCTGCCTGGATTCCTGAAGTTCCAAACTCAAATCTTATCTGCCCCACTTCTTTATCTGAAGCTTCCCATTCAATATCCTCAAGATTTATGACTGTTTCCATCCCATCCATGTAAAGCTCCTGCTTTATCTGAGTAGCTTTTTGTCCCGGATGTTCAGGATACATCTCAAGTACGAATTTAACAGGTTCTTTTGCATCACGACCTGAAACACTGACACCTATGCTGTGGACAACTGTCTTAAAGCCCTGAGCTGACTTAAGCAGTTCTAACATGTAGTCGTCTTCGATGTTACCTGATAATCTGGCAGCATCTATAAGTCTTCCACAGTCCATATAAAGAAACTGAACGCCCCGGCCATCAGGCTGAGGCGCTGCAAATATTTCTTTACCCTGCATTATGAAAAAGAAAGGTCTTTTCTTTGTAGGATCTTTGGGGGCCTTAGGACCCCCAACAGATTTACTGAGCGTTTGCCTCGTCAACATAAGCTTTCCATGTGTCACGGATTGCTTCTACCTGCTCTGAAACAACGCTACCTGGTCCAATGTTCCATACAAAGTCTGAGCCAAGACTGAGGTTAGGAATCATTCCGTGGTAAGCAATTGTTCCCTTTTCTGTCATCATAGTAACTGTCTCATCAACTGCTCTCTCATCAAAGACACCATTTCTGGCTGTTGAAAGATATCCGTTGTAATCAAGGTACTCAGCTGAAGGAGCGTTTGTGTAAAGATTCCAAGCAAATGCAAGCTTCCAAGCCTTGTCTGCATCGTAGCATGCTGGAATTGCAATTGGATTGTTTGTCCAAACGTTGATGTAGTCGTCCATCTTAGGTCCCTTAGGGAACATAACGAATCCAACTTCATCCTGCATATCCTCAAGGAAGTTACCAGGTGTTGCGCAATACTCATCATCAACCATGAATGCTGCCATACCATTGATGAATGCTTCCTTGTAGTAATCCCACTCAGCACCCTCTGGATCTGGCATGTCATAGTTTGTAAACATCTTTACTGTCCACTCAAGAGCTTCAAGTGTCTCAGGAGATTCAAGGTTATATACGTACTTGCCGCTTGCATCCTTGTCAATGTATGATCCGCCGTTTGAGAATACAGCTGCTGTTGTCATGTTACCTTCGTTAAGTGTAAGGCCCCAAACATCTACAGTACCATCGTTGTCCTTATCCTGCTGAACCTTCTGCATAAGCTCTTCGAACTTATCCCATGTCCATGTTCCATCTGCCTGCATATCATAGATTGATTCCGGATCGATTCCGGCATCCTTAAGAAGTCTCTTGTTGAAATATACACCTGTACGTGCTTCTGAATATCCAGCGAACATAGCATAGATGCTGTTTCCTTTAGAATACTGCTCATGGAGCTTGTTTCTCTGGAACTTAATGTCATTGAAATCAAGGCAGTCAAGTGTTGCAAGGTCATACATAAGGCCATTAGCCATAGCTGATGTGATAGCTGGGTCATCACGAAGTGTGAAGAGATAGTTCTCATCGCCACCTGTTGTTGCATAGTCTACGAAATCTGTAGGTGTTGAACCCCAGTCTCCAAATGCCTGAGACTTGATTGTGAAGTTGTATGTCTGCTGGATCCAATCTCTGTACTCCTGAAGTGCTTCCTCATAATCATTTGCAGGAGCTGCAGGTTCCTCTGATGACCACCAGTCACGGATGATGATTTCCATTCCGCCAAGGTCAATAGGGTTACCGCTTGCATCTGTGATAACCTGATATGGATCATATCCGTCAGTTGCTGTTTCCTCTGTTGCCTCAGCTGCTGCTTCTGTTGTTGTTTCAGCTGTTGCTGTTTCAGTTTCTGTTTTTGCTTCTGGCTGTGCAGAATCTGTTGATGCAGGTGCTGCTTCCTGTGAGCCACAAGCTGCCATGCTGAAAAGCATAGCTGCCATTGTTATAATGGCTGTTGCTTTGTTTGTTAGAGACTTTCTCATACTCTAAAATCCTCCTTTTTACCCCCTTAGGTATTGTTATATTGTCCAGATAATTAAGTCCTATCTGGTTGGAACCTTACATCTTGATACCTGTACTACTGATACTTTCTACAAATGCTCTCTGTGCAAACAGATAAAGAACTATAAGAGGAACAATTATCATAAGTGTTCCTGTAGCCAATATACAGTTAGAATAAGCAATTGAAATTGTGGTCTTAACACCGTTAATTCTCTGAATATAAGCGCCAAGACTATCTACAATTCTTGAAAGACCTGTGCTTATAAGCTTTGTATTTCCAAGGAACATTCTCGAATAGAATCCATCTGTCCACTGCCATACAAATGCGAAAAGGAAGCATGAAGTAATGATTGGCTTAGCCTGTGGAAGCATGATTCTGATAAAGGTTTTAAATGTACCGCAGCCATCTACATATGCTGCTTCTTCCAGGTCTCCAGGAATATTTCTGAAATACTGACGTATCATGTAAATATAAAGACCATTCTTAAGTCCCATACATCCTGCACTCATAAGATAATACGGAAGCTTTGAACCTCTTAAGTTTATCGTCTGCCCTGTTATGAGCTTGGCAAGACCTAAAACATCGAAGAATCTGAAATGCAGGTGAAGTGAACTGGCAATTGTCTGTGGTGGAATAAGGATTACAAGAATTACACATGCAAACCAGAATTTTTTGAAAGGAAATTCAAATCTGGCAAATCCATATCCAACCAGTGTACACATAGCAATCTGAAGAGCTGCCACTGTCAGAGAGATAAGTGTTGAATTTATAAGTGCCTGCTTGAAACTGATAAGCTCTGCCGCAAGTCTGTAGTTTCCTGTTGTAAAATGCTCCGGAATGGAGATAACTACAGGATTATAAAGATCCTGCTCTGTCATGAAGCTGACAGATATTTTATTGAGGATTGGCTGAATGATCATAAAGCACATTCCGAATAAAAGAATGAATCTTACTATGCTTATTACTCTTTTTCCGATTATCTTCTTTAAAAGATATCCGCCGGACTGTTTATTTCTTTCCCAAAAGCTTTGCTTAGCATAGCCTTCCGCAGTTTTTACATTAGTCATAATAATAAACCCTCTTAGAAATGAAGAATGATGTTACACCTACAAATGCAAGAACAAGAATGAAGTATATCCATGACATCGCAGATGCGTTTCCATATTGCTGCTGCTCGATCATTACCTTCTGAATCTTTTCGATTACTTCGTTATCTGATCTCATACAGAAATCAACTACTGTGTAGATCCAGTTAACAAGGAAAAGTGAGCTTATCATCGGGAAGGTAATCTTCCATAAGCTTTCCCATTTTGTACATCCTTCAATATCTGCTGCCTCATACATACTTGAAGAAATAGTCTGAAGGCCTGACAGGAAAATAATGATCTGAATTCCTGATGCAAGGGCTACATCATAGATGTTGTCTATTACTTCAAATACTTTTTCAAAGGCTCTGACACCGACGCCTGTAGTTCTAAGAATATCCTCAAGCGCTCCCGTGATACTTACCCCTTCGGTTGTCTGCTCAATACTCTGAGCCAGATTCGCCATAAGCTGGTTGTTAGATTCAAGTCCAACTATTACACCGGATGAAAGAATAACCGGCAGGAAGAATACTGCTCTTACAAGCGCTCTTCCCTTAAATTTCTGGTTAAGTATCAGTGCCACAAAGAAGCTGAATACTATGATTGCCAGTGAATAAACCATCATTCTTGAAAGCTCTTCCCACAACAATCTGTTGTATTCCGGATCAACCCTGAATGCGAATATGTAGTTTGTTATACCTGAAAATGTTTTCGTAACCTTTCCTGCTGAAAGATCTACGTTACAAAAGCTCATGTAACAGGATTCAAAAAGCGGTTTTATCATGAACAGTAAGAACCCCAGGATAAAAGGTGAAATAAACAGGTATCCCGATATTGCTTTTCGCTTTTGCAGTCCCGCTAACTTTTTATTTTGCTTACTCATAAAGCACTGCCTTCCTTATCTTTTAACTATGTAATCTCTTGCCGGTACTTTTACTCCATCATCAGTAACGAAATCTGCAGTACCATAATTGACATATACCAAAGTTCCATCAGCATATTCTGTACATGAAACATCAGCATTTATATTCTTGTGTCCAACCATTTCCTGATTAAATGTATGGCCAAGCTCTGCGTTATATCTGTTGTAGATTTCAAGCATCTGGTCTTTCCAGGAATCATAAGTTGATCCATAGTAATCGGTATAAAGAGTCTTCTGTGTAGCAAAAGAGCTTTCTTTCATGAATGAGAAGCAGAGGCCTGCTCCATACTCTGCACTGTATAGAACTTCATTCTGTGCATTTCCGCAGATGTTAATCGGATTGCCTGTGTAATTAACTCTGCCATGTACTGCTATCTGGAAGAAAGGAACACACTCATCAAGAATTGTGTATTCGCTGCCTCTTAAATCCATCTCTGTAACCATTGATGCATATGGGATAGCATAATCATTACCCATATTTATCATTATTGGTGTACCGTTATCAGCATATTCTTTAAGCTGCTGTGTCTGAAGTTCTTTTACAGCCTGTCTGCTATAAGTATTCTTTCTGTAGAAGTCGGAAGAAAGATCCATTCCCAAATCTTCAAATGATGCTCCGGCGCCATACTTTGCAGCACTGTTTACAAGAACATCTGAAAGCTTTTTAGCAAGCTCTGTGTGAAGGAGGAAATAATTGTGGTCTGCATTCTCCCTCTGTGCATATGTTACATGGCTGTATTCATATAGCTCAGCTCTCTCTTTACTGATGAACTTGGCTGCATCTCTAAATGAGAAGAATCCATCAAGGAGATTGCTGTCATAAGCGTATTGTGTAACACCGTTCAGATAAACTTCAGCATCATTTTCTTTTGCTGTATTTATCATATTCTTCAGATCTTTTTTGCTTCCAAGATCGCCGATTGTCTTTGCTTTCTTAAGGAGCTTTTGCTGTACTCCGCCGTTGCACCAGCCCAGCATTTTGACATCCATGTTTGTAACGCCGTTTGCACTCAGGTCTGATACAATTTCTCCTGCTTCCTTATAGGAAGTAAGCTTAAGTGGACGAGATACCGGAACACCGACTATCTGCTTAACCTTATCGACTGCTCCTACCATTTCAATTGCAACAGGTGTGCTTGTGTCACTAACTAGATCCATGTAGCCGGCATATTTGTTCTGAAGATAACTTCCATAGGTCTTTGCCATGTCTACATAATCACCTGAATTTACAAATGTATATCTCTGAGAAAGAACTTCATCAGGAAGCTCTCTTACGTATTCATAAATATCAGAGTTAGCAATATCACCAACATCATATTTTTCTCTCTGACAGATGCTGTACTTGGCATTTACATAGTTGTAACTATGGTTCTTACCTGCAACGTCTGCCTGGATTGATGCATATGGGCTGCCGTTTTCAAGAATACAGATAAAAGAATCATTACCTTCCGATACTCCATATACACCGTAGTAAGCTCTTGTGTTATGAACTACCGCATCTCTTGAAAGGCACATATCCCAGCCATATACATTGGTGTAATAACTACTCTGAGATACCTTTCCGTTGTTGAAGTTTATTGTTGCTCCACCGCCTTCAGGAACAAACATGAAGCCTTCGTCATCTGCTCCACCTGCTCCGAAATACGGAAGTGGTGTGATTGTATAAATTGGTGTATCCTTATCGTATTCAAGATCCTTAAGAGGAACCTCTACTACAAGGTCATTTCCCTCAAGTCTGTATACAACGCTTACGTTGAATACAGGATTTTCAGATGTACTTTCTGAGAGATCAAGTTCTTTATTTGCGAGGAAGTTCTCATATGTATAACCAACACTTGCGAACTTCTCTTCAATTGTTTTCTTAACGTTTTCTTTTGTTCCGCTTCGAAGAACATAAATTACGTTTTCTTCAAGGCTTGGATAATTAGCCAGCAGTTCGTTTTTATCATCCTTGGCAGTAAGCTTGTTGATGTCATATTTCTTGTAGTACTGTTTAACAAGTTCTGCTTCCTTTTTTTCCATCTTGGAAAGCCAGTCATTCATCTCAGGCTCTGTAATTACAGGAGGTACTACGTATTCCTTCTCAACATTACCAAGGGAGTAATTAACTCTGATTTCGTTGTCGCCGGGAACAATCTCATATATGCCGTTGTTGGTACTAAAGCCATATGAGCTGTAGGTTGTCTCAAGTCCCTGTGTGATTGAATATGACATCACAAGAGGAGACTGTAAAAAAGCTTTCTGATCTTCCAGCGCCATCGCATCATCTGCTACATTTTCAGGATTGGAGCGCCATACTTTTCCGCTTTCCTTAACTTCAAGCTCGAAAGCTGTTGTAAGAGGATCCATGGTAAGCTTTAACTGACCGTTATCAATAACTACAGCTTGGTCGTCTCCTTCAAATGTATATGGCTGAACTACTTCTTTTTCTTCTGTCGCAGGCTTGTAGTTTATAACGAATATAACTGCAACAACTATGATCAGCGCAAGTATTATAGAAGGTAAATGCTCCAGGAGAGCTTTCAGAACTGTATTTACCACTTTGTTTTTTGGTTTTTTATTCTCTGTCTTCAAGTCCATCACCTCTCGTTATTACTACATTCGGAACATCAATTCTTTTCCCAGGGAAATAAAGTATGCAATTCCCTGAGCAATCATGCTAAAGAAAATCATCAGAATAAAGATCATTACCAGCATTGCAAATAGTGTTGCTACTACAAAAAGAAGATTCTTTGCTGCTGAGAATTCATGTATCTGCCCCATGGCTGCTATTACTAAAAGAGCTGCATAAACCAGTGACAGCGCACTTACTACCGAGTAAAACTCAGCTTCCTGAACAGTAACGAAATTACTGAATATCATCAGAGGAAACTGGATAAGAACATATGGAGTAAATGCATAGCAGGTTGCCATATAAACTTGATCAAGCCTTCCTTTTCCGTCAAAGAGTGTAGTGAGTCCCCAATTTCCAAGTACCCATAGAACAAGCGGAAAAACAACACTCGCCAGATACATGAAGATATTCAGATCCTCCCAATAAACTTCCATAAACAGAAAGCTGGTATAGCGAAGCTTTAATATTCTGATCAGAAGTGCTGCTCCCAATATGGTATTTGCAGCTGCCAGAGTTCCTCTTTTTTCATGTGTAAGATCCCAAAATCCATCCAATGGATGTGTCATACAGTAAAGGGCGAATTTGAGGGAGTCTATATATTTTTCCTTAGGAGTAAGGTTTTCTCTAACTTTTGCTATCATAGCTTCACCTGTTTTCCTCTATTTTGAAAATGTCTGCTGTATCAATCTCAAATCTAATTTGCTTGATCTTTCCTATTGTCAATGGAACTAGGAACAATACAAGAACTACAAATACTATCCATCCGATATGACTCTCTACCCATTCTTTTCTGTACTGCTTGTATGCCTTTGAGTAGTTTTCTCTATCGTACTTAAGCTCAAAATATTCCATGGCTTCTTTGTACTTTTCCTGTCTTAAAAGAGCTCTTCCGATTCCAATGTAAGCAAGGTCATAGTTACCATTCTGATCCATTACCTGCTGCCAGTAATTTCCTGAAGCTTCGTAATTACCCTGGTCAAACTCTTCTATTGCACTGTAAACAAGGTTTCCGAACTCTGTCGGAATAAATGCTGTAATAGAGCAGTCAAGACTATCAAGTACATAGAGTTCATGACCTATATGCTCTATCGCTGATGGTCTTCTGAAGTAACCATCCATATTACCGTTTCCGCCGAAGGCAAATACCATTCTTCCCTGGTCATCATAGGAAAACAGTCTTCCTCTGTTTCTATCGAGACAAACATAAATGTCATTGTCCATTACTGTTATGTCTGTAAGAATTGAAGGACCTTCATATCCACCGCCGGAGCCAAGATAAAGATCTCCGCCTACGGACCAGTTACCGTTAGATACAAGAATATCGCTGCCCATAAGGTTAAGCTTTCTTACTGCATTCTCATCTGCTCTTGCCTGTTCTTCTGTACGGGCTTTTGTCGCATATATGAATCCTTCATGGTCCATGTAGATATTTTCATATTCTGTAGGAACAAAGGATTCCATCTTTGCTCTCTGTTCCTGAGAAGCAAGCTTTTTCCAAATGTAATCTGTCCATTCAAAGCTTACAGGTGTTGCTCCTACAAATCCTGAAAATACGCCGTCATTTTCATATTTAACAAGACCTTTGTTTATTCCAGTTGCTATGCAA
>JAEEGF011850195.1_pt1 | contig 11636 bp, 8 predicted proteins | sample 9134171 | NCBI WGS metagenome assembly JAEEGF01 (sample SAMN16246542, study PRJNA631951) | gut metagenome | biome: gut microbiome; feature: rumen; material: AP-attached | host: Bos | place: Iran: Karaj | collected 2018-10 | reverse complement strand
AAAGAATTATCTTATCCGGCTTCAAGTTTTTAATTTCTTCAACCGTCAATTCATCATTTCTTATTACCCTGATATCCGGGGATATCTCACCTACAAGCTGAAAGAGGTTATAAGAAAAACTGTCATAATTGTCAATTAAAAGTATCATTATTCCACCTCCTGAGCCTGCTCAAGGGCTCTGATAACTGCTTTTGCCTTGTTGACGCATTCATCATATTCCTTATCGGGAACAGAATCGGCTACAATACCGGCTCCGCTTCTAACGAAGACTTTGCCGTTTTTCTTATACGCGATTCTGATGGCTATACAGGTATCCATGTTACCGGCGAAATCAATATATCCGATGGCACCGCCGTATACACCTCTTTTATTGTTCTCAAGCTGACCGATAAGCTGGCAGGCTCTGATCTTGGGAGCTCCGGAAAGGGTGCCGGCAGGAAGAACAGCCGTAATGGCATCAAGGGCATCGAACTCGTCTCTAATCTCTCCTCTGACAGTGGATCCGATGTGCATTACATGAGAAAATCTCTCGATTGAGTGAAGCTTTTCAACTACAACGGATCCGAATCTGCTGATTTTTCCCAGGTCGTTTCTTCCCAGGTCTACAAGCATATTGTGCTCGGCAAGTTCTTTTTCATCCTGTAGAAGATCTTCTTCAAGAGCCTTGTCCTCTTCGGGATTGGCACCTCTGGGTCTTGTACCTGCAAGGGGAAAAGTGTGAAGGATTCCGTTTTCCAACTTCACAAGGGTTTCGGGAGAAGCGCCTGCTATCTCAACATCGGTACCTGAAAAATAGAACATATAGGGTGATGGATTGCTGGTTCTGAGGACTCTGTAGGTGTTGAAGAGACTTCCTTCAAAATCAGCTTCAAGTCTGTTGGATAAGACAATCTGGAATATGTCTCCCTCATGTATATAATTCTTTGCTTTTTCAACCATGTCACAGTAGCGTTCTCTGTTAAATAGAGGCTTAATGTCTCCGGTAAGTCGGCCGGAAGCCTCTTCTTTCTTTTCACCGTGTCTTAAGAGTTCAGCCATCTGATTAAGCTCCATAACGGCGCGATTATAATCTGTATCGAAGTTAGCAAGGTTGACATTGGCAATGAGGATTATCTTGTTTTTGTAATTGTCAAAAGCAATTACCTTGTCAAAAAGCATAAGGTCCACATCTTTGAACTTCTCGGCATCTTCAACATCCACTCTTACTTTGGGTTCACTGTAGCCGAGGAAATCATATGAAAAATAACCCACCAGACCTCCGGTAAAACTGGGAAGATAGTCCAACTGAGGGCTTCTGTATTTTGAGAGAAGGTTCCTTAAAAAACCGGCAGGATCTTCGGAATCAATCTCAAGATCTCCCGCTTTGATATGACCGTTCGCCACGGTTATCTCCATCTTCGGATTGTAGCCGAGGAAGGTGTATCGGCCCCATTTTTCCGAATCCGTTACAGACTCAAGCATAAAAGTATGAACAGAGACATTCTTAAGGATACGAACTGCCTCGATAGGGGTGCAGATATCGGAAAGAATCTCGGCACTTAAGGGAAAAACATCATATTTTCCGCTTTCGGAATAGTTCTTAAGTTCTTCTTTACTTGGGATTATTTTCATGTGAACCTCCTTGAGGGAAGGCTCTGAAATAAAAGAAACCTGTCCCTGCATAATATAATGCTGGGACAGGTTGTATAGACTATAACCTGCGGTGCCACCCGGCTTGACATGCTATTCATGCCCTCTCAACGCATACAATCATATGCTGACTTTTTGTTACGAAGAGTCCAGCTCCGTCTCACATACTAAGAAATATCCAAAAGACATATCCGTTCCGATCGCCCTCAAAGGTCCATTCAGAATCACATATCCTGCTACGATCTCAGCACCCGTAACTCTCTCATAGGATAGAGGAGAAACCTACTTACTCCTTCTCAAAGGTTTTGCTTTAGTACAGTAAAGCATAGAATTAAAACGCTGTCAAGAACTTTATCTGTTTCTGCGTACAAATTGGGGACTACAACAAATTTTAATCTGCTATAATAAACACGACACACAGTTGTCATGTTAGTCTTGATATGATAGTTACGGAGCGTGAGAGAAATGAAGATAGACAGGCTGATCGGAATACTGTCCGTATTACTGCAGGAAGAAAAAACAACGGCACCTGAGCTGGCAGAACGGTTTGAAGTATCCAGAAGGACAATCAATCGTGACATAGAGGACCTGTGCAAGGCCGGCATACCAATAGAGACGATGCAGGGGACCGGTGGCGGTATCAGTATAATGAGTGGATACAGACTGGACAGGACAATTCTGACATCCAAGGATATGCAGATGATTCTTGCCGGACTTCGCAGTCTGGACAGTGTGAGCGGAAGCAGTTATTACGGTCAGCTGATGGAAAAGATTCAGGCGGGATCATCAGAGTTTATCAGTGGACGGGACTCTATTCTGATTGATTTGTCATCATGGAACCGAGATTCGCTGGCTCCAAAGATAGAGACCATACAGGAAGCAATCGGAGACAGGAATTTAGTCAAGTTCCGCTATTATGCTCCATCGGGAGAAACTGAGCGAAGGGTTGAACCATACTATCTGGTCTTTCGCTGGTCGAGTTGGTATCTGTGGGCCTGGTGCCAGAAAAGAAAGGATTACAGACTGTTCAAGTTGAATCGAATGGACGGAGTAGAGAAAACAGGCAAGCGTTTTGAATGCAGAGAAGCGGCTATGCCGGATCTTTCCAATGAGAAAATCTTTCCGGGTGGAATCAAAGTGAAGGCCTTGTTTGATGCAGATCAGAAGTGGCGACTGGTAGAAGAGTTCGGAACTTCTTGTTTTAAAGAAAATGATGATGGCAAGATCCTTTTTACAGCGGAATATACGGACATGGAGAATCTGATCACATGGATTCTGACCTTCGGAGATAAAGCGGAAGTGCTTGAACCCAAGGAAGCCCGTGAGAAGATCAAAACTATGACAGAAGCTATGATAAAGAATTATGGGAGGAAATAAGATATAAAATATCCCTGGATTGAAGAATATCTGATGAAAAAAACAGGCGTAACAAAAGGAGATTTTGGGAGAGTAATGTATAATGCATTTTGTTGAAGCAAAAGGGATACTGACCGCGAACAGCGGATTCTGTGGAATGAATATATATCGGGGATGTACACATGGCTGTATATATTGTGACAGCAGAAGCAAGTGCTATCAGTTCACACATCCTTTTGAAGATATTGAAGTTAAAAAGAATGCTCCGGAGCTTTTGGAAAAAACACTAAGATCGAAAAGAAAGAAGTGTATGATAGGAACAGGGGCAATGTCTGATCCTTACATGCACTGTGAAGAAGACTTAAAGCTGACAAGAAGATGTCTGGAGATTATAAAAGAAAATGGTTTTGGCATTGCGATTCAGACAAAATCCGATCGTATACTTCGGGATATTGATCTGTTATCGGAGATTAATAATTCTGCGAAATGCGTGGTGCAGATGACTCTTACAACTTATGATGATGATCTGTGCCGGATAATAGAACCGAATGTCTGCAATACAAAGCGACGTATTGAAGTGTTGGAAGAAATGCAGAAAAGGGGTATACCGACGGTTGTGTGGCTCACGCCGATTCTTCCGTTTATCAATGATACAGAGGAAAACATCACGGCGATTCTAAATGAGTGTGTAAGAGTCGGGGTAAAGGGCATTATAGATTTCGGTATGGGTTTAACGCTACGTGAGGGTGACAGAGAATACTATTACGCAGCACTTGATAAGCATTTTCCGGGAATGAAAGAACGCTATATTAAAAGCTATGGGAATGCATATGAATTACCCAGTCCAAATGCGAAAGAATTGATGGGATTATTGCAGAGAGTCTGTAAGGATAATGGAATCCTGTCAACTCCGGAAGAGTGTTTCAGATTTATGCAGGAACTGCCGGATAGGTATCCGCAGATGAGTATATTTGATCTGTAAGAAGAAGGGCAAGAAATAGATGATAAAATTGGTTCGGGAAGGTATACTGAAGGAAACGACAAACTCAACCATGAACAGATTCTTTCTTAAGGCACTATAGGAAGAAAAATATGAATTTCGAATTACACTCGGATTATAAGCCTACCGGCGACCAGCCGCAGGCCATAAAGGAATTAGTTGAGGGTTTCAAAGCGGGCAACCAGTTTGAAACCCTGCTTGGCGTTACCGGATCGGGAAAAACCTTCACTATGGCAAACGTCATTGCGGCCCTTAACAAGCCGACACTGATCATCTCACACAACAAGACATTGGCCGGACAGCTCTATGGCGAGATGAAGGAATTTTTCCCCAATAATGCCGTGGAATACTTCGTGTCCTACTACGATTATTACCAGCCGGAGGCCTATGTGCCCTCGTCAGATACATATATCGCTAAAGACTCATCCATCAACGATGAGATAGATAAGTTACGACTGTCGGCAACAGCATCTTTGTCAGAGAGAAGAGATGTCATAGTCGTATCCAGCGTAAGCTGTATATACGGCTTGGGAAGCCCGGATGATTACAAGGAACTCATAGTATCCTTAAGACCCGGACAGCAGAAGGACAGAGATCAGGTCATAAGAGAGCTGATAGATATCAGATATGACCGTAATGAGAATGATATCGAAAGAGCAACCTTCAGAGTAAGGGGTGACACCATAGAGATATATCCTGCCCAGGGCGGTGACAATCTCATCAGAGTGGAATTCTTTGGCGATGAGATTGACAGAATAGCCGAAGTAGACCCTATCACGGGAAAAATGAAAAACACACTGGAGCATATCGCAATCTTCCCTGCGTCTCATTATGTCGTATCAAAGGAGAAGATTGAGGAAGGCTGCAAAAAGATAGAAGCTGAGCTCAAAGACAGAGTCGACTATTTTAAGCATAATGACAAACTGATAGAGGCTCAGAGAATAGCCGAGAGGACCAACTTTGATCTTGAGATGTTAAGAGAGACGGGCTTCTGCTCGGGAATCGAGAATTATTCCGCTCCTTTAAGCAACAGAAAGCCGGGAGAGACACCCTTATGTCTCATGGACTATTTTGATGATTTCCTGCTTATAATAGACGAGTCTCATATCAGCGTTCCGCAGATAGGCGGAATGTATGCAGGTGACAGATCCCGTAAGAACACCTTGGTTGATTACGGTTTCAGACTGCCGTCCGCACTGGACAACAGACCCCTTAGTTTCGATGAATTCGAAGGTCACCTGGATCAGGTAATGTTCGTATCGGCCACACCGGGTCAGTACGAGGAAGACCATGAACTGCTCAGAGCCGAACAGGTGATAAGGCCCACAGGTCTTCTCGATCCGGAGATATCGGTACGCCCTGTGGAAGGACAGATAGACGACCTTATAGGCGAGATTAGAAAAGAGACGGAGAAGGGGAACAAGGTACTTATAACCACCCTGACCAAACATATGGCGGAAGACCTCACAGATTATCTTAAGGATGTGGGTATAAGGGTAAGATATCTTCACGCGGATATAGATACAATGGAAAGAGCAGAGATAATAAGAGATATGCGTCTCGACGTATTTGATGTCCTGGTTGGTATCAATCTTCTGAGGGAAGGTCTGGATATTCCCGAGATAAGTCTGGTGGTAATTTTGGATGCAGACAAAGAAGGCTTCTTAAGGTCGGAGACATCTCTCATTCAGACCATAGGAAGAGCGGCCAGAAACAGCGAAGGCCATGTAATCATGTATGCCGATAATATGACCGACTCAATGAAGAATGCCATAGAAGAAACCAACAGAAGAAGAGTAATACAGCAGAAATACAACGAAGAACACGGTATCACTCCTCAGACCATCAAGAAGGCGGTAAGAGATCTTATAAGCATCACAAAAGAGATTGCTCAGGAAGAAATGAAATTCGAAAAAGATCCTGAGTCAATGAGCGAGAAAGAACTCACCAAGCTTATTGAAAAAGTGGAGAAACAGATGAGAAAAGCAGCAGCGGAACTTGATTTCGAGTCTGCGGCGGATCTCAGAGATCAGATGGTTGATCTTAAGAAAAAACTGGAAGAACTGAAGGAACAGAACTAATGGAAAAAATAAGACCAAAGGAATACATAAAGATAAGAGGTGCGGCAGAGCACAATCTGAAGAACATCGATCTGGATATACCAAGAGACCGTTTTGTTGTTCTTACGGGACTGTCGGGATCAGGAAAATCATCCCTTGCCTTTGATACTATCTATGCGGAAGGCCAGAGAAGATACATGGAATCCATATCTTCATACGCAAGACAGTTCTTGGGTCAGATGGAGAAGCCCAACGTAGAATTGATAGAAGGTCTGTCACCTGCCATATCCATAGATCAGAAATCAACAAACAGGAACCCCAGATCAACAGTGGGAACCGTTACCGAGATATACGACCATTTCCGTCTTCTGTATGCAAGGATCGGTATACCTCACTGTCCAAATTGCGGAAAAAGAATAAGCAAGCAGACAGTAGACCAGATGGTGGATAAGATAATGGATCTGGAAGAAGGAAGCAAGATCCAGATCATGGCCCCGGTTGTCAGAGGTAAAAAAGGTGAACATCAGAAGGTGCTGGAAAGGGCTGCCAAGAGCGGATATGTAAGAGTACGTGTTGACGGTAACATGTATGACCTGTCCGAAGAGATCAGTCTGGAAAAGAATATCAAGCATACCATAGAAATAGTAATTGACAGACTTGTCATAAAAGAAGGTATGGAAGCGAGACTTTCCGATTCCATTGAATCTGCTCTGAAGATCAGTGAAGGCCTTCTTGAAGTGGATGTTATAGACGGAGATATGCTGACATTTTCCGACAGCCTGTCATGTCCCGATTGCGGCATAAGCATAGATGAGATTGAACCCAGAAGTTTTTCTTTCAACAATCCCTTCGGTGCATGTCCCGATTGCGCAGGTTTAGGCTACAAGATGGAATTCGATCCGGAACTTCTGATTCCCGACAGAAGCTTAAGCATACATGAGGGCGCAATATCATGTTTGGGATGGCAGTCAAGCAACAAGCCGGGAAGTTTTACTTATGCGGTTCTTGAAGCTCTGGCAAAAGAATACAAATTCTCTCTTGATACACCATTCGAGAAACTGGCGAAAAAAGTACAGGAGCTTCTTATATACGGAACAGGATCAAAAGAAGTGCTGGTTCATTACAAGGGACAGAGAGGCGTGGGAGACTATCCCGTAGTGTTCGAAGGCCTTATTAAGAACATGATCCGCAGATACAGAGAGACATTTTCCGACACTATGAAGCAGGAGTACGAGGAGCTTATGAGAATAACTCCCTGTACAAGCTGTAACGGAATGAGATTAAAGAAGGACTCCCTTGCGGTTACGATTCAGCACAAGAACATATATGAACTGACAAAGATGTCAATAGGTCAGCTTCAGGAATTTTTAAATAATCTGAAACTCAATAAGAACGAGCAGATTATCGGTAAGCAGGTTCTTAAAGAGATCAATGCAAGAGTAAGCTTCCTAATGGATGTGGGACTTGATTATCTTACACTGGCAAGATCCGCATCATCTTTATCAGGAGGAGAGGCTCAGAGAATCAGACTGGCAACACAGATAGGTTCCGGTCTTGTTGGTGTGTGCTATATTCTGGATGAGCCAAGCATCGGCCTACATCAAAGAGATAATGATAAATTACTGGGAACCCTTACTCACCTCAGGGATATGGGTAATACGGTATTGGTCGTAGAACATGACGAAGATACCATGAGGGCGGCCGACTGCATAGTGGATATCGGACCGGGTGCAGGAAGTCACGGCGGAGAAGTGGTGGCTATAGGAACCGCGGAAGAGATAATGAAAGTTCCCGAGTCTGTTACGGGACAGTATCTCAGCGGAAAGCTTAAGATTGCAGTACCCAAAGAACGTAAAAAGCCTAACGGATACCTGACGGTGCAGGGAGCAAAAGAGAACAACCTTAAGAATATAGATGTAAAGATTCCTCTTGGAATAATGACCTGTGTAACAGGTGTGTCGGGATCCGGTAAGAGTTCTCTGATTAATGAGATCTTGTACAAAGCCTTGGCCAAGAAGCTGAACAGGGCATATACGATTCCGGGAAAACACAAAAACATTCAGGGCATAGAACAGCTGGATAAGGTGATCAACATAGACCAATCACCCATCGGAAGAACACCCAGATCCAATCCGGCAACCTATACCGGAATGTTCGATCTGATAAGAGACCTCTATGCGTCAACTCAGGATGCTAAGGCCAGAGGATATGCGAAAGGCAGATTCTCATTCAATGTAAAAGGCGGTCGCTGCGAGGCCTGTTCCGGAGACGGAATCGTGAAGATCGAGATGCATTTCCTTTCGGATGTATATGTTCCTTGTGAAGTATGTAAGGGGAAGAGATACAACAGAGAGACTCTTGAAGTAAAATACAAGGGTAAGAGCATATATGATGTTCTTGAGATGACTGTTGAGGAAGCACTTACTTTCTTTGAGAACGTTCCCAAGATAAAGAGCAAGGTTCAGACCCTTTACGACGTGGGACTCGGATATATAAAACTGGGACAGCCTTCCACAACCCTTTCCGGCGGAGAAGCGCAGAGGATCAAGCTTGCGACAGAACTTAGCAGAAAGAGTACGGGCAAGACCATATACATTCTTGATGAGCCCACAACAGGACTTCATTTTGCCGATGTTGCCAAGCTGGTGGAAATACTAAAGCAGCTGGTCGAAGGCGGAAATACGGTAGTGGTCATTGAGCATAATCTGGATGTGATAAAAACAGCGGATTATATTATTGATCTCGGCCCCGAAGGCGGTGACGGGGGAGGAACGATAATTGCCACCGGAACACCGGAAGAAGTAGCAAAGGTAAAAGAGAGTTACACGGGACAATACGTCAAAAAAATGCTGTAAAGTTTTTAAAACAATTGTCCGATAATAATGATGTAACCTCTTTCCATTCTTTTCAGATTTTAGTATAATAACTAGGATTATGAATATGAATTTTGAAAGGGGTGCTATATGCAGGCCACAGATATAGGAATTGATTTAGGTACAGCCAGTGTACTTGTATATGTCAGAGGTAAAGGCGTAGTTCTTAAGGAGCCATCAGTTGTAGCTTTTACCAGAGACACCAATAAAATTAAAGCAATCGGTGAAGAAGCGAGATTAATGCTTGGTCGTACACCTGACACAATAGATGCCATCAGACCACTTAAAGAAGGTGTTATCTCCAACTACACGGTTACTGAGAAGATGATGAAATACTTCCTGCAGAAGGCAGTGGGAAGAAGAATTATACGTAAGCCCAGAATTGCAGTCTGTGTTCCCAGCGGTGTAACGGAAGTTGAGAAGAAAGCCGTTGAGGATGCTACATATCAGGCAGGTGCAAGAGAAGTAGTTATCATCGAAGAGCCCTTGGCAGCAGCCATCGGCGCAGGAATAGATATATCAAAGCCATGCGGCAATATGATTGTCGACATCGGAGGAGGTACTACGGATATAGCCGTAATATCACTTGGAGGAACCGTTGTAAGCGATTCCATTAAGATAGCAGGTGATGATTTTGATACAGCTATAGCAAGATACATGCGTACCAAGCATAACCTTCTTATCGGTGAAAGAATGGCTGAAAATATAAAGATTAACATTGGATCGGCTTATAAGAGGAAAGAGCCTGTATACATGCAGGTTAAGGGACGAGATCTCGTATCCGGATATCCTCAGGAGATTACAGTATCCAGTGTTGAGACGGAAGAAGCTCTTAAGGACGCCACATCAAATATTGTGGAAGCAATACACGGTGTACTTGAAAATACACCCCCTGAACTTGCTGCAGATATTGTTGACAGAGGAATCGTTCTTACAGGTGGAGGAAGTCTTCTGTACGGATTGGAAGAACTGATCCATGAGAAGACAGGTATCGTTACCATGACCGCCGAAGAACCTATGACTGCAGTAGCAATAGGAACAGGTGAGTATGTAGAGTTCCTGTCCGGCAGCAGAGACGACTGATTCATCTGATAAGGAGAAGAATATGTTTAAAGGCTTATACACTGCTTACACCGGTATGATCAACGAACAGAACAGAATGGATGTACTTACAAACAATCTGGCTAACGCTGACACCACCGGATTTAAGAAGGAAGGCTCAACAAGCCAGGCCTTTGACGATGTTCTTGCCCTTAAGATTAAGGATGCTTCAATAAGCCCGAACATACCCAAGAAGATCGGAATTGCCAATCTGGGTGTTAAGGTCGGCGAGAATTACACTGACTACTCTCAGGGAGCTTTCAGAATAACAGACAACAGCTATGATGTTGCACTGTCAGGAGAAGGTTTCTTTAACATTGAATATACCAATAAAGCAGGTGTGACAAGCACCAAATACACAAGAGACGGTTCATTCGTAGTGAATGTTGACGGTTATCTTGTAACAAAAGACGGTGATTATGTTCTTGGACAGAACGGCAGGATCAAAGTTGACCCTACCAAGGATATAGTAATTGATTCCAAGGGCAACATCTCCCAGAACAATGTGAGAGTAGCACAGATTAAGCTGACAGACTTCGAGGATTACGATTACTTGGAGCATTTCGGAGAAAACTTCTATCAGCCCGTAGACGGAGCTACGGAAAAAGCGGCAACAGCCACCGTACATCAGGGTTATCTCGAGACATCAAACGTACAGGTAGTATCAGAGATGGTTGAGATGATCTCAGTATCAAGACAGTATGAGAGCAATCAGAAGATCATTACCACGATCGACGGAACAGCCGAGATTGCATCTACACAGCTTGGTAGAGTCTAAGTCTATTTGGTAGGAGGTATTTAGTATGGTTAGATCATTGTGGTCAGCAGCGACAGGTATGATCGCTCAGCAGACAAATGTTGACACTATCGCAAACAACCTGGCGAATGTTAATACAACAGGTTACAAATCAGAAGTTGCAGAATTCAAATCTTTGTTATATCAGACAACACAGACCGAGACAACATCAGCAAACGGTGAAAATAAGCCCATAAGTGCTCAGGTTGGTCTTGGTGTGCGCAATTCAGCCATTACATCAGTATTCAAACAGGGTGCTCTTCTTGCAAGTACTTCCGATACAGCATTTGCAATTGAAGGAGACGGATTCTTTGCAGTCAGAACAGAAGACGGCAAGATTAACTATACCCGTAATGGTAACTTCAATTTTAATACGGGCGGTGGAAATACGCTTATATTATCAACTTCAGACGGACTTCCGGTTATTGATACCAACGGAAGACCGATCTCGATCAACACAACCCAGTATGTTGCCAACAAAATAACGGTAAATGCGGACGGTAATCTATGCTATCCGGATGAATCAAACAATCCTCAGCCTATCGGTATCAAGATAGGATTGTATCAGTTCAACAATCCTTCCGGACTGGAAAAGACAAGTGATACTCTGTATATTGCAACAGCTGCCAGCGGTGCGGCTATGAACGAGAACGTTAACAACAATCTTACCAAGAGCAAGATTCGCCAGGGTTACCTGGAAGGATCATCGGTTCAGGTAGTTGATGAAATGGTTAACATGATCGTTGCACAGAGAGCTTACGAGATGAACTCAAAAGCAATCACTACAACGTAACAGCTGATGGAACTTGCCAACAACCTTA
>JAEEGF011425944.1_pt1 | contig 11636 bp, 12 predicted proteins | sample 9134171 | NCBI WGS metagenome assembly JAEEGF01 (sample SAMN16246542, study PRJNA631951) | gut metagenome | biome: gut microbiome; feature: rumen; material: AP-attached | host: Bos | place: Iran: Karaj | collected 2018-10 | reverse complement strand
TTCAAAAGCTCTGTTGCCTTCTCCTTTGCCTCTTTTTCACTCATCTTGCCCAGCTTTACAGGAGCAAGTGTCAGATTCTCCATGACTGTGAGGTTATTGAACAGGTTAAAATTCTGAAAAACCATTCCCATTCTCTCGCGAACCTTATTGATGTTCACGTTTTTAGCAGTAATGTCCTCGCCGTCAAAAATGATCTGGCCTGAAGTAGGCTTTTCCAAAAGATTGAGGCATCTGAGGAATGTACTCTTTCCGGATCCGGAAGGGCCTACCACAACTATTTTTTCACCTTTATTTACTTCGTAATTGATGCCGGTAAGAACCTTATTTACAGTTCCGTCCGTACCCTTAAATTCTTTGCACAAATTCTTAACGGTTATCACTTCTGCGCATCCTCCTTACAAGTCTTGTAAGGAGCAGCGTAAAGATCTTGATCACAACAAAATAGATAATAGCTGCACCGATAAGCGGCATGAATGCGTCGTATGTCCTTGATGCCACCTGATTGGCTACGCGGGTAAGATCAGCGAGGCTGACATATCCCACAATAGCTGTCTCCTTGATAAGAGTAATAAATTCATTACCCAATGGAGGAATCACATTTTTGATAGCCTGAGGCAAAATAATGTACCTCATTGTAGCTGCCTTTGAAAGGCCAAGGCTCCTTCCGGCTTCCATCTGTCCCTTGTCCACAGCCAGGATTCCGCTGCGGACTATCTCAGAAACATAGGCTCCTGAATTGATGCCAAAAGAAAGAGATGCCACCAGAATTCCGTTGTTGGATGAAGCCATTACTATGAACCACATGATAAGAAGCTGCAGGACGCTGGGCGTTCCTCTTATGATATCCACATAGATTGTGGCGATCACAGAAAGAACTGTCGGCCTGCCATCATCATCTGTCGTAAGCTTCATCAGGGCAACAATCGTCCCGATGATAATACCCAAAATTCCGGCAAACAACGCAATCTCAATGGTTATCCCGAGACCTGAAATATAAAGTTTCCATCTTTCGCCTGTTATAAAGGCTGCTACAAATCTTTCGTACAAAGTCATAATTTATCTGTTATTCTCCAATGTATTTGCTAACAAGTTCATCATATGTGCCATCGCTCTTAAGCTCTTTAAGCGCATTGTTGATCTTATCTGCAAGCTCTGTGTTTCCCTTAGGAAGAGCAATTGCATAGTTCTCCTGCTCAAATCCGAACTGGCTACCCTCAAGGACATCGACCTTATCTGAGAACTGAGCACCAAATACAGATGCAGGATTCTTATCAACGATAACGCAGTCAACACGGCCGTTGTTAAGATCGTTAACAGCGTCTACAGCCTTATTGTAAGCTGAAACGTCAGCGCCTTCAATCTCATCTGCAATAAACTCACCTGTAGTTCCGAGCTGTACACCGATCTTGGCATTCTTGAGATCATCTGCTGTAGCAATTGATGAGCCCTTTGGAACGATAACTGCCTGTACAGCTGAATAGTATGAATCAGAGAAATCTACGGTATTCTTTCTCTCCTCTGTAACTGTCATGCCTGCGATAGCTACATCGATCTTGTTTCCGATAGAAGATACAAGAGAATCAAACTCCATATCCTGAACCTGAACTTCCATTCCGATCTTCTCTCCGATTGCCTTTATAAGCGCGATATCAAAACCATCAGGATTTCCGTCATCACCAACATATTCAAAAGGTGGAAATGCAGCGTTTGTGCCAACTACAAGTGTCTCTTTTGCAGCGCTTCCCGCATTGCCTGCACCTGCTGTCTCTGAAGTAGCTGCGCTTCCGCATCCTGCCAGTGTACCGATCATCATCATTGTTGCTACTACTGTAGCTACGAGTTTCTTCTTCATAATATTCCCTCCTGATAAATGCATAAAATCTGTATAAATATTCATCTTTTGTATAAATATATCAGTGTTACAAAATTAATGCAAGCAGAAATTAAAAAAAATCAATTTACAGCAAATTATGGTGATTATATTTCATAGGAATGCAGAGAAATTTCTAATGAAACAAAAACAGCGGTCACCGATGATTTACCGATGACCGCTAACTCTATAAAACTATATATTCTTTTTGAGGATCAATAAATTGTCACACCACCAAGGATTGACATAAGTCTTAAATACCCACAGTATCCTTTAGAATCAAGAAGGCTCTTAACATTGTAGCCTGCAGGAATTGTAACAAGGTATCTTACTCCGTTGTAAGTAAACATAACATTTACATCAACGTCAGGGCGAGATGCGAAAGCTTCCATCATAGCTGCATCAAATACAGATACTCCATTGGTCTCAATATTGAATGCGCCATTTGCAGGTGCTGTAGCAATGTTAGTGATAACTGCTTCCTTGTACTGCTTGGGTGTAACAGTATTCATGTTCATTGATACTGTACGAGCCGGCTTATAACCTATAGCCGCAAGTACTTCCGGAGGAGTAGTTGTCTCATTCTGAGTTGTAGCAACTACGATTCCGCTGGCTGACTCAGGAGCAGCAGGTGTCTCAACTACCTGGTTCTGCTGTGGAACTACTTCGTATGTTACATTGTTATTCTCATCTACTACAGGGCGGATAAGAGTTCTCTTTGTAATGTATACATCACCCTCTTTTTTATCAATCCACAAAGTAAATGTTCCATCTGATCCCGGAACAAGGTGTGCGTTATGAACAATAAGTTCTTCGCCAGATTCTACTCCTGTTATCCTAATAACGTTACTATTATTTGCATTTGAATCTGAATAGTATTTTGCTGTAATTGTATTTGAAGATGTGCTAACTTCTTTCTGAATACTTACTCCGCTATAACCATAAACGTAATAGTTAATTGCCTCATATACCGCATTTGTGAGTGCGGTACTTATGTCTGTTGGAGTTGTTGCAGAAGCACTTCCGGTGTCGGTTGAAGTAACATTAACTGTTGCATTTGTAGCTGCTATTTCTCCATAAATCTTATAAAGATAAATATCAGGCACATCATTCATTATATCTGCCACTGCAGAATCAACGTCGCTATACGTTTTAGCACTATTAGTGTTATAGCTTGATGCATCTACATTTATTGATGTTCCATAAGTTTTATCAGGCTTAACATCGCCAACTACAGCGCTTACAGTATTAATTCTTCCATGAGTCTCATCATCATCAGGAGTAATAACTATAGCACCATTGCTTCCACCTGTAATTGTTCCTCCAATATAGATGTTTGCGTCACCATCTGTCTTTACACCTTCGCTTCTTCCATATACATACGGAAAGTTTGAAAGATCATCATCACCTTCAGGCAGGTAAACATGAACCTGGGCACCATCATTTGCCTGTACACCGATAATTTCACCACTTGGTGTCCCATTAGCATCAGCTGATACATGGCCTGCTATATTGATATCATCTCCGCTACCGGCATCTACACCAATGGCATTGTCTCCAGAAACAATTACATTTCCATAAGTTCCACTTTCTGAAACTGTAGATGTCTGATCTGCTGGTGTGGAGGATGAATTTGTCCCTGAAGATGTCTCAGAATTTGAATTTGTCTTGGATGTTGAAGTTCCCTGGGATGATGTGGACGTCTCCGTCTCCTCAGCGAAGGCTGTAACGCCTGTAGAAAAGATCATTGAAACAGTAAGTGCTGCTGCTGCAACGTAAGATAAAAGCTTCTTGTACATTATTTATTCCCTCCGTAGAAATATATTATGACTATCCTTAATCATATTTGCGATACTATTTGTATCGCGACTAGCGACATGTGATAGCATATCTCATCGAAAAAGAAAAAACAAGTGTTCCAAAATACGTTACGTTCCCTCAAATTCAGGCCACATCTGGATTTGAAGTCATACCTTAATTCTACCTAAATACTTTATAAACGAATAATAAAAAACAAGAATCTGCTGACCGTTCCTAATAACATGGACGGAAGCAAATTCTTGTTTTTGAGTTTTGATGAATAAGTAAGCAATAAAGCTAAAATATTTCGCCTACCGGATATTAGTACTGCTGAGCCTTCTCTTCGCCGTTCATAACACGGATAGCACCCTGTGCAAGTGCAAGAAGTTCATCTTCTCCAGGATATACTGTAACAGGTGCGATCCAGTCTACTCTCTCTTTGATCTTGTCTGTGATGACCTGACCGTATGCAATACCGCCTGTAAGGATGATCTGGTCAACCTTACCCTTAAGTACTGTAGCGCATGCGCCAATGTTCTTGCAGATCTGATAGATGAAAGCGTCACGAACGAGGTTAGCCTTTTCGTTGCCCTCTTCACACATCTTGTTAACTTCTCTCATATCGTTTGTTCCAAGATATGCATTAAGTCCACCGTAGCCTACGATCTTCTTCTTCATCTCATCGTATGTATACTTGCCGGAGAAGCACATATCTACGAGAGCCTTAGCAGGAATGCCATTTGCTCTCTCAGGTGAGAAAGCACCGTCTCCGTTAAGTGCTGCGTAAACGTCAATCATCTTGCCGTTCTTGTGAACGCCTGTTGATGTACCGCCGCCCATGTGAACAACGATAACGCTGATCTCGTCATATTTTTTGCCAATCTCTTTAGCGTATCTGCGGGCAACAGCCTTCTGGTTAAGAGGATGGTCGATAGATACACGCTCAATCTCAGGCACACCTGAAATACGTGCAACAGGCTCCATCTCGTCAACTACAACAGGGTCAACGATGTATGAAGGAACGCCGATCTCGTCACCGATCTCTCTTGCAAGGATACCGCCGAGGTTAGATGCATGCTGTCCCTGAACGCCCTTTCTAAGATCCTCCAAAAGTGCGTCTGTACACTCATATGTGCCGCCCGGAATAGGACGAAGAAGTCCGCCTCTTCCTACGATTACGTTAAAGCTCTTAATATCAATGTTTTCCTTCTTAAGGAAATCTAAAATAATATTCTTACGGAAGTCCTTCTGGTCGATGATTGAAGCATAGGACTCAATCTCTTCTGTGCTGTGACGAAGAGTTTCCTCTTTTACAAGAGTTTCATCCTCGAAAATACCAACCTTTGTAGATGTGGAACCCGGATTGATGATCAAACTTTTAATCATGATTGTTTTCTCCTTTTCATATGGAAGTTACGCCTCGCTCTGCTCGCCGTAACACGTTCGAACTAACCTCGGAAAATACCTCGGTAAGTTCTCTCAGCCTGGCTCACTTTTGAGCAACTACAGCTGCAAGTGCGATAGAGTTAACCTTAACTTCAACAGAGTCAGATCTTGAAGTAAGGATAACAGGAGCCTTTGTACCTGTAAGGATGTTTCCGTTCTTAACTTGTGCAAGACGAACGATTGTCTTGTATGTAAGGTTTCCTGCATGGATATCAGGGAAAAGAAGGATGTCGGCATCGCCAACGATCTTTCTGTCAAGAGCGCCTGCCTTGTGCTTAGCAGCCTCAGGATCGATAGCAAGGTCCATTGAAAGAGGTCCGTCAACGATACAGTTCTTGATCTCGCCCTCTTCATTGAGTCTTGTAAGCTCTGCAGCCTCAACAGTTACAGGCATCTTAGGGTTAACAACTTCTACAGCTGCAAGTGGAGCAACCTTAGGGCACTCAACGCCACATGCTCTTGCAACATCTACTGTATATTCAATGATGACTTTCTTATCTTCAAGTGTTGGATATGGCATGAAAGCAACGTCTGTAAGGAATAAAAGACGGTCAATGCCCGGAATTTCAAATACGCAAACGTGTGAAAGAGGACGACCTGTACGAAGGCCAACTTCCTTGTCAAGAACACTCTTAAGGAAATCCTTGGACTCAAGAGATCCCTTCATATAAATATCAGCCTTGCCATCGTGTACAAGAGATACAGCTGTACGAGCTGCCTCGATTGTATCCTTAACATCAATGATCTCGTAATCAGCAGGATTCATGGAAAGCTGCGCCATGATCTCCTCGATCTTCTCCTTGTCACCAACAAGGATAGAATCTACAATCTCTCTCTCCTTAGCAACCTTAACAGCCTCAAGTACGTGTGAGTCCTGCGCAACAGCAACAGACATCTTCTTTTTGCTGGCACCCTTAAGTTTTGCCAGAATATCATCAAAGTTCTTACTCATCATAAACCTCCATTATTTATGAAATATCGCCATATGACAAAATTTTAACACTTGCTCATCAAAAATGCAATTTTTTATAAACTACAAATGTGAAAACAACTGCAAATATGGCAATGAAGGCTTCTGTAAAAAAGAGGTTTAATACACCGTACTGATATAGAGCTGCCGGCACGTCAAATAATGCATGGATGACTATTGCAAGGAAGTACAGGCTGATCCTGGATTTTTTTGCCGCTGAAAAAACAAGGATTGATAATCCCACATGGAGAATCATGGCAAATATGCGCTCAATAATACTCATCAGACTGTTTCCCAGAGTGAATGCCGCAAGAGCGCCCGGAATTGCTTCTATGGTTGAAGCATCCATTGAAGCAAGCGCTCCCTGATTGGTCATAACTCCGAAAGTTCCATTATTTATCATAAATGCAAAGACCAGATACTGAATGCCAACAGAAAGAAGCAGATACATCGCTTCAAAGCCGCCATGTCCTATTCCGTGTGAGATGCCCGTCTCTTTATTGGTCCTGTTTTTCAGAACAGTCTTAAAAGCAACAAGTCTTCCGGTCTCTTCGAAAATACCGGCAAGAAGTGCCCCAAAAACTGTGAATAAAAAGACATTTCCCAAAACTGCTTTTCCAATAGGAGAAGCTTGATTAAACAAAAATGCCTTTGGAATCGATTCAAGGACTATCGCAAAAACAAACCAGGTCGCTGCTCCCACAAGGACGGTTGTAAATTTTTCATGCTTGGTTTTAACCCACCAGATTGCGGTTCCAAGAGGCAGGATAATTCCTGCTGCAATCATCAGTCCAATGCAAACAAACGTATATGTTCCGATCATTTTTGTCACTCCCTTTCGCTATTAAAGGCTGTTATCTGTCAGCCTTTCAACCATCATCAGAACTCAAGATCTCTTATAAGTTTTTTTACCCTGAACAGGAATACAAGGCCAAGGAGCGAGTATAGAAGCAACCCTGCAAAAATAACGATTCCTGTGCCTGCTGCCTTTCCCAGAAAGATGCTTCCTAAAAGTGCGGCCATAGTAAGGATCATATTCGGGAACATATAGATCAAAACTGCCGTCCCCTGCTTGATCACTTCTACCTCATTCTCCCAATCCAGCTTCATAAAATGGACTCCGCATGCGCATCCAAAAACAGCGGAAAAGATGCAAAGGATGACGCCAAGAATGAGAAAACCTATAGTAGTAAGCACCGGAACGCCGGCTCCTATGCAGATAAGGAGTGTTGAAAGAAGCTGTGCAGGAATTGCAATGTACAGGCTTGCCAGTATTTTCCCCATGTAAATCTCTTTTCCCGTCACAGGTGAGCTCTTAAGTATCCAGTAATTCTTGCCTTCAAGAGACGGAGAACAAACTGTCATCTGCATCATGCCCGTCATGAAATAAACCACAAATGGTATTGCCGGGATCATCATCTGAGTTGATATAGGTGCTCCCTGAGTAATAAAGCCAATAACCTTATCCAGTCCAAAGATCAGTGCGATCACTCCAACAACTACAGCCAGTATGTAGCCTATGCTGACATTGACAAAATAGTTCGTGGAGGAAACAAATCTTCTGATCTCTTTCTCCGCGATAGCTTCGGCCGGACTCTTTCTCTTTTGCCCTGTGAGCTTAAAGTTGTGGTCGGTTGCCGCATCGGTCTTCATGATGCTGTTCATCTTCTTGTAGGATAAAGAAATAATGTTAAAAAGCAGCTCATAAAGGAAAACTGTAAGTCCTATCAGGAGCACTCCATATACTACGTTTCCTTCCGAAACCGCTTTGCCGAACCATCCGATTGGGAAGTAATAATTTCCAATCCTTGTGGCTGTGGTGGAGAAATTCTCAAGTGCGTCCTTCACTTCATTGTTTCTGAAAATGCTCTCAATTATGAATCTTGCTGAAAACGCAAGCATAACAAACGCAAAGGTAAGTATTGTCTGGACTGTCTTCCAATGCTTGAACATTGTGCCAATCCTTGCGATAAAATAGCCAATGAAGCTCGCAAGCAGCATCGGAATTATCGGAAGGAACAGCGACAATACGGTCCAAAGAAGCAAAGCATAGATCGGTGGCCTTGCCAAAAACATATAGCCTACCAGCATAGCGATTGAAATTGACAGATTCCATGGCAGGTTTTTCATATACATATACATGAATTTACTTGATACAATTGTCTTTTCACTGAAGGGAAGCGCCATCAGCATTTCATATTCGCGGAAGCCAAACAGATAGCTACCTGCCTTTAGCAGCGTAAATACAAACGACAATGTGCATATAGTGATCGCAGCCAGCTGTGGCAATTGATCCCCGAGGTTAAAGAACGCATATCCCACAGCCATAAGCAGGCAGTAGGCGATCAGCATAAGATAAAGGATCGCCATTCCGATATAGGAACCGATTATCTTTCCCTTCTTTTTCCTGTCATTTGTAGTTTTTAATATATTCATAGAACTCGTTGATTTCAGCAAAGTTCTAAGAAGAATAAATGATTTGTTATTCATGGTTGATTTACCCTCAATAAGTGCTCTGCTCCAGGGATTCTCACTAAGCTCGATATTACCTCGCTAAGTGTTCACCCAGGGCTCGCACTAATTTCGTGAAAAACCTCAATAAGTGCTCTGCTCCATGAAGACTTCTTCAAGGGATTTATCTCCTACGAGTTCCTCCATGGTGCCTTCTTGTATGATCTTGCCCTCTTTTATGATTGCAACCTTATTGCAGAGTTTTTCTGCCACATCAAGAACGTGGGTTGAAAAGAAAACGGCTGCACCACGTTTGCACATGTCGTGCATGATCTCCTTAAGCATAAATGAAGCCTTTGGATCGAGGCCCACGAAGGGCTCGTCCATTACTATGAGTTTCGGATCATGGATCAGTGCTGATATTATGGCAACCTTCTGTTTCATACCATGTGAATAGGAAGAGATAGGACTCCCGAGATCACCTGTGATCTCCAGTTTGTCAGCATACTCTTTTATCCTCTCCTGTCTGGTTACGCTGTCAATGCCAAAAACATCTGCTATAAAGTTCAGATACTGTATTCCCGTAAGATTCTCGTAAAGGTCAGGATTATCGGGGATATACGCTGTTATTTTCTTGCATTCTATCGGCTCTTTTTTTACCGAATGTCCATCTATGAAGATCTCACCATCAGTAAAATCAAGGACTCCAACCACCGCTCTTATCGTGGTGCTCTTACCGGCGCCGTTATGGCCTATGAATCCAAAGATATCGCCACTCTCTACAGTTAATGAAACATTATCCGCAGCCTTCTTGGTGCCGTTATAAATCTTTGTATAATTCTCAATTTTTAATACACTCATTCTTATCATCCTCTTTTGAGAAGTAGAAAAAATCATCACTTGATATCAAACTCGGGCGGCTCATCCATTGTCTCTGAGACGTATTTACCGTCCTTTTTTCTCTGTTTTACACATTCTGTAAGTAAATATTCTATCTGGCCGTTCACAGAGCGAAAGTCGTCCTCTGCCCAGGCAGCGATAGCATCATACAACTTTGCGCTAAGTCGAAGCGGCACCTGCTTTTTCTCTGCCATCAGTAAAGACTTCCTGAATTAACGACCGGCTGTGCGTCGTGATTTCCGCAAAGAACTACCAGGAGATTTGATACCATTGCTGCCTTTCTCTCCTCATCCAGTTCCACAAGCTCTTTTTCATTAAGGCGCTCAAGTGCAAGCTCAACCATGCCGACTGCACCGTCTACTATGAGCTTTCTGGCATCAACTACCGCTGCCGCCTGCTGCCTCTGAAGCATTGCTGCTGCAATCTCAGGAGCATAAGCAAGATATGTGATCCTTGCATCTACTATTTCAATTCCGGCCTCAGATACCTTTTTCTGAATCTCTTCCATGATCTTGTTGGCAACAAGCTCTGTTGATCCGCGAAGGCTTCCGTCATCAGCCTGTCCGTCGCCTGTTGTGTCAACATTCTCAGTAACATCGTAAGGATAAAGCTTAACTACGTTTCTGACTGCTGTGTCACACTGAAGTGAAAGATATTCTTTATAATTGTCTACTGCAAAAACAGCCTTGGCCGTATCTGTTACCTTCCACATAACTGCAACTGCTATCTCTACAGGGTTACCTAAGATGTCATTGACCTTCTGGCGTGAATTTGAAAGAGTCATAACCTTTAGAGAAATCTTCTTGTTCTTGATGGAAGTATCTAGATTAACATTTGCTCCGTTTGTAAGAACAGTTGCGATCTTGCTCTTGCCACCATCAGTGATATCTCCGCTCTGGCCAAGCTTGGTATCTGCTGCAGGATTTACTGCTGTGCAGAATGGATTTACAAAGTAGAAGCCGTCGCCCTTAAGAGTTCCGATGTATTTACCAAAAAGTGTGAGTACCAGTGCCTCGCCGGGTTTTAATATCTTAAGACCAAGATATGGGATCCAACCTATGCAAAGATAGATCAGGCTGACAACAAATACTGTTACGCTAAGCGCTGTGTGGGCATTGCCGTCAATTCCGATCGCGCCCCAGATCATCAGCGCTATTGCTGCCAGGTATGCAACACTTGCAATTATCAGTGCTGCAAAGCCATTTTTGTGTCCGGTCAATTCTTTTTCTGTAATGTTTGTATTCATAACTTCTCCATCCTTTCTGAAATGTGATGCTTTTTGTTGTTAAGCTGTTATATTGGCTTAATTGATTTGTTGATTGCTTGCTTTGTTATTGTATTGTCTTGTATGCTGTGTTTTCTTGTTGCTGTGTTTTCTTGTTTTCTTGTTGTCTTATATGCTTTTTTGACTTTTTTGGTTTCAGATTCGTTCATGTATCTTGTTGATATCATTATGATATCATTTATAATCTTTTTGTCAACATGTACATTTTATCTATCGTAATGTGAAATTTTACCTATTCTTGAGAATAATCGATGGCTATTTTTCTGTTTGAAAAAAATGGATGGACATTGACATGTTCAGGAGACAATCCCCGATGACATCCTTTTCAAATATAATGATCAACATGCAATTTCCTTATACAAAGACGTTGGCCGCAGAGCATACTGTCCTGAATTTTACAAATATACAGATAAAAAAAGGGGCAAACCCAACATATTATGAAAATTGATTCCTGACATAAACGTATTGGCTGTGTCCGCCATCCTTGACACCCATAAATCAGGGCGCATATATGTCTCTACCGATGGCGATAGACTCATGAGCAGCTGATTAAACTCACCATCGTTCGCTCCAGTGTAGCGCCCTGATTTATGGGTATCAAGGACAAGCCCTGCCGGGGCAGGGTGGCTGCTTTATTACCTCGGGCTCCAGATCTTTGAGCAGCGGTTATGCGACTGACAGTTTTTTGCTGCTCTATATAAAGGGTCTGCAGGTTGACGATTGTTTCCTGGGATATGCCGGCATAGCTTTGATCAGTAATTCCCTAACATCATACATGCGCCAGATAAAATTCCTCTAAATGCATGTGGATATACAACAATAAGTATGCTCCAGGCAAAAACTCTCTGAGAACATGTATGAACAAGCGCTTTATAGACATGTTTTTAACTTTTTCCTCTATGGCATGACTTCTT
>JAEEGF012497553.1_pt1 | contig 11637 bp, 7 predicted proteins | sample 9134171 | NCBI WGS metagenome assembly JAEEGF01 (sample SAMN16246542, study PRJNA631951) | gut metagenome | biome: gut microbiome; feature: rumen; material: AP-attached | host: Bos | place: Iran: Karaj | collected 2018-10 | reverse complement strand
GAATGCTTGTGACCACAGGTGTTGCGGCAGGCGTGGGAGTTGCCGTCGGTGTAAGCGTTGCCGTCGGTGTGGGTGTGAAGGTAGGTGTCGGCGTAAAAGTAGGTGTCGGCGTGAAAGTCGGTGTCGGTGTGAAAGTCGGCGTTGGCGTAAATGTGGGCGTTGGCGTCACATAAGCGTTTTCACTGAGCCTCAGCGTCTCGGCGATCTCCTCCGTCTTTCTTTCTATATCTTTTCTGTCCTCACCTGTCACCGTATATAGCACGCAGCAGTCGCGATAAGGCTCGATATACAAAGATACAGGGATATCTTCGGACACAGACAGCCGCAGCTTGTACACAGTCTTTTTTCCAAGTGACAGCTCGCGCACCGTTTTTGATCCTTCAAGTGTTTTCCCCAATTCCTTTTCAAGCGCTTTTTTTCTGATCCTGAACAGCTTCCCGGGATCTGTTGTCTCCGTCACTTTTTCTATCGTCATGAAAGGGCCGGCTCCCTTTCCCATGTATACCGTGACGATGCCGTGTTTTTCGTCGACCCGGTATGACGCATCGTAAAGAAAAGAAAAGTCCTCGTTTTCAAAAAGCCCCGCGCCGAAAGGAACCACCACTCCCTGCTCTCTGTCCTTTTTGTTTGTCCTGTACTCCACTTCGTTCTCTTTAGCAAAAAAACGAAATGCAACGCCGACCGCAGCCGACGTTGCAATTAAGACAAAAACTATGAGAAAGATGCGCAGTGCTTTTCTTTTCATCTGTCCTTAGCTTCTGAGCTCTATACCGAGCTTGTTGTTCAGGTTTTTCAGTATCTTGTGGACATAGCCGTCAAGCGCTTCGGAGGTAAATTCCTCTTCCGCAGGTGTGAAGGTCAGCGTGAACGCCATCGATCTCTTGGAATCGCCGAGCTGAGCGCCCTCGTACACGTCAAACAGCTTTACGTCGGATACGAAGCGGCATGCGGAGGTTATCACGTCCTCGACCTCCTGGCAGGTCACGTTCTTGTCCATTACAAGCGCAAGGTCCCTTGCCTCCTCTGCGAATGCAGGGATGGGAGTAAATGCGGGTGTCTTTTCGTAATATTTTTCAAGCTTTGAAAGATCGATCTGGGCGATATATGCGCTGACACGCATTTCCTCGGCCTTCTGGATCTCATAGGTGACTTTTCCCATGAAGCCGATCTCTTCACCGTCAAGGAGAACTGCCGCTGTCTGGTAAGGATGCAGGAAAGGAAGCTCCTTTGCGGCATATCTGAACTTGAGTCCGAAGGTCTCTCCCGCTTTTTCAACGATACCCTTGAGGCTGTAAAAATCTTCGTTCTCTCCGAAAACACCTATGCAGAGCGTGGGTCTTTCAACAGGATAATCGTCAAGAGGAAGGCTCTTCGGGATGAAAGCCGAACCCATTTCAAAGAGTCTGCCGTACAGTCTTCCGCGCTTCTGGTTTCTCTTTATCGCATGTATCATCTGAGGCACGAGCGTGGTGCGCATGAGCGAAAGGTCTTCGTTTATGGGATTGATGATCCTGATGGCTTTTCTTTCCGGCGCATCTTCCGGAAGTCCCAAAAGATCAAGGTCGTCGGGAGAGAAGAAGGAATAATGGATGCACTCGCTCGCGCCTGTCTGGCACATAGCGCGCTTGAGTTTGAGCTCTGCCTTCTGCTTTCTGTTCGTTCCGCCGGAGGTTACCTTTGCGGTCTCAAGGAATGTGGGAACGACCTTGTCGTAGCCGTACATTCTGATGATCTCTTCCGCGATGTCGGGATAGTTTTCCATGTCATCCCTGTATGCGGGAATGTGGATGGTGAGCTCGTCTCCTTTGATCTCGGGAGCAAAGTTCAGGTTCTTTAATATCCTTTCGATGTCGGCAGTCGGAACTTCAATGCCGAGCACCTTGTTCACTTTGTCGATGGAAGCCGTGAAAACCCTGGGCTCAAGAGAGTTGTTGAGACCTGCCTCTCTGTGAAGCTTTGTCACCTTGCCGCAGCCGAGCTCTTCCACAAGATGGAGTGCGCGCTTCATAGCCATGACAGTGGCATATTCGTCAACGCCCTTTGAAAATCTGGCAGATGAATCAGAAGACTGACCGAGCGCACGTGAACTCTTTCTGATGTTGTCTCTCGCAAATTTGGCCGCTTCGAACACAACTCCGGTGGTCGTCTCTCTGATCTCGGAATTAAGGCCTCCCATGATGCCCGCAAGAGCAACAGGCTTCACGCCGTCACAGATCACAAGGTTGTCAGTGGTGAGTTCAAATTCCTTCTCGTCAAGAGTAACGATCTTTTCCTTGTCGTGGGCTCTTCTCACATTGATGCGGTCTCCCTCAAGGAAGGCCTCATCAAATGCGTGCATGGGCTGTCCGAGCTCTGTAAGGATATAGTTTGTGATGTCCACGATGTTTGAAATGGCGTTGATGCCTACAAGTGCAAGGCGGCGCTTCATCCATGCGGGGCTCTCCGCGATATGAACGTCTGTAACATAGTGTCCTATGTATCTCGGGCAAAGATCTGTGGCTTCGATGGTCACATCGAGCTTTTTATCCGTGTCGCACTCGGAATAGTCGAGAGCGGGCATTTTTAAAGGCTTTTCAAGGATCGCGGAAACTTCTCTCGCAATGCCGAAGATGCTCTGGCAGTCGGGGCGGTTTGCAGTGATCGAAATGTCAAAGATCCAGTCGTCAAGTCCCAGGATGGGCTTTACGTCCGCGCCTACGGGCGCGTCGTCGGGAAGCACCAGAAGTCCGTTGTAGCCCGCGCCGGGATACATGTCCTCGCTCACACCGAGCTCGGTGCCTGAGCAGAGCATTCCAAAGGAATCATAGCCTCTGAGCTTTCCTTTTCCTATCTTCATCACACCTTCAACGGTAACGTGATCCTTTGCGGTCGCATAAACCATAGCTCCGACCTTTGCAACGGGGAATTTCTTTCCTGTGCAGACATTGTCCGCGCCGCAGCAGATCTGTACGGGCTCGCCTTCGCCGAGGTCCACCTTGCACACATGAAGATGCGTATCGGGGATGGGCTCGCACTCTGTCACAAGTCCCACAACAACACCCGAGATGTCGTGTCCCACTTCGTGAGCCTCTTCCACTTCAAAGCCCGAATCAAAGAGCTTTTTTTCAAGAACATCAGGGGTAACGTCTATATCAACATAATCCTTTAACCAACTGAGCGGTACTAACATTTTTTCCTCCTTTGTCCGGTATCACCGGTCTGCCGTGCTATGGCATCAGTCATTGATCTGTTCAAGAACTCTTAAGTCTGATTCGTAGAGCATCTTTATGTTGTTTATGCCGTATTTCAGCATTGTGAGGCGCTCCACGCCGATACCGAAAGCAAGTCCGGAATATACATCGGGGTCTATGTTGCAGTTTTCAAGGACTTTTCTGTTTACGATGCCGGCTCCGAGGATCTCGATCCAGCCTGTGCCCTTGCAAAGCCTGCAGCCCTTGCCGCCGCACTCGAAGCAGCTTACGTCTACTTCCACCGAAGGCTCGGTGAACGGGAAATAAGAAGGACGAAGTCTTGTTGTGGCATTCTCGCCGAACATGCGCTTGCAGAGAACTTCGAGCATGCCCTTTAAGTCGCAGAGCGTGATGCCCTTGTCGACAACAAGCCCTTCCATCTGTGTGAACATAGGTGAATGTGTCGCATCGTCATCCGCGCGGAAAACCTTTCCGGGAGAAAGGATCTTGATGGGCGGCTGCTGGTGCTCCATTACGTGTATCTGGCCCGCGGAAGTCTGTGTGCGGAGAAGGAATCCGGGAGACAGATAAAATGTATCCTGCATGTCTCTCGCGGGATGGTCGTTTGGCGTATTTAACGCTGTAAAATTGTAATAATCCGTTTCGGTCTCCGTTCCTTCGTAAACGGAAAATCCCATCGAAGCAAAAATGTCGATAAGCTGGTTCTTTACCTGCGTAACGGGATGAAGATATCCTGTCATGATATGCTTCGCAGGCATGGTGACATCGATCTTTTCGCTTTCATAGCGAAGTTTTGCTTCCTTTGCCTTTAACTGTTCATCTATCTCTTCAAATCGTCCGAGAGCCCAGTTTTTGAGCTCGTTAACGCTTTTTCCGAATTCCGCCTTGGATTCTGCCGGAATATCCTTCATGCTCTTCATGAGCTCGCTGATCTTACCGGCTTTGGGATCCAGGAAGTTTTTCTTAAAGTCGTACACAGCCTTTGAATTCGCAAGGCTCTCAATGCCGCCCGTGATCTCATCTTTGATGAGGGCGATCCTCTCCTGAAGTTCTCTTAAATCCTGCATAGCTTCCGCCTCCGTATTGATTATTGCCGGCGTAAAACCCGGCTTATATAAAAAAATAACGCCCTCATATGGAATATCCATATGGGACGAGTTTCCCCGCGGTACCACCCACGTTCGGAATAAAAGTTCCGCACTTTGTATGTAGTTGATCCACAAGGTGGTGAAATTCATTAAGCTGCTTTGGTCCCGCTCGCACCAAACGCGGGGCTCTCTTGATTGGCCTGCATGCATAACTACTGGAAACACCTGATCATGACCCTTGCAGGGCATGACATGAGCCACGCGGGACTCGAACCCGCGACACCTTGATTAAAAGTCAAGTGCTCTACCGCCTGAGCTAGTAGCCCATATCCCGATTTTCGAAGAAAATCGCGGATGGATTTCAAATCCGATTTTCCAGGATTTGAAATCGTCGATCGTAAGATCGACCATTTTGTTCCGTCGATCTGTGATCGACCTCTCTTCGCCTTCACATCCTGCCTACCGTTAGGAAGGGGGTTGTGAGAAGCGTGATCTGGGCTAGCTGGATTCGAACCAGCGTCTGCAGCAGTCAAAGTGCTGTGCCTTACCGCTTGGCGATAGCCCAAAAATCCGCGTTGCCCGTAGCTATAAATAAAATTGCTGCCCCAAAAGGACAGCGGGTGGGTACAGGGACTCGAACCCTGGGCCTCCAGAGCCACAATCTGGCGCGCTAGCCAACTGCGCTATACCCACCGTACCTATTTTGACAACTCTCGTTGCCTCAATGTGCCTGGCGGGATTCGAACCCACGACCCACGGCTTAGAAGGCCGTTGCTCTATCCAGCTGAGCTACAGACACATTACCTTTTAAGAAAAAACCTTAAAAGAAAGAGCGGGTGATGGGAATCGAACCCACGTGACCAGCTTGGAAGGCTGGTGTTCTACCATTGAACCACACCCGCATTTTTGTCATTCACCTGACGAACGTTCTTTATTGTATCATACTTAGAGATTTTGTCAACAACTTTTTTAATAAAAATTTTGCAACAATCCCTTTCCCTTTTCGTGCAGTTCTGCTCTGTCTTTTTTATAGGTCGGGCAGTATTTTTCCACCTCCCGCCAGAAAGCCTTTGAATGGTTCATTTCCTTTCTGTGGCACAGTTCATGCACGACCACATACCTCTGAACGTTTTCGGGGAGCAACATCAACATGCAGTTGAAGTTGAGATTCCCCTTGGATGAGCAGCTCCCCCATCTTGTTTTTTGAGCCCTGACGGAGATCCTGCCGTAAGTCACTCCGATCTCTTTCGCAGTTTCTTCGACCATCGGCGGGAGCACCTTTTTCGCCTGTTTTTTAAGCATTGCGATCTCAGCATCGGAAAGAGGCTTCGGGGCCGGTCTGTTCTGTTCCCCGGCCCTGCGTTCAGCCATTTTCCTTATGCTCTTTTCGATCCAGGCCCGCTTTTCATTTAAGAATTCCTCTGCCCGTTTTTTCGAGAATCCCAGCGGAGCCCTGAGGATCACGGTTCCGTCCTGCTTTACCGTGATCGCTATGGTCTTACGTTTTGATCTTAAAAATGTGTATTCCATGTCTCAATAGCCCAGGAATTTCTTTAGTTTTTCATCCGGAAGAAGGTCCTCTTTGTACAGCCCGAAAGATCCGCCCGGAACTATCTCTTCATAGCGGTCGAGAAATTCCTCATAAGTTTTTGCTTCAAAGCAATAAGGGGTGATGAAGAAATCCCTGCTGCCGCCGGTCGTGCGGTCGCCGGCGGTCACGCTCACTTTGTAATCGCCTGACTTCAGCTTGTAAAAAGTATAGCGCTCAAGGTGCCAGCCGTGGATCTCCACGCCTTTGAAGGAGACATTGTACGTTGCAACACTCTTGTTTGCACGAAGCGCTGCATTTTGATACTCGTGTGTTACCCACTCAATGAAGCGATCTGCACTTTCTGCATTCTCCACGGTGAACTTGCCCTCATTCCCGTATCTGCTGACAAACTCCAGATCTCCCTTAACCTTTTTTATATCATACTGGTAACAGTCCTTCAGCATCTTTTTATCCAGCCAGCGGTAATCTTTTTTGGTATTTTCAAATGCCTTATCGAGATATACCTGAATATCAAGGCCGTATTTGAATTTCTCTTCGGGATTGTTTTCTTTCACAGTCTCTCTGGTATATTCGCACAGGAAATCGATAAACTCATCAGCTGTCTTCCCTTCCTTCCATTCCTGTACAACAGGCGCGCCGTTGTACCATGACTTGCTGACGTGTCCGAAAACATATTTTCCGTGAAGTGGCGCGATCTCAAACGGCTCTTTCTTTTTCATCATGTTCAAGGTGGCCCAGTGATAGTCCTTGCGAAGCTTTTCCAGCGCCTTTTCATAATATACGTCTATTTTTTTGCCATACTTAAACAGCTCAGCATCCGTCGAAGGGTTCCTGTTCAGTTCTTCTTCCTCTTTTTCCTCTCTTTCACGCTCCAATTCCACATCAAAAACCTCATCGTTGCTGAGCGCCGTCCAGGCCCACACCTCTTTTATGCTGTAGCTTGCAAGAGCAGGCGCATAGATAAAACTCCCCGGTACGTCACAGTTACGTAACTCGTCCCATCTTCCTGCCGCCAGGCTGCCGTCGTTCCTGATAAGAAGGCAGTATTGATCATTTTTCGGAAGATCTCCGTCGTTAATGCTCTTAAACCCCTCAAATTGAACGGAATAACCGTCTTCCTTTTCATGCCCAAGATTTATCCAATTGAGTTCTTCCGTCTCAAGGCACTCTGTCAGGTCATAGCGTTCAAGCGTATGCCATTTCGCCACTTCACCGATCTCAACAGTGTCCGCGGTCCCTCTGATAAATTTACCGTTCAAAGACTTGTCGCCTCCGGAGGGATGCCATTCACCCGCGGTGTGGCGGCCGTCTTTCAGTTCAAGAAGGCAGAATTCACCATACTGCGGTCTTTCCTTATCTTCGGTATTGTGAAATTCGTTAAATGACACTCTTAAGGTTTTGTAATTGCATGTAAACATAGCTTTCCTCTCTCATAATTCTGAAACATCTATCGCTTTTATGTTGTTTTGCCGGAGCAGTTTTACAAACACTCCGTCGCCGGGGATCAGATTTCCGGTAAATGTCCCGTCGTACACAGTACCAACGCCGCAGGAAGGGCTTCTGGACTGCAATATGACAGGGCCGGCACCGGCTTCTTTAACCATGCGGAGCGCAGTCTCGGCGCCTTGCCGGAACTCTTTGTCTACTGACTGCCCGTCTTTGTGCCTTACGACTCCGTCAACGATCTCGGAAGGTTCCCTGGGTGTCGGAAGGCCGCCGAGCACCTCAGGGCATATGGAAATGACTTCCTTGTCTTTTATGAATTCAGCGACCTTCGCGCTGTAATTGTTTCCACCGTTGTATTTGCAGTTCTCGCCCAAAAGACAGGCGCTTACAGCTACTTTCATATATTTCACCTCGGCATACCATAGACCTTTTTCATTTTTTCATTCTTGCCTTTGCTATCGCGTTGACCCATTTTTCATCGGCTCTTCCCGGCCTGATATCTGATGTCACTCCGCATTCCAAAACGTCAAAGCCCGCATCATCCAACAGTTTCCGGACGGATACCTCCGTATGATCGCTGAAAGACCGCTCTCCGCGCTTCACAGTCCCTTCTCCGTACTTAAAGGAGATATAGAGTATCCCCTGTTTTTTAAGGGCTTTCCGCACTTTACCGAGTATGTCGGGAAGCTCATCGCTCTGCACATGAAGAAGCGACGCGCATGCCCAGATCCCGTCAAACTCATCCTCAAATGCGATCTCGTCAAATCTCATCTGCAGCACATCCTGACCTATGAGTGTTGATGCCATTTCGCACATTTTTGAAGACGCATCGAGCGCCACCACCGCTTTCCCGTGCTGTTTAAACGCAAGGCTGTCACGCCCGCTGCCGCATCCCAGGTCAAGAACACGCCCACCGTCCGGCAAAAGCTTTTCAAACTTGTCGCGCCACAGAGACATATCTGCATTCACGGTCCCCGCAAAAAAACTTTCCGCGTTCTCGTTGTAATATTCTATGTTCTTATCCATCCGTGTCAGCCCTTCCCGGGTATCTCCTATTCTATCCTTACAAACGGGCCTTCTTTTCCGTCATTTTCCATATGTGCCCAGTCGAGCATATGGATGCAGTTTTTCCCGGACCGCTTTGAATGGTAGACTGCCTTGTCGGCGTAGTTTGCTATACGTATCATGGTGTCTGTCCTGTCCGTGACCGGGACATTCACTATCCCCACGGAAACGGTGAGGCGTCCGCCGAGCGGACTCTTTTCATTCGGAATGTCCGCTTCACGGAGGTTTTTGCTTATCCTCTTTGCTATGGCCGCGACTGCGGTGTCACTTAATCCCAAAGTCATGCCGAGGAACTCGTCCCCACCGTAACGCGCAAAGCGCACCGTGTCCGATTCCTCTTTTCTGCACAGGTCGGCAACTTCTTTTATGATCTCGTCGCCTCTTGCGTGTCCGTATGTATCGTTGCACTCCTTGAAGCAGTCGATGTCTATAAAGATGGCGCCGACCTTCTTTTTCATTTCGGAAGCCGCTTCGATAAACTCCCCGCCGGTACGGATCATTGCGGAACGGTTCAAAAGCCCGGTCAACGGGTCTGTTTTTGCGCGTTCCTCGCTTTCAAGTATCATCTTGTTCAGCCTGCTTATAGCGGAATCCGCCGCTTTCATGCTTTTATGGATATTCAGCTGTACCTGCTTTAATTCGTTGGTACGGTCTTTATACAGCTTTTCAAGCTGCTCATAGTAAACGACCGCCTTGTCGGGTTGGCCTGTAGACTTGTAAAAATCGGCCATCGTGCTGTTGAGCAGCAGGCGGTCCATTGTGGTGTCATTCCTCCCGCAATATGCTTTTATCATGTCGACCACAGTCTGCGCGCGCTGAATGTCGCCACATTCCAGCAGCATATGCTCTATCCGTCCGAAATCCTCATATACCCAGTAAGCATCTGACAGCTCTCCTTTGAGTTCCAGCGCTTTGTCGAGGTATTTAACGAACTGCTTTTTGTGTTTCAGTCCATATTCGGCCATGGCATATTTCACATAATACGCGCAGATATATGTTTTATATTCCACCTTTGCTGCCCAGTTTTTCGCATCCTCAAGGGCCTTTACGGCCTCGGCGGGCCTCCGGTCATAAATAAGGCTGTCGGAAAGATTCAGTGTGACCGCAAGGAGTTCGGGCGCGCCATCCGGAGATTCTTTCTTGGTCTGCTCAAGGCATTCCGTGAGATAATAGATCCCCGTTTTATAGTCTCCCATAGCGCTGTAAACCGTCGCAAGGTCGTTCAGGACGATGATCCTGTTCACACCCGTTATCCTGTGCCTTCTGATGATCTCATAGGCCTTGTCGTAATTTGCCAGGGCAAGCTGATAGTTTTCCTGGTCAAAATAGGCCACTCCCAGCCCCGTATAGGCATTTGCGATCATTTTGTGGTCGTCGGTATGTTTTAGGAAAGTAAGTGCTTTGAGCGCACTCGCAAAGAGGTTTTTGTTGTTTTCGACACTCTTGTAAGCAGCCGCAAGAAGCTGGTAGCAGCAGCCTATATAGTGGATATTTCCTGAGTCATGAGCCTCCTTAAGAAGTTTCTTCAGTTCCTTTATCTGACGCACGGGATCGGAACTGTACTCCTGAAAAACCTTCCTTAGTTTTTCAATTGCTCTCTTGTCTCTCATAAACAAGCCTCCGGGCAAAAAATATCATATCTCCACAAGTCTGAAATCCCTTATCTTTCCATATACGGGCGGCGCGTCGACCTTAAGGCCTATCCTTGCGTTTCCGGGCTCTGAGATCTCCACGTCGAGTGAAGTGAGCGAAAAATCGATATCCGAAGGATAGATGTCTTTTTCGCAGATCACTTCTTCATTGCAGGTGACGCGCTTAAGATAGAGTTTTACCTTGACACCTGTCGTGTTTGTGCCGCGGTATTCCACCGAAAGCCGGTATTTTCCCGCCTTGTCGATGCGCATATCCCTGCATATCTCAAAAATGAAATTTGAGATGCTTGAAAACTGAAGCTCTCCGTTTTCCCATGTAACTTCCACGTCGTCGGGCTTTTTCCATGTCCACCAGCCCGAAGTGATGTCGGTGAGATCTCCTCCCGGGATGAGATTGGTCCCGGCCGGAGGGAGTTCTTCCGCTTTTTTCCTGTAGAGCGACGCGATATATCTGTCAATGTTCGGGATTGCCGGATGTGCCGGATCAAAGTCCCTGAAAGCGGCAAACGATGGAAGGAATCTGCCTTCCGTGTCCATCATGCCCATATTTTCGTCCCAGCTGCCGATGTTTTTGTCCGGGAAGCAAAGCGGTTCCCAGTAATAAACTCCGGTCTTCCGGCCTCCGGAAACATTTGACGCGATCTGCATCACAAGAGAAAGCGACTTCCGCTGTTCCTCCACTCCCGCAGGGAAACCGGCCATCCTCATCATGTCGGGGTTGATATGCTCCAAGGGACAATGCCTCCAGGGATGCGCAGTCTCAACAACATACACCGGGAGTTTGTACCGGTCGATGAGCTGCGCCATGGAATCCTTGAGGTCCTTGAATGTGCCGTGCCAGAAGGAATAGAAAGAAATACCGATGGCATCGATCTTTTCCATTCCCGCGGCAAACATGGCGTCAAACCAGTCGCGGAGTATGAAGAAACGGCCGCCCTGGTCAAGATGTATCATCACTTCGATATCTTCGGAAATGTCACGCACCGCGCGGATCCCGGCATTTACAAGCGATGCGAGTGCCTGATAGTGAGGTACCGCCCCGTCAGGAAAGAGCATGCCGCTCCTGATCTCGTTTCCGACCTGCACCATATCGGGAAGCGCGTCGTTCTTTGAGAGTTCCGCAAGCACGTGATGTGTAAAGTCATAGACCGCTTTTGTAAGGCTTTCAAAATCAAGTCCCTCCCAGGCCGCGGGCTTTCTCTGTTGTCCGGGATCGGCCCAGTAGTCGGAATAATGGAAATCAAGCATTAAATGCATATCGCGGGCTTTGATCCTTTTTGCCATCGCTATGGTGTGCGCGAGGTCGCAATATCCTCCTGATTCCGGCATGTTTGAAGGCTCGTTCCATATGCGGAGCCGGACAGAATTCACGCCATATTCAGAGAGTAATTCCAGGGGATCTTTTGCGGTACCGTCGGTATCTTTAAAGACAAGTCCCCTGTCTTCTTTTTCAGGAATGCTTGAAACATCGGCGCCCTTAAGGAACCTGGGCTTGACAAAGGCTTTTCCGACGATGGGTTTCGCGCCCATCTCTCCGTGGCGCGCGCGTTTCACCTCATACATATGTTTGTCAGCCATCACGAGGTATTCCTCGGGCGTGTTTGAAGAATCGGGATCGGTATAGATCACACCGCTACTCACCG
>JAEEGF012195787.1_pt1 | contig 11639 bp, 8 predicted proteins | sample 9134171 | NCBI WGS metagenome assembly JAEEGF01 (sample SAMN16246542, study PRJNA631951) | gut metagenome | biome: gut microbiome; feature: rumen; material: AP-attached | host: Bos | place: Iran: Karaj | collected 2018-10 | reverse complement strand
ACCAGCCTGACCGACGTGCTGGACCGCTGCTCTTCCCCTATGGGCGCCCGGCTCCTGCGCAGCTGGCTGTCTATGCCCATTATGGACCGGGCCGCGCTGAACGCCCGCTACGACTGCGTGCAGTTCTTCTATGACAACGAAGGCCCGCTGGACGAGATCCGCCGTCTGATCAGCGACGTGGGGGACCTGGAGCGCATACTTTCCCGCGCGGCCACCGGCAAGCTCCTGCCCCGCGAAATGATGCAGCTGCGCCGTTCCCTGCGGCAGATGAATCCGGTCAAGGAGCTCTGCTCCGGCACCGGCATAGAGGCTCTGGACAGGTTGATGAAGGGGATGAAGAACTGCGACCGCCTGCTCGCCCGCATCGAGGCCACAATGGCCGAGGATCCCGCCGCGGGCATAGGCAAGGGGCCGGTCATCGCCCCCGGAGTGGACAAGACCCTGGACGAGCTGCGCGACATCTCCTCCGGCGGCAAGGACTACCTGCTGCAGATGCAGGCCCGCGAGGTCGAGCGCACGGGGATAGCCTCCCTCAAAGTGGGCTACAACAACGTATTCGGCTACTACCTCGAGGTGCGCAACACCTTCAAGGACCAGGTGCCTCCCGAGTGGGTGCGCAAGCAGACCCTGGTGGGCGCAGAGCGCTACATTACCGAGGAGCTCAAGGAGTACGAACAGAAGATACTCAGTGCCGAGGGCACCATCTACGAAATCGAAAGCCGCATCTACGCCGGCCTGATTGCCGAGGTGCAGAAGAGCATACGCGACATCAAGGCCAACTGCGACATTATCTCCCAGCTCGACGTGCTGGCCGGTTTCGCCTTGCAGGCCATCGAGCACCGCTACTGCCGGCCCGTGGTGGACGACGGCACCGTGCTTGACATAAAGGCCGGCCGCCATCCCGTAATCGAGACCCTGATGGCTCCGGGAGAGGAATACGTGCCGAACGACGTGCACCTGGATTCCTCCGACACCCAGATAATGATACTTACCGGTCCGAACATGGCAGGTAAGTCGGCCCTGCTGCGCCAGACGGCGCTGATAGTGCTGATGGCCCAGGTGGGCTCCTTCGTGCCCGCCGACAGCGCCCGTTTCGGATATTTCGACAAGATATTCACCCGCGTCGGCGCCACCGACAACATCTCCCGCGGCGAATCCACCTTCATGGTGGAGATGCTGGAGACGGCGATGATAATGCACAATCTCTCCGCCCGTTCGCTGGTGCTGCTCGACGAGATCGGGCGCGGCACCTCCACCTACGACGGAATGAGCATCGCCCGCGCCCTGGTGGAGTACATACATAAGAACGGCCGCGGGGCCAAGACCCTTTTCGCCACCCACTACCACGAGCTGAACGACCTGGAGGAGATATACCCCCGCGTGAAGAACTACCACATCGCGGTCAAGGAGGTGGGGAAGGATGTCATCTTCCTGCGCAAGCTCACCGAGGGCGGAGTTTCGCATAGCTTCGGTATCCACGTGGCCCGCCTGGCCGGTATGCCCCGCGAAATCGTGGAGAGCGCCGAGCGTACCCTGAAGGACCTGGAGCGCAAGGAGAACAGCGTCAAGGCAGTGGCTTCGGCCGGCTCCGTGCAGGACGACGGCAGCGTGCAGCTGAACCTCTTCCAGCTCGACGATCCCACTCTCGGGGCCATACGTGCCAAGCTGGAGGCCGCCGACCTGAACAATATGACCCCTATGCAGGCATTCGACCTGCTCCGGGCGATGAAAGAAGAAATCGGACTCGATGCGTAGGGTTCTCATCATAAGCTACTATTGGCCTCCCACCGGAGGTTCGGGGGTCCAGCGTTGGCTGAAGTTCGCAAAGTATCTTCCCTCGCAGGGCTGGCAGCCCGTAATCTACACCCCCTCCAATCCCGAGCAGCTTGCGGTGGACGAGAGCCTCGTGGCGGAGATCCCCCCTGAGGCGGAGGTGCTGAAGCAGCCCATACGCGAGCCCTATGCCATCTACCATAAGCTTATGGGCCGCGGCTCTGCCAAGGGTGCGGGCGTGAATCCCATCAATTCCCAGAAAAAGAGCTGGAAGCAGCGGCTGATGCTGTGGATACGCAGCAATCTCTTCGTTCCCGACCCTCGTGCCGGATGGGTGCGGCCGTCGGTGAAGTTCCTGTGTTCTTATCTGGAGGAACATCCGGTAGATGTGATGGTTACCACCGGTCCTCCCCAGTCCGTGCATCTTATAGGACGCGGGGTGCACAGGGCCACCGGACTGCCTTGGGTGGCGGATTTCCGGGATCCCTGGACCAGGATGTTCTATTTCTCCAACCTGCCCCTGCTGCCCTGGGTGCGCCGCCGGCATTACCGTCTGGAGAAGTCGGTGCTGGACGAGGCCACTGCCGTGGTTTCGGTGACTCCGCGCGTGCAGGCGGATTTCGCCGCCAGGACCGCGACCCCCGTGCATCTGATTACCAACGGCTACGACGAAGATGATTTTTCCGCTGAACTGCCTGTCAGGAACGACGGCAAGTTCCGCGTTGTACATACCGGTCTTTTTGCTTCCGACGGCAATCCCCTCGAACTCTGGAAGGCCCTTGCGGGGCTATGTTCCGAGTCTGCGGACTTTGCTCAGCGCCTGGAAATCCGCCTTGCCGGCAAGGTGGATCCCGAAATTGTCGAGGCTGTCAACGAGGCGGGCCTGGGTGCGCAGCTGAAGTTGCTTGGGTATCTGCCGCATCCTGAGTCTGTGGCAGAGTTGAGGCAGGCGGATGTCATCCTGCTGCCGCTGCGTCATGGGCCGGAATATTCGAAGGTTTATCCCGGCAAGATATTCGAATGCATGGCCGCGGCCGCCAATCCTACCGCGCAGGGGAAAGGGCAGGGTCGTCCCCCGAAAAAAGGGGGCGCGACCCTGCATTCCCCTGCCGCAGAAACGCATGCGCAGGCGGCCGGGCCGTTGGTTCTGGGCATCGGGCCGGAAGATAGTGCGGCGGCTGATTTGCTTCGCGCTACCGGTGCCGGAGATATGGTCAGCTGGGCGGCAGACCCGACGGAAATCATCCGGCAGGCCGCAGCTGCTTCTTCTTCCGCGGCGGGGAAAGGGCAGGTCCTGACACCCGAAAAAAAGGGTGTCAGGTACCTGCATTCCCCGTCCGCTAGGCCAACGCTGGAAGCAGCTGCGGCAACGACAGACTATAGCCGTCGGGCGCTGACGGCAAAGCTATCCGAACTTCTGGCAAGTGTAAGCAAATAATCCTATGAAAGAAATCCACGAAGAATGCGGCGTCCTCGGAATCTACGGAGCAGAACAAGCCTCCAGACTAGCCTTCCTTGGCCTGCAGAGCCTTCAGCATAGAGGCCAGCAAGGCTGCGGCATTGCTGCGACTGGGGATGACGGCAGCATCCGTCTACATAAGGGAGCCGGCCTGGTCAAGGACGTCTTCAGCGGGGCCGATCTCGAACGCCTGCAAGGCCGCATATGCATAGGGCACGTCCGCTACCCCACGACCAACGTCGGCGGAATGGAAAACCTCCAGCCCTTCTGCATCTCCAGCAAAGCCGGCCGCTTCGCCCTGGCCCACAACGGAAACATAGTCAACGTCGACAGCATACGCGCCCACCTCGAAACCCTCGGACACCTCTTCCATTCCACTTCCGACAGCGAGCTTTTCGGACACCTGATAGGGATGGAGCACGTCTCCAACGGCTGGGTGGCCAATATCATCTCCGCCGCCCGCCGCCTCGACGGGGCCTTCTGCACCGTGATAATGGCCGACGGAGTGCTCTATGCCTGCCGCGACAAATACGGATTCCATCCCCTGTCCCTCGGCAAGCTGGGGGAGGGATATGTGGTGGCGAGCGAGACCTGCGCCCTGAACGCCCTGGGGGCCGAGTTCATCCGCGACGTAGAGCCCGGCGAACTTGTCGCCATCGGGCCCGGCGGGGTGGAGAGCTACCGGCACTCGCAGTTCGTCGGCCGCAGGATGTGCGCCATGGAATACATCTACTTCGCCCGGCCCGACAGCGACATCGAGGGCTGCGGCGTGCATATCTTCCGCAAGCGTACGGGCAAGCTCCTGTACGAGGAGCATCCGGTGCCGGCGGACATAGTGACCTGCGTGCCGGAAAGCAGCCAGAGCGCTGCCATAGGCTATGCCGAGGCTGGCAGGATCCCCCTGGAAATGGGCCTGATCAAGAATATGTACGTCGCCCGCACCTTCATTCAGCCGGCGCAATCGATGAGGGAGATAGGGGTGAAGATGAAGCTCTCGCCCGTGCGCAGCGTGGTCCGCGGGAAGAGCGTCGCAGTCATCGACGATTCCATAGTGCGCGGCACGACATCCCGCCAGATAGTGCAGATGCTGCGCGATGCCGGCGCCAGGGAGGTGCATATGCTCATCGCCAGCCCCAAATATGCCTGGCCCTGCTTCTACGGGATAGATACCGGTTCCAAGGAGCAGCTGATCGGTTCCAGCCATACCACCGAGGAAATCTGCAAGTTCATAGGAGCGGATTCCCTGCATTATCTTTCCGAGAAGGCGCTGTTCGCCGCCTCGGGCCGCGAGAGCCTCTGCACCGCCTGCTTCTCGGGCAAGTATCCTACCGAATTATACGATCACGAATGAAACTTATCATACTGGATTTTGACGGAACCCTGGGCGACACCCGCGCCAACATCATACTCACGATGACGGATACCATGCGCAGCCTGGGCCTTCCCGTGCTGCCCGACGGCGATATCGCCGCCACCATAGGCCTGCCCCTCGAAAAGAGCTTCGCCACCCTCTATCCCGGGATGGATGCCGATGGGATAGCGCGCTGCTGCAGCACCTACCGCGCTACCTTCGAGCGGAACCGCAGGATACTGGTGCCGTCTTTGTTCCCCGGCGTCAGGGAAACTCTTGCGGAGCTGAAGGACCGTGGCTACGTGCTTACGGTAGCATCTTCCCGCAGATCGGGTTCGCTGGGGGATTTCCTGGTGGATATGAAGATAAAGGAATATATCTCCTATGTGCTTGGGGCGGATAACGTGACCAAGGCAAAACCCGACCCGGAGCCGGTGCTGATGACCTTGAGGGCCTTCGATTGCCCTCCGGAAGATGCTCTGGTGGTGGGGGATATGCCCGTCGACATCCTGATGGGCCGCGGAGCAGGCGCCCGCAGCTGCGGCGTCACCTACGGCAACTCCACCCGCGCCGAGCTCGCCGCTGCCGGCGCCGACTACATCATCGACTCCTTCCCCGAAATCCTGGGGATTCTACCTAAGTAATTCTTCCAGCTGTACGCTGCCGGCGGTCTTGTCGTCGCGGTATTTGATGATGACGGGGCAGTAGAGCTGCACCCCCGCCTCGGCGGCCGGGCCCTTGACTATGGGCTTGCTGCCGCTCACCACCACCGCGTTGCGGGGCACCACTATGCGTCCCTCGGCATTGCGGCGGATGAAGTCGCCGTTCACTGCGTCGTAAATAGCTGTGGAAGAGGTGATTATCACGCCGCTGGCGATGACGGCCCCTTCCTGTACTATCGTACCCTCATAGATGCCGCAGTTGCCTCCCACGAAAGCTCCGTCCTCGATGATGGTGGGGGTGGCGCCCGCAGGCTCCAGCACCCCGCCTATCTGGGTAGATGCCGACACGTGCACATTCTTGCCCACCTGGGCGCAGGAACCTATGGTCACGTGGGAATCCACCATAGTTCCTGAATCAACATAAGCCCCCACGTTGACGTAGGCCGGAGGCATTATTATGCTGCCGGGAGCCATATATGCCCCGCGCCTCACCGCGCTTCCGCCCGGGACCATGCGCACGCCGTCTTCCGGCTTGAACTTGCGCACGGGGAAGGTATCCTTGTCCAGGAAGCCTCCGCCCATCTCCACTATCTTGCCAAGCTTGAATCCGGCCAGGATCACCTCCTTGACCCAGGAGTTTACCTTCCAGGTGCCGTCCACCTTTTCGGCCACGCGGACCTCGCCCCTTTCCAGGGCATCCATTACTTCGTTGAAGCGTTCGAGGGTTATATCGCTCATAATAGATTCAGATCTTTAAGTGTCTGTGCCATAATCTTCTCCGTCTCGGGCAGCGCGCTCACCAGAGGCAGGCGAAGGGAGTTCTCCATCAGCCCCAGCAGCGCCATCGCGGCTTTTCCGGGGATGGGGTTGGGCTCGATGAAGAGGTTCTTGAACAGGGGGCTCAGGGCCTCGTTCATCTTGGCAGCTTCTTCGTACCTGCCGTCCTGCAGGGCGCGGGTGAAATCCGCCATCATCTTAGGGGCCACGTTCGAAGCGACGCTCACCACGCCCGCAGCGCCTTTCTTCATCAGCTCGAAGGTGTCATCGTCGTTCCCGCTCAGCACCGCGAAGCCCTTGGGCGCCCCCTTCAAGATCTCTTCTATCTGGGGGATCTTGCCGGAGGCCTCCTTCACCGCCACGATGTTCGCTACGTCGGTGGCGAGCCTGAGGGTGGTTTCCGCCTCGATGTTGGAGCTGGTGCGGCCGGGCACGTTGTAGAGGATTATGGGTTTGTCGGTCTCGCCGGCGACGGCCTTGAAGTACTCATACATTCCCCTCTGGGGCGGCTTGTTGTAGTAGGGGGCCACCACCAGGAAGGCGTCGGCTTCGTGCAGCAGACGTATGTTCGCGACGGTGCCGGCCACGCTGTTGGTGCCTACGCCTACCACTACCGGCAGGCCGCCGGCATTCTCGCGGGCGCAGCGATAGACCGCAAGCTTCTCTTCGTCCGACAGGGTGGGGGTTTCACCGGTGGTTCCCAGGGGTATCAGGAAGTCGATACCGCCCTCCACCTGCCTGCGGACACATCTGCCGAAGCAGTCGAGATCTACTTTTCCATTCTTGAACGGGGTAAATAGCGCCGTTCCGCAACCTTTGAACTGTATCATATTATAAGGTCTTTGAATTCGTGTACTCCTTTCAGCCCCTCGGTCATCTCCGCCGCCACCACGGCTCCTTCTGCCAGCCCTTCGCGGGAGAAGGCTTCGTGGGTGAAGCTCAGCCGGTCCACTCCGGACTTGAACTCTACGGTATGAATCCCGGGCACCTCTCCCTCGCGTATGGAATCTATCTGCGGCTCCATCCCGAATTCCTTCTCGACCAGGATCCCGAGGCTCTTGGCGGTGCCGCTGGGTGCATCCAGCTTATGGATATGATGGGTTTCGGTGATGTGGGGGATGTATCCGTGCCCCTTCAGCACCTTGGCGGTCTTTTCGACTGCGGCGAACAGGGCGTTCACGCCTATGGAGAAGTTGGAGGCGTATATCATCGGGGTGCCCTGCTTCTCGAACTCCGCCTTGACTTCCGCTTCGATATCGTTCCAGCCGGTGGTGCCTATTACCGCAGCGCCGAAGTTGGCTGCGATGAACTTGTAGTTGGCGCGGAAGGCGGCCGGGGTGGTGAAGTCTATGCATACGCACTGCTTTGCCAGGGCGGGGTCCACCGCCTGGATATCCTCGCTCGCGAGCGCCAGCTCTATGCCGTGCTCTTTGAGTTTCTGTTCCACCATATGGCCCATTTTGCCATATCCGCTTATAATTGCTTTCATCTTCGCAAAATTAGTAAATTCTATCGTAAAATAGCCGGGCAGCTATCTTCTTGATTATCAATGACTTCCTGGAAATAAAATCGGCGAAATTCGCCGATTTTATTTCCGGTAACCCGCTGTGTATCAACCCCTTAAGTGCCCGGCGATTTTGGCGGTCAGGGCGATGAAGTCTTCGACCGAGAGCCTTTCGGCGCGAAGGTCGAAGACGGGGTCGGCGATGAATTCCGCAAAACCTTCCGATTCGGGGTTCAGCAGGGGCTTCAGCGCGTTGCGCAGGGTCTTGCGCCGCTGGTTGAACGCCGTCTTCACCACTGATTTGAACAGCCCCTCATCGACTGCGGCTTGTTCGCCATGCCCTTGTTGTGCGGGGAATGCAGGTACCGGGCCCCTTTTTTCGGGGCACGGACCTGCCTTTTCCCCGCACACCAATGTATCCCGGCCATTCCGCCGCAGTCTGATGACCGCTGAACGGACTTTCGGCGGCGGCGCAAACGCCCCCGGCTCCACCGTAAACAAATACTCGATATCGTACCAAGCCTGCAACAACACACTCAGAATCCCATAAGTCTTACTCCCCGGCCCCTCCGCAATCCTCTCCGCAACCTCCTTCTGTATCATGCACACCACCTCCGGGATACGGTCGCGGTCATCCAGGATCTTGAAGAAAATCTGCGAGGATATATTATAAGGGAAGTTGCCTATCACGCTGTAAGGCCCGCTGAAGAGATGGTTGATGTTCAGCTTCAGGTAGTCCGCAAGGAACAACCTGCCCTGCATCCCCGGGAAATGTGTCAGCAGATAGTTTACCGACTCCTCGTCGAGTTCCACCATCTTCAGGTCCACATCTTCCCGCTTCAGCAGGTACTGTGTCAGCACGCCCATCCCCGGGCCGATTTCCAGCGCGGATATCTTCTTGGCGTCCGGCCCGGCATTCAGCGCCGCGACTATGCGCTGCGCCGCTCCCTGGTCCACCAGGAAGTGCTGCCCCAATGCTTTTTTAGCTCTTACTTCCACCCTGTTGCGTATTTACTTGGTTTTCAATCATTTATCGTATATGCCTGCCGTCAAAACCGGGCAGGCATATGGAGTAACTATTTGGTATTCAGGTGTTTGCGCTCCAGAGCCACAACGCCCCCGGATCCCAGCGCTATGACGGCCACGGCCCCCAGCGCGAGCAGTATCAGCAGAATCGAGCAAGCCCTGGAAAGAGCGGCGCCGCGTGCGTAAGACGCGGGCTCGAAACGCATCTCCAGGCTGTGCTTGCCGGCAGGCACCACGGCGCTGCGCAGCAGCTCGTCGCTCAGCGACATCTCCAGCTCGCTGCCATCTTCCAGCCTCAGCACCCATCCGGCGGGATACCAGACTTCGCTGAAGGTCAGCTTCTGCTCTACCGGCGAGGCGTATTCGTAGCGCAGGCAGTTCGGCGCGTAGCTCACCAGCTCCACGGAACCATCCCCGCTGTCGAACCAGGCATTCCCGCGCGCAAAACGGTAGCGCAGCGGCGCGGCCCGGCCGTCCAGTATGATATAACGGCAGTTCAATTTCGAAAGGCCTTCCAGATAAGGCAGCGCCTCTTCGGCCTCCGCCACCGTCGAAACTCCCTTCAGGGCCGAACTCAGCTCCCGGATCTCCCCGGCCAGATGGTTCTCGATGTACTCCTGATAGATCTGCAGCTTGGCAGGGGAGTATCCCCCGATATTCTTATGCCAGAAGGAGGGATGGGAGTCGTTGAACACGTTCACGCTGAGGTCCAGCACGCGGTACGAGGGGTCGGTGTCCGCCAGGATGGCCTTGTCCGCCGGCCTCTGGTCGAACTGCGACATAAAGTTCTTGGGGGTCACGAAGTCATCCCCCGAAAGATATCTCTTGCCGACGGCGAACATGTTCACCAGCACCAGCAGGCAGATGCCTATGGCCGCCATTGCCCTGCGGGCGCGGACTTGCTGGGCGGATATCCACCACACGAGCACGGCTGCAGCCGCGATCAGCAGGAAGGATACCCCTGCATCGGTGCGCAGCAAGCTGATACGGTCGGCCACGAGCGCATCCACCAGCGCGCCCTGCATCCCGGCATCCGATGCGCCGGTAAAGCTTCCGGCCAGGCCCGGGAACAACCAGAACAGCAGGCAGACTCCGCCCGTCAGCACGAAGGCATACAGGCCCTTCTTCCGCAGTTCTTCCGCAGGGATCTCCTCGCGCACCAGGCGGTCCAGGAAGATGAATCCCAGCAGCGGCACGGATATCTGCAGCACGCAGAGGGCCATCGATACCGTGCGGAACTTGTTGTACAGCGGGAGATAGTTATAGCAGAGGCGGGTGAATCCCAGGAAATGATGGCCCAGCGCCAGGAATATGGCCAGCACCGTCGCGGCCAGCAGCCACCAGCGCTCTTTTCCCCTGTAGCAGAAGATGCCGAGGAGGAATAGGAAGATGGAGATGCCGCCTATGAACATAGGGCCGGCGGTGAAGGGCTGGGGGCCCCAGTACAGCGGCAGCTGTTTGGAGATCTGTTTCAGGTTGGGCTGCCCGGCGCGCTTCAGCAGCCTTACCGTTTCGCTGTCCGGACCCAGCGCGCCGGCGGAAGCGCCTCCGTTGAAGTTGGGGATCATCAGGTTCGGAAGTTCTTCCCAACCATAGCTCCAGGCGGTGGCGTAGTCCAGATCCAGGCCCTTGGTCTCGCCGGAGGTCGATCCTCCGCGCATTGAGTAGGGGGTATATTCGAAGGTCGGCAGCAGTTTGGATGCGTTCGTGCCTATCCCCGCGACCCCGAGCGCCACCAGCAGTGCGGACACGGCGAAAAATCTGCCCACGGCGGCCCTGCGTTCCTTGCCGGCGACGAGCCAGATGAACACGGTAAGCGCGTAGAGCAGTATGATTATCGCGAGGTAGTAGGATATCTGGGGATGGTTGGCTTTGACCTGGAAGCTGACGCTCAGCCCGAATAGGGCGGCTCCCAGCAGGGCCTTCGGCCATTTCCCGGCCACGGCGGATCTATACGCGAACACCATCGCCGCGAGCACCCAGGGCATCAGCGCGATGGCCTGCATCTTGGTGTTGTGGCCTACCTGGATTATCTGCATATTGAACGAGCAGAAGGTGATGGCTATGGCTCCGCCGGCGGCTATCAGGGGATTCACCCCGAAAGCCAGCATCAGAAGGAAGGCGCCCAGCAGGGACACGAACAGCCAGTTCGCAGGCCGCTTGCCGGCCATCAAGCCCTTGTAGAGTGGCCAGGTCCAGTCCCCTTCGGTAGATGGCTCGATGGTGGCGGTGGGCATCCCCCCGAACATCGACCCCGTCCAGGCCGTCTTGTCGTCGGGATGAGCCTTGTTCCACTGGTCCATCTCCTGCACCATCCCGCGCCATCCGGAGATGTCGCTCTGGTTGATGACCTTGCCATCCAGCACCTGCGGCACGAATGCGTAGGCCAGCACAAGGAATCCAAGGATTATTCCGATGTATATCGCTAGTTTCTTTTTCATGTCTTTCAGATTTTACAAAATTCGGCAGGGCCGGTGAGGTGTATGTTGCGGAAAGATTCCGGCCCGACCTGCTCGAAATCCACTTCCAGCCAGTCCCCGCGCCTTGCCTGCAGACGGATGCTAGCTGATTTCTGCGGGCCGGAGTAAGCCACGATGGCGCTGGCCGTGATCCCGGTCCCGCACGCCAGGGTTTCGCCCTCCACGCCCTTCTCAAAGGTGCGTATCTTCAGGTAGGCGTCGCAGCGCTGCACGAAGTTCACGTTCGTCCCTTCCGGAGCGAAAGCTTCGTTCCAGCGCAGCTCCTTCCCCTCTTTTTCTATATCTACGGCATCCACATCCTCCACGAACTTCACGAAATGCCGTGTTCCCGTATTCAGGAAATATCCCCCCAGCATCTCCCGCACACCATCTACATCTATCATCCCCAGCCGCACGGTCCACTGGTCGGATTCTGCGGGAACTGCCCCCTGCGGGACTCCGCTCCCTTCGGTCGCTCCGGCCCCTCCCAACGTTTCCTGCGTGGTCTCCGACCACTTGTCTCCGTCGGGCCCCATCCCCCTGCCCGTGTCCGGGGGTGGACACGCCCGCAGGGGGCAGTTCCCGTCCATCCTCCCATTGGTGGGCCGTGCGACAATGGTAGCGCTGT